>Ga0114974_10004175_pt1 | contig 10816 bp, 11 predicted proteins | sample S_130206_EF_Meta_FD_87318 | JGI IMG/M metagenome (GOLD analysis project Ga0114974, IMG submission 87318) | Freshwater microbial communities from Lake Simoncouche, Canada to study carbon cycling - S_130206_EF_MetaG | ecosystem: Environmental > Aquatic > Freshwater > Lake | place: Lake...
ACAGGTTGGTTCAAACGACTTCAGTTTTTCGGGTGCAGGCACAGGCTCCGGCGCACCGTTCACCGGCTCGGTGTATTCCTACGGTGGTAACCAAACCGTAACCTACACCGCAGGCGCAACCGGAACGATTACCTACTCGCTTTCGATTTATGACATGATGAGCGCAGGCGCAACCGCTTATGTACAAGTGAATGGAACGACCATTGGCGGCACAATGTCCGTATCTGGAACCAGCTCCTACACCGGAACCGTAGCCGTAACCAGCGGCCAGACGGTTTATTTCTTCTTTAATCCTGGTACTGACACAAGCCATATGAGCTACCTAACGGTCGGCTCGATGTACATCACCGCAGCACCTACCGTGAATGTGATCAAGCCGAACCGCAGCTACACCACGACCAACACACCACCATCCACGAACGCCGGAGAATTGTCCTGTAATGTCACTGATGGTAAAATGTGGATTACGAACGCCGCCGCCTCGGCATTGGTGCTTGTGTCTTCCTTGGCTCGCTCCGACCACACCGGAACGCTCGCCGTGGCTAGTGGTGGCACTGGCGTTACCACCTCAACCGGCTCGTCCAACAATGTTCTAAGTACCTCACCATTACTGACCACGCCAACCTTTACCGCCCCGATTTTAGGTACACCTTCCAGCGGAACGCTTAGCTCTTGCACTGGCCTTCCTATTTCAACAGGTGTAAGCGGCCTTGGTACTAGCGTTGCCGCATTCCTTGCCACACCAAGCTCGGCCAATCTAAAGACCGCCATAACGGACGAAACCGGAACCGGCGGAAGTTTAGTTTTCGCCACCTCGCCAGCACTCACTACGCCTACGATTACCGGATTGATAGAGGTGAAAACGGCACCAACAATTTCCGCAGGCGTTTTGGCGTTGAATTGTGCGCTAGGTAATGTGTTCGCCGTCTCGCTAAATGCAGCCGTAACAAGTTTGACCTTCTCAAATATACCGGCCAGCGGTTCCGCTTTCGGCCTCACATTGATTCTAGCCATGACGGGCACAGCTTACACTATAACTTGGCCAGCGAGTGTTAAGTGGCCGAGTGGAACGGCCCCTACACTTACCTCGACCAATTTAAAAAGTGACATAATAATTCTCACGACGGTCGACGGTGGCGCCGTATGGTTTGCAATGATCGGCGGTCAAAACTTCTAACATGACAATTTCTCGCAAAATAATGGGTGCAGTAAAAGGGCCAGTTGTTCTTGGTGTTAGAGCTATTTTTGGATATGGAACAACAGGAACTCTACAATCCATGACGAATCTTGTAAATTCCTCTGGAGTAGTGGCAACCGATACCACAGGCGTAGGCTTTGCTAGAAGTGGTCTTGCTGCTGCTGGATACGGAGGCGATAAAGCAATCTTTGGACATGGAGCTAACAATTCTTCAATTGCTGTTTCCATGACGAATCTTGTAAATTCCTCTGGAGTAGTCGCAACCGATACCACAGGTGTAGGAACGGCTAGGTATCGACTTGCTGCTGCTGGATACGGAGGCGATAAAGCAATCTTTGGATATGGTATAACAACCATTAATTCCTCACTAACAAACAAAATCTCGAATACTGGTGTAGCCTCCACCGATACTGCAGGCATAGGCTCGGCTAGGGCTGAATTAACTGCTGCTGGATACGGAACCGATAAAGCAATTTTTGGGTATGGGCTTATCGTTACTTATACATCCATAACGAATCTTGTAAATTCCTCTGGAGTAGTCGCAACCGACACCGCAGGTGTAGGAACGACTAGGAGATCTCTTGCTGCTGCTGGATATGGTGGCGATAAAGCAATTTTTGGGTATGGGGAAAATGGGCCATATCAAAATATTACAAACAAAGTAAGCAATACTGGAGTTGTCGCTAGTGACATCTTCGTTTTAGGAACCGCAAGACAATTTCTCGCAGCATCCTCCTACGGAAGTTAATCATGCCATCAAAACTAAACTCGGAATTTAATTATCGTACTCAGGTGATCGGTGAAACACCTTGGGAGAAAATAAAAACTTTGCTAGGTTTCCTTGAAGGCCGACACCGAGCCAGAGCCTTAGAGGAAGTAGGAGCGAAAAAGTTTCAAGCTAAGAAGGCCAAGCTTGACTACCTCAGAAAGACCAGCAACTTAGAACATGAAACGCTAGAGTTAGAGGCCGAGATTTTAGAAATTGAATCCGTTCAAGAGAGCCAACGGCAAGCTTACATCTTGAACCATGCAGAGATAGCTATCCTAGAAAAACTCTTGGCCGAACTCTACGAGATCGCAGAACCAACCAGGCTTGAAGGCTACAGCGATGAACAGATGTTTGAACACAACGCACCAAATGAGTTTACTGTTTGGGTGGCAAAAGAAATACACGCAGAGATTTTGGCTCAAGGGCATCCGAGTCCAGCGAAAATAAGAAACGCTATGTCCTGTCCAGAGGCATGGGCCGCACTGCAAGAGATCGGACTAGTGCCAGAAGGTACACCAATTCTAGGCAATAACGATCCTTCCAACATTCAACTAATACCAACCAACCTAAAGGGTGACATATGCCTAATTACGCAAAAGTAGACGGTGAAACCGTAATAGAGTTTCCAAGCTATCCACACGCCGACTTTCCGCAAACATCGTTCGGCGAGGATTGGCAAGGCGGCACCGTTGATGGCGTAACCTATGTCATGGTAGAGATTGAAAACACACCAGCAACCGACTACCTCACACAAGACACCGAGACGCAAACGCCAACCTTGATTGACGGTAAATGGATTCAGAAAATAAAGGCGAAGGCAATCAGCGCAGAAGAAAAGGCGAAACGCAAAGCGGATAAGGCAGAGCGTGACGCAGAGCAAGAAGATAACTTCCTAAGCAAAGCAGAAATAAAACAGCTACGCAAACTACTTAAAGCACAGGCAGTATAACCATGCTCAGAGCAGGCGAAGGCATTGTGATCAACTATGACGGTACCGGCGGCGAGATTGCCGTATCGACGGCGCAGTGGTTCGTGGCCGAGATTACGGGCACCGTTGCGGCAACGACGCCGGTCAATCATACATGGAAGAAAAAAGTACCTAAAAAAGACGGAAAAAGCTTCGAGGACGCCAACCCGCCGGTGATAGGCGACGGCACCAGCAACCCGGCCTACTTGCCCGCCTTGACCACCGGAACCAGCAGTACGGCACAGGTCAGCGGCCTAGTCTTCATGCGATTACGCAGCACCAACGACGAAGGGCAATGTGTTTATGAGATAGTTAGCGGCGGTGGTAGCGGCGGCGGCGGCGGCGGTGGTGGCTCCGCTACCATTGAAGTGGTTACCGATGTTATCTGTACACCGACAGGCATAGAAGTAAGTACGGTTACGCTATCAGGTGCCGATTATGATAACGCAGTGATTAAGCAATTCTTAGCGCTTTCCGATGTCACGCCATCATCTTTCCTAGGCAATCAAGGCCGAGTGGTTAAAGTTAACGATGCGGCAACCGCACTAGAATTTGGAGCTATCGGCGAAGGGCCAACCTATACCACCTTTATCGCTTTATCGGACACGCCGAGTGAGTACGGAACCATTAATACTTATAAAACCTTAACCGTTTCTAGCACCAATAACAGTTTGGTTTTTTCCGCTAACAATATAACTACCGAAAAATCAGTCGCCGGCGGCGGATGGCTGAATAGCCCATACTACGACCCGATTCACTTAGTAAACGACCAGTATAGCCCAGGCAATTATTACTCTTACAGCACGAACGCCAGCGGCGTAAAAGGCTGGAACCTACTAGCGGCTACCCCAGCGGGCTTAACAGTCGCCGGCAATGTGGTAGTAAACACCAGAAAAGCAGCGGTCGCCGATGTGGCAGCGCACACCGTTTCCAATGCAAGTTTAGCCGCCGTTGCATCATCAACACAAACCGCCATTGACGACCTAACATCGCAATTAAACGCCCTTCTCGCTCGCATCAGATCACATGGGTTAATATCATAATGAAACTCTACGGATTCGCCGCCAGTTCCGCCAATACCACCGCAACAGGCGAACTAGGCGGTTTGTTTTTGCCTTTAGCTGTTGGCTATCGGCCAGATGCTTACACATCAGCAGGATTCTCAAAAGCAACTTACGCCACATACGACGAGGCGAGCAACCCTTACATTAATAAAGTAATGGTAACGCCTCCAACACTTGGCACACCATGCCGAGTAGCTACCACCGGCGCCATTACCTTAAGTGGATTACAAACGGTAGACGGCATAGCCTTGGCCTTGGGCGACCGAGTATTAGTCAAAGACCAAAGCACCGCCACGCAAAACGGAATTTATACCGTAAAATCTGGTTCATGGGCTAGGCCGTTTGATAGCGACACCGGAACAGAGATATTAAACACGCATCGTGAGTTGTTTTTGATCACGCTAGGAACGGCAAACGGTGGCTATTATGCGGCGCTCCGTGTCACCGGAACGATTACACTAGGCACGACGGCGATAAACTATGATCTTGTTTTAGATCCTGTTTTACTTGAAAGTCAAACGGTTTACTTCTTGCGGTTCAAGGAATTTCCGACAGGCGCACAATGGTATGCTACCGACAACGACACTAATCCAATCAATCCAAAGCTGGCAACCACCTCTAACATCACTTTAAGCGGATTGCCGGTAATTGATGGAGTTCAGACAGTTGTTTTTAATTATGTGCTAGTAAAAAACCAAACAACACTTAGCGAAAACGGCCTTTATACGGTTCGAACTGGGGCATGGGATTTTATTGACTTTGATATTTCTAAACCTTGGCTAATTTATGTCTCTTCTGGCACAGTCAATGGTGGCAGAACTTTCGCATCTAGTCGTACTGTTGCCTACACACCATTCGCAGTTTTTACCAATGTTTACACCTTAGTATCCATGATCCTTTACCCTACGCTTGCAGATGCCAGCGCAGAAACTAACGCACTAATACCAGCATACAAAACCGCCTTTAATGTCGAGTGGATTACGAGACCTTACACACCTATAGCGTGTGTCGAGATGGCGGCAGTAGATGTTGAAGATATCTATTGCTGTCCGGCACCTACCGAATACCTGCAAACTTTTCCTGACCATGTAAAGATAATTTTGGAAGCTGATCCAGCCTTTTCTGGTGTAGAAGGTGAAACGATACTGCTTACAATGTTTACCGATGGCGATTATTTTTATGGCGGTTCGGGGTCAAGCATCAGCACTTATAATAGTGCTGAATACACTCCGCTCTTAGGGATTTATTTTTGGTTTACCGAATATAGCTATCCGATATGCAGCGGCACACCAAAGAAAACCACAATCAGAAGTGTAAGTTGGGTTAACAATTATGATTTAGACTACACACAAAATGTGATTTATAGATATCAAACAGCATCTTACGCTGATTTATGCGATGTTTATCCATCTCACTACTGGCAAGGGTGGCGCTATGCTGCTGCTGACTATCAAGCACTTCCGCAGGGCTACGAAATGACAGGGTCATCTATTAGTAGTCGTGTCGCAACAAATACTCCTAGGATTTTAAGCGTTGAACTAAAGTCAGCGCAAACAATACCGCCAACCATATCCTGTTACCTAATTGACGCAGTATTCCAACGCACGACCGTAGATATACCATCAGGCGATGATATCGCCATAGGCACAATCAGTGTTACCTTGACCTACGATGCAGCAAGCAGCACCTATTATGGGCCTGTGGCGAACTATTTCAACATACCAGGCAGATTATCGATGCCGATAGGGATTTTGGCAACCGTAGCTAGTGGCAACCAGTTTCTGGAAGTTACTAACCCTAACTGGAAAGTGAACTCTTCTAACCAGATTTACTACGAGAAATACTTAAGCGCAGGCGCACCAAGTAACACGATAACGCTTTTTTACAGCAGTTACTCCGATGCACGAAAACCGCAGGCATCAACACTAAACTTTTACAAAACAAACTCTTTCAGCGTTTACACCGCTACCAATGGCTCGCTAATGCGCTCCGATCCGGCCACGCAAACGGCAACGCCTTAATCCCGGCAAAGGGTCATTTATTTATAGTGACCCTTTTTCGAGGACTTTTTGATGATTACTTTTCTTTTTTTAACCTTCGCTCTTTTTAACGCAGATAGCCAAGTCGGGGGAAGAACCAGCCCCGACGGCGCCGAACAGCTTCAGATCGACCTACCAGCTTCGGAACACCTTAAAAACGTCGGCGGCAAAGATGGCAGCGGCTTATGCGTATTCACCAGCGTCGAGCACTCAGGACGATGGCAAAACGTGGAACAATTGCACGGCTTCCAAGGGAAAATGAGAAAAGAAGAAGGCGGCGGCTGGCCCGAAAAAGTCGATAAAATGGTCGCTAAGTACGCACCAGGCACAACCTATTTACAATACAGCGGCGACGATACCAGCTTGCTAAAGCTTGCACTCAAAACCGGCCGAATGCCAGCCGTTACTTATGGCTATTCGCCACGATATGGCGGCAGTGGCAGAATCGCCCACATGGTTAATTTAGTTCATTTAACGCCCCGCTGGGCCGCTGTTTTGGATAATAATTTCCCCGGCGAAAATAACTATGAATGGATGACGCCCGCAGAATTTACCCGGCGCTGGAAACTAGGCGGGGGCGGGTGGGCTGTATTCCTACTCTCACCACCACCACCACCACCACCCACCGCCAACGCTCGCTACACCCAGCACACCGAACCCGATGAGGCAACACCACCGCCGGCGACGCCCGAGCCCTTTTTGTTTGGAGTCGAACTAAACAAAACCACCGAAAAAGGCTGTTGGCATAACGGCAGAAAAATCACCGCCACCGAAGCCGAAACCATCCTCGAAGGCGGCACCCTGACCGATGATTCGCATAAGCTTCGCATCACGCTAATAGGCGACCCCGAGAAGACCCGAAAGCCCAAGGCCGACATTGAAGCCAGCGAATGGGGCCCCACCGTATTAGTGCAGGCATACCCCGCAGACGCATGGGCCGTCACGGCAATCGGATTACCGACCACCGGCACGCCCCGCATAGTAGTGCAGGCACCACCGGGCCCCGATGGCACCGCTACCGTTATCCATTCCCAGGCTGATTACACCGACGGCATCGAGGGCCTTATCGGAGCACTTCGGCGCAAAGCACCCGACTACGACCCCAACCGAGACAAGGACGGCAGAAAAGGCCCCGACATCACCACCACCAGCGGCCTAGCATTAGCCAGGGCCGTAACTGTAACTGCCATTTTGGCATTCGTTCTCGGCTGGTTCGCTCATCGCATCGTACCCGCCGCCGTGACCGCCATCACCACCGCCCACGCCCAGGTATTTCCACCCAAGCCGACCATGGAAGAAATGATCTTATCCGCACTCAAAACCCTAAAAGCCCAGGAGGCCGCAGCCAATGTCGAACGAACCGACCCCATCAAGCCCAGTTAAACCGGGCTGGCAAACCACAGAATTTTACCAAACTTGCATCGTGCAGGGCCTTGCATTCCTTACGATTTTCGGCATCATCTCGCCCGCAGACGCAGGCGGCATCGGCGGCACCCTCGCCAGCATGATCCAAAATTGCGTCGCCCTCATCATCGCAGGCGGAACCGTGGTTCATTATATCACCGCCCGAGCTAAGGCGAAGGCGGGCGCATGAGTGATAGAAGCCTTATTTATATGGTCGCCGCAGGCAATGCCGGGCTCGCATGGTACTGGGCCAGCCATGCGTGCATGTGTGGGCACGGCGACCACCCGCTACTCAGAACCTTACTAAAACTTTTCTGGATTTTTATCGGACTTTAATGAGCAATAGCCTTATCATATGCAGGAAATGCAACACCAATTTCGCCCGTCGGCGCCACCTATGCGCCCCATGTTATGCCAAAGATGGCATAAATTACCCTTGCGTTAAGCCCGTTCCCGTACTAGAACCTATTAAGCTGGCACAGGTGCCCACGGATGCGCACCCAAACACGCCCGAAAAATTGGACGTGCTTTGCCGCCGCTATGAGAACAGGGAAACATTGTGGCACCCACAGGATGTGAGGGGCCCTAGAGTTACCACGAATGGCATCAATCAGACGGCAACGGAGAGACAGATTCTACGACGAGCGTGGTGCTCAGTGCCCGCCGGCTATGGCGACGACTAAACGCATAGAAACCAGCAAAATATACTACGCTTTTGGCGCTATTCCCGGCAGCCGCCGACCCATCCCATTATGCAAAACCAAGGCCGAATCGACCGCTATGCTTGCCAGAATCTTGGCCGGCACCGAAACCGTCAAGGTCAAAACCCTCAGCAACCATTTAGCCAACTGGGCCGCCGCCCTCAAGCTTGCAGGCATCACCCAGGCACGACAGCGGGAAGTCGTCGCCAAAGTCCGGCGCATTCTCGAAGCCGCCGCCGTCATGCAAAGCAAAACAATCACCGCAGAACAGGCCAGAGGCGTATTTACCCTATGGGATGCACAGAAACGCCGCTGGTCGGCACAGACCAAAGCCCACTATTTGAAGGCCCTCAATCAGTTTTTACGCCATGCCTCATTGGCGGCGATCCGAATCACCCTGCCAGTGATCCGAGCAAACAAAACTTACCAGCGTGGCGCCCTCACTCTTGAACAAGCTTCGGCCCTCGTAACCACCACGGCCAACAGCTGCACCACCTTTAGGGGCCTCGATGGACACCGCCGGGCCCTACTTTATCGCCTCATCCTGACCACCGGAATCCGCCGCCGGGAGGCCATGGCGCTCACCCCGGCACACCTAAGATCGTCCAGAATATCCCTAATCGCCGGTGAAACCAAGAACAGGAGGGCCGCCAATATCGACGTCGGCCCAGCGCTCTCCACCGAGCTCGCAAGCATCGAAGGGCCTTTATTTCCCGGCACTTGGCACGATAGATCCGCCGTCATGGTCAGAAAAGACGCCGCCGCCGCCGGCGTAACAACCACCACCCGGCTCGACCTTCATTCACTTCGACACACCTTTATTACATGGTGTGCTCAAAAGTTCCGTGTAGAAGTCACGCAGAAACTAGCACGTCATTCTACAAGCGTTTTAACGCTAGATTACTACACACACGCAGCAAATGACGATATCCACGCCGCAGCGGAAACGCTCGAAAAAGAGCTTTCTAGGTGTGTTAAAAGGTGTGTTCCTCAGATGTTAAAGCAGGGGGGGGGGGGAAGTTTGGGAAAAGGCAATAGGGCAAATTCCCGCAGAAAACACCATATCTTAATGCGCCCGATAGGAGTCGAACCTATAACCTACGGTTCCGAAGACCGTTGCTCTATCCAATTTCGGCCGTAAATAATTGCAATTATTATCTTTAGGTGTGCATTAAGGTGTGCTATATTTTCCGAACTTGCTAGAACCGCCCTCACACCAGGAATGGACGCCCAAAAATGCTTCGTGATCTGATTTTAGACCTTCTCACCGTCGAGATAAAAAAAGAATTTTCTAATATATTTTCAGAAAAATGGACTAATAATCCAAACCAAGACGCTAATAGTAGTGTGCAGGCAATAACATCCGCACCTATTTCAACTAGAGCGAGCGCCATGGTAGACGATTTAAGGCCGCTATTTTATAGTACGAACGAGCAAAGAGTGCTCGATTACCTTAGCACCAACGGGCCCGCCAAACAGGACGCCGTAATCGCCTACTTCAAGGCTTTGACCGATAGCATCAACGAAGCTTCAATCAAATTTCTTTTGAGCAATTTAAAACATCGCAGGGCCCTGACGACCGTAAACGATGGCTATGCAGTCGTAGGCGGCTAAATAGTCAGCTGGCCGAGATATGGGCGGAAGGCCGCCCCATGTCACAGGCTGGCGATAATACTAAGGCGGCAACTGCTCATAATCAAAGCTGGTATCGGGTGGCTTTTTTGGCTTAGGCTTTTTCTTGCGGTGTGGATTGGCGTCTTCTTCACGGGGCAGGCCCTTGATGTCGTCAATAATGCGGGCGGCTTCAAGATATGCGTTACCGGCGTAGCTATCAGTTATTCGCATCATCTCTAAAAAAAATTCCATAAATTTAACTAATTCTTTTTCCCTCGTTTCTTCAGCGATCCCTTTTGTTTCCAATCTCTTGGCGGCGAAGGGTGACAATTCCCGCACGGTCGCCACCAGCCACCTTATGGCGCACTCGTTATGCACCTTGTAGCACCCAGGCCAATGCGGCGTCGTTGTACCAACGTAGCCATACAAATCCAAAATAATTTTTAGCTCTTCATCCGTGATCATGTTCACCAAACGCCTATGATTGACCTAGTTAGTTCTAGTTAACTAATTGTCTACTAATTAGTTAAATAAACATCTACCAAAAATAACTTTTTAGTTACCCCCGCCAGTTGGCAAACTAAACCCACATGGATGACAGCACCGGCAGGATGCCGACTTAAATTTTTCCCACAAGGCGAAATGCTTAAATCAGAAAACTTTTCGGGGATTTTATCGACATGGAATACAGTCGCAGATTTAGAAATGAAACGACGGGCAGTGTTGCCCTACAACCTAGAAATGAGCAGAGCAATCGAGCGCAAAATCTTGCGTCGAATGAAGTTACTGGCAACGCTATTAGCCAGAGACAAGGCTTAGTTTTCGCTACGTTTACGCTTCTCGTAAATCGTTTTGGCCTCGGCCATGTAAGGCTTCAAATGCTCACGGAACATCTTAAGAAAAACCTCTTTATGGGTTTTGCCCGTGTGCAGTTTCATCAACCCTACGGCGATAACGTCGAGGTCGGTACAGTCTATCACAATGCGTGGTCGAATAGGTTTTTTCATCCAAGTAATCATAGTCATTGTTCCTCCGTGTATAAAGCATTATACACCAAAAT
>Ga0114974_10004176_pt1 | contig 10816 bp, 7 predicted proteins | sample S_130206_EF_Meta_FD_87318 | JGI IMG/M metagenome (GOLD analysis project Ga0114974, IMG submission 87318) | Freshwater microbial communities from Lake Simoncouche, Canada to study carbon cycling - S_130206_EF_MetaG | ecosystem: Environmental > Aquatic > Freshwater > Lake | place: Lake...
CCCCGTGGATGTGGTGGTGTCTGACATGGCGCCTAACCTATCGGGCATTGACTCGGTCGATGCGGCGCGCATTTCACACCTGATTGAATTGGCCGTTGAATTTGCACAAATGCACCTTAAACCCCAAGGCGCCTTGGTGGTGAAGGTGTTTCACGGCAGTGGTTACAGCCAGTGGGTGAAGCTTTTCAAGGACTCTTTCAAGTTGGTGAAACCCATCAAACCCAAGGCTTCTCGCGACAAGTCATCAGAGCAGTTTTTGGTCGGAATTGAGCCTAAAAATAGACCTTCTTCGCCCTGACTGTTGCTCTAAAGACGCTTGAGATCAAATTTCCCTGTACTTTTAAGGCCAAGTCAAGATAAATTGGTCCTTCTGCGCTTTCATAAGCCTAGAATGAAGTCCAATTAGACGTTTTTTTGATGGGAGCTCTTCTTGAACAACCCCTGGTTTTCCAAGATTGCCGTATGGCTTGTGATTGGCATGGTGCTTTTCACCGTATTTAAACAATTTGACAACCGCGCGGGTGTGGGGTCTGGCTATCTGGGTTACTCCGAGTTCCTAGAAGAAGTTAGAAGCAACCGGATCAAAACCGCCACCATCCAAGAAGGCCAGGGCGGCACAGAAATTGTGGCCACCACCACCGACGATCGCCGCATCAAAACCACTGCCACTTACCTGGACCGCGGTTTGGTCGGTGATCTCATTGCCAACGGCGTGAAGTTTGATGTGAAGCCTCGCGAAGAGGGCTCACTCCTCATGAGCTTGCTGGTGAGTTGGGGCCCCATGCTGTTGCTGATTGGCGTTTGGGTTTATTTCATGCGCCAAATGCAAGGCGGTGGCAAAGGCGGTGCATTCAGCTTTGGCAAAAGCAAAGCGCGCATGCTCGATGAAAATGCCAATCAGGTCACCTTTGCCGACGTCGCAGGTTGTGACGAAGCCAAAGAAGAAGTCAAGGAAGTCGTCGACTTTTTGAAAGATCCTGCCAGGTTCCAAAAACTCGGCGGTCGAATTCCAAGAGGCTTGCTGCTTGTAGGCCCTCCCGGTACTGGTAAAACTTTGCTCGCCAAGAGCATTGCTGGTGAAGCCAAGGTTCCGTTTTTCAGCATCTCTGGTTCTGACTTCGTCGAAATGTTTGTGGGTGTGGGCGCGGCCCGTGTTCGCGATATGTTCGAGAACGCGAAGAAAAATGCCCCTTGCATTATCTTTATTGACGAGATTGACGCCGTCGGCCGCCAGCGTGGTGCTGGTTTGGGCGGTGGCAACGATGAACGCGAACAAACGCTCAACCAAATGCTGGTCGAGATGGACGGCTTCGAAACCAATTTAGGCGTCATTGTCGTGGCTGCCACCAACCGCCCTGACATCTTGGATGCCGCTTTGCTGCGCCCAGGTCGTTTTGACCGTCAGGTGTATGTCACTTTGCCAGATATTCGCGGCCGCGAACAAATTTTGGCTGTGCACATGCGAAAAATTCCCATTGGCCAAGACATGAACCCCGGCATCATTGCCCGCGGTACACCTGGCATGAGCGGTGCCGATTTGGCCAACTTGTGCAACGAAGCCGCCCTCATGGCTGCTCGCCGCAACGCCCGCGTTGTGGAAATGCAAGATTTCGAAAAAGCCAAAGACAAAATACTCATGGGCCCAGAGCGCAAGAGCATGGTCATGCCCGAAGAAGAGCGTCGCAACACGGCTTATCACGAGTCGGGGCATGCGCTCATCGGCAAACTTTTGCCCAAGTGCGATCCGGTCCACAAGGTCACCATCATTCCACGTGGCCGCGCCTTGGGTGTCACCATGAGCTTGCCCGAAAAAGATCGTTACAGCTATGACAGCGAATACATGCTGAACCAAATCAGCATGTTATTTGGTGGTCGTATTGCCGAAGAAGTGTTCATGAAGCAAATGACCACCGGCGCCAGCAACGACTTTGAACGTGCCACGCAAATTGCGCGCGACATGGTCATGCGTTACGGCATGACCACAGCCTTGGGCCCCATGGTCTATGCAGAAAACGAAGGCGAAGTTTTCTTGGGTCGTTCTGTGACCAAGACCACCAACATGTCTGAGTCCACCATGCAAAAGGTTGACGCTGAAGTGCGCCGCATCATTGATGAGCAGTACAAATTGGCCCGCAGCTTAATTGAAGAGAACAGCGACAAGATGCACGCCATGGCCAAAGCCCTGCTGGAGTGGGAAACCATTGACGTCACGCAATTGGATGACATCATGGCGGGACGTGAGCCTAAAGCACCTAAAGATTGGACGCCTCGCATTCCACCTTCTGGCAGCGATGACGCGGGCGGTACACCCGAAGTCAAAGCAGATCCAGAGCCCAATGCGGCTTAATGATTCGCATCAATAACGGGGCCTTGGCCCCGTTATTGTTTGCAGTGTCCAATCTGAAATTGCTTCGCATCAAATGACCCCTCAGGTTTGGCAGACTTCCCGATTCAGCATTGACTTGACGCATCCCAAGGTCATGGCGATTGTTAATTTAACGCCTGATTCTTTTTCGGAAGGCGGTCAAAATAGCGCGCTGCACCAAGCGTTGAATCAAGCTCAAAAATTTCTGGCACAGGGCGCTGACATTTTGGACATTGGCGGTGAGTCAACTCGGCCCGGCGCAAAGCCTGTTGGCCTGACGGAAGAGTTGGCCAGAGTGTTGCCGTTCTTAAGGGAAGCCGTTCGCTGGCAAGTTCCTATTTCTGTGGACACCTACAAACCTGAAGTCATGCAGGCGGCACTTGATTTAGGGGTTGACATCATCAATGACGTTTGGGCCTTGCGTCAGCCTGGTGCACTCAAGGTGGTTTCTCAACATTCAAGCTGTGGTGTTTGCTTGATGCACATGCACCGAGAACCCAGCACAATGCAAGACCATCCCATGATTGGTGATGCTGTTGTACTCGTTCAAAATTTCTTGGCTGAGCAACTGGCCCAAGTGAAGTCGCAGGGTATCGATGCCAACCGAATTGTTTTAGACCCAGGCATTGGATTTGGAAAAACGGCATCACAAAACATCGACTTACTTCGCCGGCAAACAGAACTGCTGACGCTCGGACACCCCCTGCTAGCAGGGTGGTCACGCAAAGGAACCCTGGGACAGCTGTCTGCCATTCAAGGCGTCGAGCCAGAACCTCAGCAAAGAATGGGCGCAAGTCTGAGCGCAGCGATCTTGGCTGTTCAAAGAGGTGCCTCCTTGGTTCGTGTGCACGATGTTCAGGAAACTGTCCAAGCTTTAAGGGTTTGGAAGGCGGTTCAATCCAATGCCGTTTAAGCGGTCAGAGAAGCGTCTAAAATTGATAACAGCTGCTTAGGTAGATTGAATTCAGTCGGTTGTAAATATTCATAAGAATCATGACAAGAAAATATTTTGGTACAGATGGCATTCGCGGCACGGTAGGGCAGGCGCCCATCACACCTGACTTTGTGATGCACTTGGCGCACGCCGTAGGACGAGTGTTGCGTCAAAAAGAAAAATCCCCCGTTGTTTTGATCGGCAAAGATACGCGTATTTCAGGCTATATGCTTGAAAGTGCATTGGTGTCTGGCTTTAATTCTGCGGGTGTTGATGTCGTTTTGCTCGGACCCGTTCCGACGCCCGCAGTTGCTTATTTAACCCGTTCACAACGGGCTTCTTTGGGTGTCGTCATCAGCGCCAGTCACAATCCCTACGATGACAACGGGATCAAGTTTTTCAGCGCCAAAGGTAAAAAACTCAGCGATGAATGGGAAAGCGCTGTCGAAAAATTGGTCGACGAGGCGCCTGTGTGGGTCGCATCGGAAGAATTGGGCAAGGCCAAACGCCTAGACGATGCTGCGGGCCGGTACATTGAATTTTGCAAGAGTACTTTCAGCAACGACTTTACCCTCAAGGGCATGAAAATCGTCGTCGACGCTGCCAACGGTGCTGCCTATCAAATTGCACCCAAGGTTTTTCATGAGTTGGGCGCAGATGTCATTGCCATTGGTTGTACACCCGACGGTCTCAACATCAACAAGGACGTGGGAGCGACCCATCCTGAAGCCTTGGTGGCTGCGGTTCAACTTCACCAGGCAGACTACGGTATTGCCTTAGATGGTGACGCAGATCGCCTGCAGTTGGTCGATAAATCAGGCCGACTCTACAACGGTGATGAACTTCTTTACCTGATGGTCAGAGATCGCATCGCCCGAGATGAAGTTGTCCCGGGTGTCGTGGGCACCCTCATGACCAACATGGCGGTTGAGTTGGCACTGAAAGCCAAGAACATTGAATTCATCAGAAGCAAAGTTGGCGATCGTTATGTCTTGGAGGCTCTCGAAGAGAAAAACTGGCTCTTGGGGGGCGAGGGGTCTGGCCACTTGCTGGCGCTTGACAAGCACACTACCGGCGACGGCTTGATAAGTGCGCTTCAAGTGCTTCAGGCTTGTGTGGCCACGGGTAAAACCATGGCAGCGCTGCTGTCCGATGTGGTTTTGTTCCCGCAAGTCCTTCTCAATGTTCGATTGGCCAAGGACCAAAAGTGGCAGACCAGCCCCCTGTTGGCAAAAGCCACCCAAGAGGTTGAGGCTGAGTTGGGAGACAAAGGGCGCGTTTTGATTCGGGCCAGCGGTACCGAGCCCTTGGTTCGTGTGATGGTCGAGGCCAGAGACCTTGAGGTGGCAAAGCGTTGCGCTGAAAAAATTGCAGCCACCCTGCGCTAGTCTGCACTCGACTCAATAGATCAGACGATCGGGTTTGATTTCTTGAAGAATGGTGGTGGCAATTTCTTCAATCGATTTGCTGGTGGTCGAAAGCCACCGAATGCCTGAGCGGCGCATCATGGATTCAGCGTCGGCCACTTCTTGCCGACAATTCTCAATACTTGCATATTTGGAATTAGGTCGACGCTCCGATCTAATCTCTGAAAGTCGGTCGGGATGAATTGAGAGTCCAAAAATTTTCTTTCGATGCGGCATCAAGGCCGGCGGCAGTTGTTTGCGTTCAAAGTCTTCAGGAATAAGAGGGTAATTAGCAGCCTTCATGCCGTGTTGCATGGCCAAGTACAAGCTTGTGGGCGTTTTTCCGCTGCGGCTGACACCTACCAATATCACTTCTGCAGATTCAAGGTCCCGGTTGGACTGTCCATCGTCATGGGCCAATGAGAAGTTGATGGCTTCAATTCGGTCGTGGTATTCCTTACTTTTGCTGGCATCTGAAAAGCGGCCCACTCGATGGTGTGACTTGATTCCCAGCTCATCTTCCAGCGGATGAACAAAGGTGCCAAACATGTCCAGAAGCATTCCTTTGCAGCCACCTCGAATGACCTCCAGCACCTCCATGTTCACCAAAGTCGTGAATACGATGGGTTTCACATTTTCAACCTCTGCGACGTGGTTGATTTGCCTGACAGCCTGATGCGCTTTATCGGCGCTGTCTATAAAAGGAAGCCTGACATGGCGCGTTTTCATCTCAAACTGGGCCAAGATGGCGTTGCCAAAGGTCTCGGCTGTGATTCCGGTGCCATCGGAGATGAAAAATACAGTTCTATGGGGCATGTTTGTAAGTTTTGAGAATGCTTAAATTTTCTGAAGAAAGGACGCGTTGGGTCCTAAAATCACTCTCATTATCTACCGCCTGCTGGCGCTCGGGAATCCCATCTAACAACAAACAAGATTCCGAGAGTTGGTTCGGGCTGCATGTGCCGTTTTTTAACTTTGGAGTTTTTATGTCTCAACTTTTTGCCAAGGATGCTTTGGTCGTTCCGTTTGAGCAGTTGCGGATGAGCGATGTCGAGTCCGTGGGCGGTAAAAACGCCAGTTTGGGCGAGATGATTTCTCAGTTGCCCAACGGCGTTCGTGTCCCCACAGGTTTTGCCACCACCGCCCATGCCTTCAGAGCTTTCTTGAAGCATGATGGGCTCGTTGACCGGATCAATCAAAAACTAGATGCATTGGACGTTGAGGATGTGCGCACCTTGGCTTTGGTGGGTGCTGAAATCAGGGGTATGGTCGAAGCCCAGCCGTTTCCTGGGGATTTAGAAAAAGCCATACGCGATCAATTTTCCGAGCTGAGTGCAGGCAATGCGCAAGCCAGTTTTGCGGTTCGATCTTCTGCCACCGCTGAGGACTTGCCAGACGCTTCTTTTGCGGGTCAGCAAGAAACGTTTTTGAATGTGGTCGGCATTGAAGAGGTCCTTCACAAGATGAAAGAAGTCTTTGCATCCTTGTACAATGACCGTGCCATCAGCTACCGAGTGCACAAAGGTTTTGCGCATGCTGAGGTGGCACTTTCGGCAGGTGTTCAGCGAATGGTTCGTTCAGATTTGGGCACTGCGGGCGTGATGTTCACCATCGATACTGAAACTGGTTTTGAAGACGTGGTTTTCATCACTTCGAGTTATGGTTTGGGTGAAACCGTGGTTCAAGGGGCAGTGAATCCGGACGAGTTTTATGTTCATAAGCCCATGCTGGCGGCTGGAAAAAAAGCGGTCATTCGCCGTAATTTGGGTTCCAAGTTAATTCAAATGGTTTTTTCCTCCTCCGAAGAAAAAACCAGTTCTGGCAAACTCGTCCAAACGGTGGATGTTCCCTTGGAGTTGCGCAACCGTTATTCACTGACCGATGCCGACGTCACGCTGTTGGCGCAGTACGCCATGGTGATTGAAAAGCACTACGGCAGGCCGATGGACATCGAGTGGGGTAAAGATGGCACGGACGGTTTGCTGTATATCTTGCAAGCAAGGCCAGAGACAGTGAAGAGTCAATCGAAGGGCACGCCTGAGTTGCGGTACAAACTCAAGGGGAAGGGTGCTGTGTTGGCAGAGGGCCGTGCCATTGGGCAAAAAATTGGCACCGGACCTGTGCGTTTGGTACACAGTATTTCCGAAATGGACCAAGTGCAACCAGGCGATGTGTTGGTGACCGATATGACCGATCCCAATTGGGAGCCCGTCATGAAACGCGCCAGTGCGATTGTGACCAATCGAGGTGGGCGCACCTGTCATGCCGCCATCATCGCACGTGAATTGGGTATTCCTGCGGTGGTCGGCTGCGGCCATGCAACGACACAATTGAAGGACGGTACTTTGGTCACCGTCAGTTGTGCGGAAGGCGATACTGGCCGTATTTACGATGGCCTTTTAGAAACAGAAGTCACGGAAGTCATTCGTGGCACCATGCCTGACATTGCCACCAAAATCATGATGAATGTGGGCAATCCGCAATTGGCTTTTGATTTTGCGCAGTTGCCAAATCAAGGGGTTGGCTTGGCTCGTTTGGAGTTCATCATCAACAACAACATTGGTGTGCATCCGAAAGCTATTTTGGATTACCCCAACATCGATACCGATCTGAAGAAAGCCGTTGAGTCGGTAGCCCGAGGTCACGCTTCACCCAAAGCTTTCTACGTTGATAAAGTCACAGAAGGCGTGGCATGCATTGCAGCCGCTTTTTGGCCGAAACCTGTCATTGTTCGTTTGTCTGATTTTAAAAGCAACGAGTACCGTAAGCTCATTGGCGGCAGTCGCTACGAACCCGAGGAAGAAAACCCGATGTTGGGATTCCGTGGCGCAGCAAGGTACATCAGTGAAGATTTTGGTGAAGCTTTTGCCATGGAGTGTGAAGCCATCAAACGTGTGCGCGGCGAAATGGGCTTGACCAATGTTCAGGTCATGGTGCCCTTCGTGCGAACGCTGGGCCAAGCCGACCGCGTGACCCAATTGCTTGCGAAGCATGGGCTAAAGCGAGGGCAAGATGAGTTGAAAATCATCATGATGTGCGAGGTTCCCAGTAACGCGATCTTGGCGGATCAGTTCCTGGCGTACTTCGATGGCTTCTCTATCGGCTCTAATGACTTGACACAACTCACTTTGGGCCTAGACCGTGATTCAGGTTTGGAGTTGCTGGCGGTTGATTTTGATGAGCGTGATTTGGCCGTTCAAACCCTCATTTCACAAGCCATTCAGGCTTGCTTAAAACAAGGAAAGTATGTGGGTATTTGTGGCCAAGGCCCTAGCGACCACCCAGATTTTGCGCGTTGGCTCATGACTCAAGGCATCAGTTCTATCTCTTTGAATCCAGACACAGTGGTTGAGACTTGGACGCAATTAGGAAAAACCGATTGAAGCTTGATAACCCCTTTAAGCAGCAATACGCCGCATACAAGTGGCGTCTGCACCGCAATGTATCGCTGTACCTTGTTTTGTTGATGTGCTTATTGGGCGCGATGGGGTGGGCTGAGCAGCAGGGGCTTTCACGAAATCTGATCGGCCCGATTTTTTTGTTCTCCACAGTCATGATCTATGCAGTGATTGGCATTATGGGACGCACCACCAATGCCGATGAATACTACGTAGCGGGCCGGCGCATTCCAGCCTTCTACAACGGCATGGCCACGGCCGCGGATTGGATGAGCGCGGCTTCTTTCATCAGTTTGGCAGGTGCTTTGTACCTGCAAGGATTTTCAGGAGCGGGTGGTCAGGCGGGTGGTTTGGCCTATGTCATGGGATGGACCGGGGGATTCTGTTTGGTGGCCCTCCTCATCGCACCTCATCTCAGGGCAATGAACCTTTACACCTTGCCCGATTTTTTCAGCCAACGATATGGTGGCCGCTGGCCTAGGTTGATTGCGGCGTGGGCTGCAATTTTGTGTTCATTCACGTATGTGGTGGCGCAAATTTATGGCATTGGACTGATTGCATCGCGACTCACTGGGGTTCAATTTGAAATTGGTATTTTGCTGGGTCTGGGGGGTGTATTGCTGTGCTCCTTCTTGGGGGGTATGCGGGCCATCACGTGGACGCAAGTCGCGCAATACATCATTCTTTTGATTGCCTTCTTGATCCCTGTTTCATGGCTGGCTTACAAACAACTCGGCTCACCCTGGGCCCCCATTGCATACGGCACGCAGCTTCCAAAAATTGCAGACTTAGAACAAAAGCTCATATCAGATCCCTCTGAGATTGCTGTGAGAAATGAGTTTTTAAGACGCGCAGATTTACTCAAAGCGCGCCTTGAGAATGTTGAGGCTGCCTTGATCAACGAAAGAAAAATGCTGGAAAAGCAGTTGACTGACTTGAAGCTTCAAAATGCCGAGTTCTCAGTCATTGCCCAAGCCAGACGTGATTTGCTGGCCTTGCCAAAAAATGCAGCGGTGGCGAAAGATGTTTGGCAAAAAGCCATGCTTGAAAACTATGAGCGAGCGAAGCCTTTAGGGGGCATGCCACTTCACGGCCAAGCCTTTCAAGGCAACCCCGATGGCACAGAGCAGGAGCGTGAAGCATTCAATCAGTCAAGAATTAATTTCGTCGCATTGATCTTTTGTTTGATGGCTGGTACCGCAGGGCTGCCACATTTGTTGACGCGTTTTTATACCGTGCCTGATCAAGCTGAAGCACGATTGTCAGTGGCTTGGTCCTTGTTTTTTATTGCCATTTTGTATTTGAGTGCGCCCGCATTGGCGGTGTTGGTGAAGTTTGAGGTCATGAACAACTTGGTCGGAAGTCCATTCACCGAACTACCCCATTGGCTGGCACAGTGGTCTCGGGTTGACAGTTCTTTGGTGGAGGTGACCGACGTGAATTTGGACGGGGTGCTGCAATTTGGAGAGCTTAAGTTGAGCGCAGACATGATCATGCTGGCCAGTCCCGAATTGGCGGGCTTGCCATATGTCATTTCAGGCTTGGTTGCCGCCGGTGGTTTTGCCGCTGCATTGTCGACGGCCGATGGCCTGTTATTGACCATCAGCAATGCCTTTGTCCATGACATGCGCTTGGGCACGAAAAATGGCGTACAGACCGATGAGGGGCGGGTGATTCTGTCCAAATTTGCTTTGTTGGCTGTCGCCATGAGCGCGGCCTTTGTGGCGTCATGGAAGCCCGCTGAGATTTTGGCCTTGGTTTCCGCTTCATTTTCATTGGCAGCCTCGGCCTTCTTCCCAGGGATGGTGATGGGTATCTTTTGGAAAAATGCCAGCCGAAAAGGGGTTGTGCTTGGCATGCTGGCAGGGCTAGGATTGACCGTTTCCTACATGCTGTTCAATGCCCATGCCGTGAAACTTGCCTTGCAAATCCCCCTCAACACAGGTCTATTTTTAGGGATTCAGCCCATTTCAGCGGGAATTTTGGGGGTGCCAGTCGGATTTTTTGCCATTTGGGCGGGAAGTTTGTTGTGGCCAGACCCCCAAGTTTTGCCAGAATCACCCTTGGCCACGCCTGAAAACCACTATCCAGGCCTCTAGTTCCTGGGCTATAATCGCGGGCTCACCTTGCTGCACCCCGTCCGACGCTGGGGGTAGCTTTTTCAAAAACCCAAAAGGTTCAAACCCACAAGGAGTCTCAATGCGTCATTACGAAATCATTTTGCTGATTCACCCGGATCAAAGCGAACAAGTTCCAGCCATGCTGGAGCGTTACAAAGGCATGATCGTTGCCGGCGGTGGAAAAATTCACCGTGTCGAAGATTGGGGTCGTCGTCAGATGGCTTACCAAATTAACAAGTTGGGCAAGGCCCACTACTTGTGCGTGAACATTGAAGCGGATCAGGCTGTGATGGCCGAACTCGAACATGCTTTCAAGTTCAACGATGCTGTTCTGCGTCACTTGACTGTTCTGAAGAAGAAAGCCGAAGCTGGCCCATCTTCCATGATGAAACAAGTCGAGCGCGAAGAAGCTCGCAAAGCCCAACAAGCCGAATTTGCAGGCTAATCACATTTGTTGACGGGAGTGACGCAAGAAAACCACCTTGAATTAACCGCTGGTATCGCAGAGCAAAAAGCAATTCGATACACACCGGCTGGCTTGCCAGTCATTGACTTGGTCCTAGAGCATGCCTCTAGCATTCAAGAAGCGGGAA
>Ga0114974_10004177_pt1 | contig 10816 bp, 7 predicted proteins | sample S_130206_EF_Meta_FD_87318 | JGI IMG/M metagenome (GOLD analysis project Ga0114974, IMG submission 87318) | Freshwater microbial communities from Lake Simoncouche, Canada to study carbon cycling - S_130206_EF_MetaG | ecosystem: Environmental > Aquatic > Freshwater > Lake | place: Lake...
CAAGTGCGGTTCCTGGTTTACCAATGAAAAACTTTGAAGTTGTGAACTTCATTTTGCCTCGGGAATTTTGCTTCCAAAAGGTGATGGCATTTTTCACCGTTTCTTTGGCAAAACTAAGCATCTGACCGTCACTAGTTGCTGTAGTGGTGTCCACTTGATTTTCAGTCCAGAAATTTGGCTGATCCTTAGGTGTTAATCCGACATAAACAATCTTGTGCGTCGTGGTCCACTCATTCTGGGCCTTTGGCGCAGCCGTGGCAGGCACAATAGGAGCAAGCAGAGCTAGTGCAATTGCGGCAATAGAAAAACTTTTCATGTCGGCTACACCGTTGTTTGTGTCCAGATTTATGCGTATTTGAAAAGAAATTTGAAACAGTGGGCCCAGACGGGCTCGAACCGTCGACCCACGGATTAAAAGTCCGTTGCTCTACCGACTGAGCTACAGGCAATCTAGAAATATTTATTAAAAGCCTATTTTGCTGACCGGAGAGCATCTAAATCACAAAAAACAGGTCACTGGGGTTAGATTAGCCTTCTTATGAACACTTTTGGAAGAAGTTTGGACTTCGGGTATCAATATGAATAAAAAAATGACCATGCGTCTTACTTGGCAGAAGCGAGTCAAGCGATTCCTTTTTTCGATCCTAGTCAGCAGACTTTTTCTTAGAGGAAGCCGGTCGCGCGTTACACGGCTGTCAGCTCAATTTGTTTTCAGAATGAACACCAATTATCCGACGGCTAATCTTTTTCATTCTAGGGAGAAGCTCTGGCGCTCCTTCGGTGACCAACTCGGCAACAATGAATGGGCGGGATTCGAATTCGGAGTTGCCTCTGGAGATTCAACAAAAATATTTCTAAAAATGCCTTACATAAAAAATTGTGTCGAGTGGAACGGTTTCGATACCTTCTTCGGTCTGCCAAATGAATGGGGAGATTTACCCAAAGGTGCTTTTAGCACAAATGGAGTTCCTCCAAAAATAAAAAGTCATTTGATTCAATGGCATGTTGGACGAATCGAAAGCACATGTGAGGAAATCCCAAAACTACAAAATTTGGATAAAAATTTTATAATTCTTTTCGACTTTGACCTCTATTCAGCCACAAAAGCCGCATGGGATGTAATTGTAAACTTTCTAAAACCTGGAGATATCATCTATTTTGATGAAGCATACGAATCTGACGAAAATCAGATGATTGAAGAAATTCTTGAGAAACAAAATTTTCCTCTTGAAGTCGTTGGCTATACAACAATGGGAATTGCATTTCGGGTAGGACATTAGTTCTGTATATAAATGATCTGAGAAAACTCACTCTCAAGGATTGAGTCATGGGTCGCCATCAGTACTAATTTGAACTTTTTGCAAGCAAGTAGATTCCAAATAATTTTATTTGCTAAATCCAAATCCATTCCTGCTGTAACTTCATCTAACAGAAGAATTTCCGGCTCTAAATAGATAGCGCGAGCCAACGCAATCTGCTTCTTTTCGCCACCTGAAATATGCTCATTTGAAAGCGAACCTGGACGAAGAATTAACCATTGATCTAAAGCGCTAATTTTTAGTGAATCTTCATATAATCCGGTTTTAACTTTAGTCACAGAATTTTTCCCTGTAACCATTTCTAGTAGAGTTTCGCCTTTGAGAAATGGGTTCTGGGACACCAAGGTGGCCCTAGGCCGCCATGACTTTGAATTTGGCAAAGTTTCCCCATCCACCTCTACCTCAAATTGTGTATCAATCAGCCCTCCCACTGATTTCAAGAGTGTCGTTTTCCCAATTCCAGTTTCACCCTTTATCGCCACAAATTCCCCAGGCAGGAATCGCATTTCGAGAGGACGCGAAGTTGCTTTCTTAGCTGAAAATCTAAACCTTAGGGACTCATTGAAGCTGGTTTGCTCTACTAATCTCATATTCATATAGGGGGAACTATCATTCTCCATAATTTTTAGGAACTCAGACTGGTGAGATGCAATTTGGTTTCTCGCGGAGATTATCCTCGAAAATGCGGGAATTACTCTGAAAAAAGAGTAGGCCAGTACTGCAAAGAATTGAATTCTAGCTTCACTCGGAACAAGTTCATCAATAAAAACAAAGGTTAGAATCACAGAGACAATAAAACTGCATTCAATTGTAAGTCGTGAGTAAGAGCCTAGTTTGACAATCTTACGATCCAAATCAGACGATTTCTTTATTTGTTTGTTTAATTCGTCAGTATCTGAGGGAAAGATACCTTGGTCGTAAAAAGTACGAAAGTCAGAATAGGTTCTGTAGTCGACTAGCAAATCCACTTGCATTCTCTCTGAATTTAGAACAGTAATTTTCTTTTTTACAACACCTAGGGCAGGTATTGACAAGATCAATGTCGTTCCGAATACCAAGAAGCTTGCTTTAGGCGATATTAAAAAAACAAATGGAACTAAGAAAATCAAAATTAGCAATTCGGAGATAATCAAACACAGCGGGTAGAAGACGTTATGAGTTAGAACATGCATCCTGTTTGCTATGTTTGTAATTGGTGAGTCAGATTTTTCGATTTCGTCGCGACTCTGAGATACGCGTCTACTAAAAATTGAGTTGAAAAATTCTTCAGCAGCTCTTGTCTTTAGATTTAATTCAATCCACTGAAACACAAGTTTGCTTATGAAAACCACCCCGAGGATTGAAATGAGTACCGATTGCGTGATTATAAATGGCAGACTTTCAGCAAGGATCCCAAAGTTCGACTTTCGGCCGCCAAATAGAGACGAGGAAAGAAGTGAAAATGTTGCGGCAGAGGCAACTTCGAGAATACTTGCTATAACTCCGAAACATACTGAAGTGCCCCAAATGAATTTGCTCCTGCGGTTTAATGTTTGGAGAATCTTTTGGAAGACATGCACTTTAGTCTCTCCGTTCGTTTCAATTCTGGAATTGGTGGGCCCAGACGGGCTCGAACCGTCGACCCACGGATTAAAAGTCCGTTGCTCTACCGACTGAGCTATAGGCCCCACTGCAGTTTTAACTGCAAGGCGTAATCGTATCGGATGCGGGAACCCTAGCCACACACCAATATCCGAAGTACCTTATGGACCAATCGAGAGTGGTAAGAAGCCGAGGCTAGGGATGATCCGTAGAGGAAGCGCTATTAAGTCGCTTTTCATCGTCATTTTAATTTCGATATTTCTTGCCAATGGCGCACAAGCTATAGATCCAATTCGACAATACCAAATTGATGTTGTTCCAATAGCCAACCCCGGCACAACGATGAACGTTACTGAAGAAGTATCCCGGCAAATAATTGCGCAGGTTGATTTGGCTTTCAATGATGCAACGGATGGGCAGATTCGATTTACATTTCGCAAACTCCACCCAATCAGTTTTCCAGATACCGCCACACTCTCCTCAGGTGATATTCAAAAAGTAACAGGGTTGATCCCTGTAGCCGATCCAGGTTTTGATAAAGCAATTCTTGTCGGTGTGATCGCAAATACCTCTGCTGCAAAATTTGGTGGCGAAGCGATCCTTGGTGGAAATTACATAATGATGAATGGTTATTGGACTCTCAATAGCATTGGTCCTGGCATTCTAGCTCACGAGTTAGGTCATAGCCTTGGCATAAGCCATGCTAATTCAGCAGTTTGCACTACACAATTACCAATCGTGTGTGAGCAGAGCGAATATGGAGACTTTTCTTCGGTCATGGGTACATATACAAGTAAATATGTAACTAACCCTTTAATCTCAAGATTTTCTGCAACAGAACTAGATGAATTAAAAGTTTTACCAAAAGAGAGTAAGGCAATCGCTGCCGAATCAGGTGATTACAAAGTTGCACCTGCTTATTCCAAAGGGATTAGTCTGCCAAAGGTCTTATATATTCCGATCGGCAGTGAACTAACTTATTCTGTTGAGTACAGACCGGCGATTGGAAAAGATTCGGGCCTTTCAATGTCACAACTTCAAGTACCTGGTATTAATAGCTTTTACCCCAACACGCCTTCACATGGTTTGCAATTAAGAATGTTGCCAACGGTAGGAACTCAATTTAAAGACTCACAGCCAACCTTTAGTAATTATAAAATTAATGGCACCGCTCTCATTGTTTCTGCTTTTAAAGCAGATCAAGTTCAGCCGATAGGCAAGGTATTTACCCTCAGCGACGGGTCAACAATCACATTTTTGAGCGGCGATCCAAATACAGGCGCAACAGTGCGTGTTCAAAGGTCGCTGGACAAAGAACCACCAATAGTCTCAGAGTTGCGACCAAGGTGGATTACAAAACAATGGATTGATTATTACCCCGGGCGGGGAAATATTTTCAAGAATAGTCTCAATGAATGGGATTATCCGATCGCTGAAATCCCACTTGATGCCATTACCGATAACACCTTGATCAAAACAATTCAGGTCGAAGTTAATGGTCAAATCGTCGAGCAGATTGATCAACCGATGCTCAATGGCATTGAGTCATATACATTTAAGTCTACTAAGCCTGATACCTTCACATTCAGGTTGATTGGCACCGATTACGCAGGTCTATCAACTTCAACGACTACTGCATCACTTACATCTACCTACTTCCAAATTAGAACGCCTTACACTCAGATTGAATCCGGAAAGGACCCTCGGACTTCTTTGACATTGATTGTTTCATCATCTTCTGAAAAAACTAAGTACGTACTAGAGAATTTATCGTCGGGGAAGATTGCATCGATCGTTGAAAGCAATGGTGAGATCGAATATACGATCACGAATTTAACTCGAAATCAGCAATTCACTGCCCTGCTTTCTGGCAGAGATGACTTGGGTTATACCGATGGTGGCACTGAAATTATTTATGAACCTGATACCACCGAGTGCACAAACAAACAATGCTATGTTGGATTTCAATGGAATGTAGACACCGGGTTCTGGGCAACAGGTGCTGGAAATATGACTCTGCAAGAGCGCATCGGAACTAAATGGATAAATATCCAAACAGCAAAACCTGTTGCAGATCCAAAAGGTGCCATGAAAAACTATGTAACTTATCTTATGAAGATTAATCATAAAACACCTGGAAAACATATATATAGATTGTCAATTGCTGCCAGCAAGAAATACTCTGGTCAGATTACGTCTACTTTCACCCAGGTAGTTTCAACTCCCTAAGGTTGGATTAAAAGTCTGTTGCTCTAGCGTAAATCTGCCTTCACCCAGTACCTTTGGCCCATGAAGAGGTTATATGTCCTTCTAATTGTCTGCGCCCTACTGGTGCAATCGCCTTCAATGGCGGCAACTGATAAGTATGGTGATGCCCAAGCAGCTCTTTCATACTCTGTTTTCAAACCGAGTAAGACTCTGGGTTTAGGCACAAGTAAGTTCGAGTTAATCCCCTGCGCAAATCAGACCGAGCCATGGCTCTATACAAAGTTTGGTGGCACTGTTCGTTTCCTTGAGATCATGCAGACCAAAGCCGGTATCAAATGCTCTGATCCTGGTCCTTCGAAAAAACTTCGAAGCGTTACGATCAATGGAAGTGCTGCGCAAGTGCACGTCTACTGTGACCCAGCAAAGACTGCTTCCTTTGCAAAGTGCACAAGTGCCGATATCACTCGTCTTGGTGGTTACATCATCTTTACCAAAAAGGGTTCCAAGAACCTTGCAGCTACGCAGATTCAGGTCCAAGCTTTTGGTGGAGTTACCTACTCTCAGCTCCTTGATGTTGCAAAATCTTTAGCCCCTGTTAAGGCCAGTACTACTCCTGCGCCAACACCTACATCATCAGATTTAGTTCTAACTACTCCCACCTACGCACCGAATCCACCTGCAGGTAGCAGTGATGAGTATCGCTGCTTCTTACTCGATCCCAAGTTCAACGCCGATACATATCTGCAATCAGTAACTATTGCTCCTGATAACTTGAAGGTCTCTCACCACGGGATCTTGTATAAAGTACCGGCAGCAAGTGTGAGTGCAACTAAAGAAATTGATGCGCAAAATCCCGGTGATGGTTGGCCCTGTTTTGGTGACACCGGTATTCCTGGGGCGAGTGCTTTCTCTGGTGCTTCTGCTTCAAGTTGGATCTCCTTTTGGGCACCCGGTGGAAACTTCAAGGCATATCCAGTGGGTGTTGGCATGAAGATCTCGTCGTCCGATCAATTTATTCTTCAGGCTCACTTTCATACTATGGAGCCAGCAACTGCAAACAAGGCTTCGATGAAGGTTTCACTTAAGTTGGCATCAACTGCTGTGAGTGAGTTAAAGACGATGCTTGTTGCAGCACCGATCGAAATCGCCTGCGCACCCAATGAGTCAGGGCCACTGTGTGTGCGCTCTGCCGCTCTTCTTGATTTAGCAAAGCGCACATCAACAAAGACCGCTTTTCAAGAGACAGCTTTGCTGATTGCTTGTGGCAAGGATCCGATTAAGCCCATACCGAGCCCTACTTCAGATTGCACAAATACAGTGCGCTCACCAATAAAGATCTACGGAGCCACCGGACATATGCATCAACTCGGGCGCAGTATCACTATCACTCATCAAAGCGCTTCAACTTCTGCGGTAACTGTGCTCTCAACTCGCCCAATGTGGGACTTCGATAATCAAACAACGGACTGGCAAAGCACACCGATCCTGGCAAAGCCTGGCGATACCATCAAAGTTACCTGCACCTTTGATATCGGACTGCGTGCGCTTCTGTCCGTGTATAAAAACCTCACTCCCAACTATGTAGTTTGGGGCGAAGGAACTCGCGATGAGATGTGTCTTGCCATTATTAATTACACCGATTAACACCGCATCCTTTTAAGAGATGGTGGCTCTGTGTATGTCTTTCTTAGCCCTTGGTTTGGTGAGCCTTCATCAACATATAGTCAAAAATTAGACGGTAGCCAAACATTGTGAGCGTTCCGAGCGCTCCGAAAATTAAGCCTAGGATCAAAAATAGAAATGGATTTCCATACATATTTTGCCCATAATAAAAGCCAAAAATTCCTCCAACTACTAGATAGATCCAACCAAGAACTGTGAAAATAGTTCTAAAAGCCCCGCCCCACTGGATGATCGAATCTGCATATTTAGCTACGGAATTTTTTGCGTTCACGCCATCTGCATAACTTGTTTGATCGCTCATGACTTCTCCATTCTTTGATACCCGTTTTGGTATTTGTCTTAAATTATGAGGTGCGTTAGGCCTCTAAAGTCTCTTTGACCCACGTGTGAATGGTCAGAGGTAGAGCTTTTATGAGCCCAGGCAGGCCAATTAGTCATGTGACGGCGTGCGCAAGAACAACACCAGGGCTTCTAACCTACTTTTTTATAACCAGTTGGGCACTTAGGTGATGTGCCTTTAACTACCTTTGTTGAGGCACCCTTCTTGCAGGTGATCGAAGTGCTCTTAACCACAGGAGCATTGGAAATGAAGCCGGAAGTATTTGTGTAGATGCCATTACTGAGGTATGAAGTTCCAAAACTTGACGTCGACTGCACACGAACCATAAAGCTCGTTTTTGAAATGTCTACTACTTTTCCTGTGAGAAAAGTTTTCATTTCCGCGGAAGTAAGGGTAAACGTCTCACTTGTAATTTGCTTAATTATGAACATCTTCCCATAATTTTGATATAGAGCGGGATCTAGTCCTTGATTCAACAAAGCTTGCACAACTATAGAATAAAACTTTATTGGACTGTAACTGTTGGGTTTGGTGAAATTGTAATCAATTGAAGAAGTTGATCGTGAAGCACTGAGGTCTGAAATAGTTTTTGGTACTGAAGGTGCAGCCTTTACTTCAATATATGAAGTTCCAATTCCTCCACTTTTGCCATTGTAATCCTTAACAGTCGCGACAATTTTATATACTCCAGCCCCAAGAGGAAAACTTTCATTAATTGTATTGTCCTCCTGGATAGAGGTGGCTCCGGAATCCAATCCGATTACCGAACGAGAGAAAATTCTGGAACCTTTATAATCAACGAGCATAAGTTCTGCCAGCAAAATGTCTACCCCTGTTTGATTCTTAAATTGAATTTCGACTCCAACGTTTCCTGATGCTGGCACAGTAATTGTTGCTGGCCACGTAAAAGTGAATCCAGATATATTGAGAGAATTTTGATTTGTTACAAGAGAAGACGGGTAAGGTTGGGAATTGTTTTTCGACCACTCTTGCACTTCTATCGTTTTTTCCTCCTGAAAAGTACCTGTGCCGTCGTATCCATCCACCCGAACAACTACCCGATAAGTACCTGGACCAGACTTAAAGCTTTCCTTTGTGACGTTATCTGTTTCATAAACCGAGGATCCATTTTTTAAACCTATCATCGAGCGACTTGCGACAGTCGTTCCAGATGCATCTCTAAGGATCCATTCGGCTTTAAGTACGTCTTTCCCAGCGTTATTTACAAAAGAAACCAGGATAGGAAAATTGGTACTTTCGGGAATATATATTTTTTCAGGCCAGGATACTGTTACTCCTTTGACATTTATAGAGGCACTGCCAAAAGAAGAAGTGTTTGTAGGTTGGCTAGTTGGTGTTGAATCCGTTGCACTCTTTTTCTTAATTACAACGGTACCTTTACTACAGCTTTCAGTGACTGATAGCGAAGTTAACGTGCACAGATTGAAAGAGTAATTTGCCGGCCCTGAAAAATTCAAGAAGTTCATGTATGACAGTGAAATTCTGAATGTCCCGCTGGCTCCATTCTTCACCCCAAATGCAAAATTTCCTAAAAGTCCTACCCCTTCGGGAGTATTCAGAGAATATCCAACATAATAAAAATCCTTGCCTGAATTGTTTGTGTAGTTCAGATCAAAAGCATAAGTACTCTGTTCGATAATTGATTGAGGGGCAAATACCAATTCAGGCCAAGTAAATGTGACACCTTGATTACTTCCTGTCGCTGCGCTGGCATTGTTAATACCTGAGAAGACCAGGCTGGTTATTGCGATGTTAACAAGAAGTTTTTTCATGTTCGGGATAATACTCCACACCTCGCAGCCAAGTGAAGAATTGCCTCTGGGTTTTATCGCAACGAGATGGCGGTGAAGGAAATCGTCAACCGAGTTCTTAAGGCTGATTATTCGCTAGATGGCGTGCGCAAAAACAACACCAGGGCCGATACCCAGCCTGCAGCAAATACATAAACCAGCACCGATCCGTATGTATCTGAATATCGGTATATGCCAACGGCCACCAAGGTGCACACACCTGATGCCGCCCACAGCGCAACTGCCGCCATCGGCCTGCTCAAGCCCGCACGGACTAAACGATGAGACAAATGATCCTTACCTCCAGTTAATGGAGAGACTCGTCGAGAAATGCGAGAGAAAACAGCAACGCATGTATCAAGCAATGGCACTGCCAATAAAATTACGGGAATTGTTAAGGACTTCCAGGTTGGCTCAATCCCTGGGTTTAACCTAATTGTTGCCACAGAAATAATAATTCCTAAGTACAAAGCACCAGCATCTCCCATATAAATCTTCGCTGGGGATTTGTTCCACATTAAAAATCCAATAGTTGCACCAGCGGTCACAATAGATAGCGCGCTAACCAGCTCTTGTCCACGATCAAAGGCAATAAAGAAAACGCCAAGAGCAGTAATTGCAACCGCACCAGCTGCTGCGCCATCTAGGTTGTCAAAGAAATTGATACTGTTACAAATTCCAACAATCCAGAAAATAGTTACTACGGTGTTTAGTGTTGACGTCCCAAATGGAGTCCCAGTTGTGCCTGCATTCACAATGACAAGTGCAACCACGGTGCCGACAACAGATTGTGCAATCAAACGTGGCCATGGCGATAGCGAGCGCAGATCATCAATTAGTCCCATTGCCCCCAGCAATAACGCTGGCAATAAAACGGTTAGTGCTAAATCTTTAAGTTGGCCAGCATTTTCACCGCTCTTGTTGCCACCAACGTAGACAGCAGCCAAGGTCGTGATTGTTATGCCCAAAGCAATGGCTACCCCACCTAAATACGGCACTGGTTCTGCCTGTGATTTACGGGCTAAATTAGGAGCATCCATCGCACCCAATCGAATTGCTAGTGCCCGCACCGGCCAGGTTAATAAACCAGTTAATGCAAAAGCTGCGATACCCAAGATTAGAAACTGTGCGGTGGAGATGGTCACCGAGGAATCCTACTCATCGTTCATACGGCCTGAATGGGCGGCTCGCTTTAACCGGTCACGAATTGCAATAGCAATTCCATCACCCTGCGGCTGTTGCACAACAACAGTTGATAAGACCTGCTCATCTGCTGCGCGCAGCGCTGCGTATAAAACTTGCGCAAACTCTTCATGTGTTTTCGGTGCAGCCAATCGCACAACACCTTCTGCTGCCGCAATATCTGCCATTGCAATAAATCCTTGACCTGCAACGGGGGATTGATCCAATACAACTGTTGCTTCCGGTGCGTAGTGACTATCTAATGAACCACTGACACGGATCTCTGGTTCTTCCACAGACCCAATAACTGTCAGTCCTGTGCTCTGCTCGATCATTTCAAGTGTTATCGCACCTGGGCGCAAAATTTTTGGCGTATCTCCGGTGCAATCAATAATCGTTGACTCCACACCCACATCACATGCACCACCATCAAGAATCTGATCCCCATCTGCCAAATAATCACCTAGCTCTGCAGCCACTGCTTGAGCCGTAGTTGGTGAGACATTTCCAAAACGATTGGCACTCGGTGCTGCCACACCCTTACCGCCAGCAGCAGCAAAGGCCTCTAGTAATCCCAGTGCGACAGGATGATTAGGCACTCGCAGGCCAACTGTGTCCTGTCCGCCTGTTACAAAATCTCCTGCCAAATCAGACCTGCGCACAACCAAAGTCATTGGTCCTGGCCAATAATC
>Ga0114974_10004179_pt1 | contig 10815 bp, 6 predicted proteins | sample S_130206_EF_Meta_FD_87318 | JGI IMG/M metagenome (GOLD analysis project Ga0114974, IMG submission 87318) | Freshwater microbial communities from Lake Simoncouche, Canada to study carbon cycling - S_130206_EF_MetaG | ecosystem: Environmental > Aquatic > Freshwater > Lake | place: Lake...
GCGTGGAAAGCTCGATGAGATGGCAGCTTTCCGGAGTTGGGTCGAGCAGGTTGCCCTCCGGTCCGATCGTCGTAATGGCCGAGGTGACAATTTCTTCGCGGATACAGTCGATGGGCGGGTTGGTGACCTGCGCAAAAAGCTGTTTGAAATAATCGTAGAGCAGCTTGGATTTGTTGGAGAGGACGGCGAGGGGAATGTCCGTACCCATCGAGCCCGTCGCCTCAACCCCGTCTCTAGCCATCGGGATGAGAAGCTTGCGCTGGTCTTCAAAAGTGTAACCGAAGGCCATCTGCCGCTGCAGAACCGTATCGTGGTCCGGCCCCGGCACTTCGGAGGCATCGGAAATATCGGAAAGTTTAACGAGATTTTCGTCCAGCCACTGGCGATAGGGTTTTTCGGAGGCGATCTGCTGCTTGATCTCCTCATCGGCAATAATACGGCCTTCCTCCATGTTCACCAGAAACATGCGCCCCGGCTGGAGGCGTCCTTTGCTTGCGATGCGTTCTGGGTCCACCGGAAGGACGCCGGCTTCCGAGGCCATGATGACGTAATCGTCCTTGGTGACGTAGTACCGAGAGGGGCGAAGCCCGTTGCGGTCCAGTGTCGCGCCAATCATGGTGCCGTCGGTGAAAACCACGGAAGCCGGGCCGTCCCAGGGCTCCATCAGGCAGGAGTGGTATTCGTAGAAGGCTTTCTTTTCCTCGCTCATGGACTCATGGCCGCTCCACGGCTCAGGAATCATCATCATCATGGCATGCGGGAGTGAACGCCCACCCATCACGAGCAGTTCGAGCACGTTGTCGAACATCGCCGAATCGGAGCCGCCCGGGTTCACCACCGGCAGAACCTTGGCCATGTCTTCGCCAAACAGAGGGCTGGCTAAGAAGGGCTCCCGCGCCTTCATCCAGTTAATGTTGCCACGCAGAGTGTTGATCTCGCCGTTGTGGGCGATGTAGCGGTACGGATGCGAGCGCTCCCAGCTGGGAAAGGTGTTGGTCGAGAACCTCGAGTGCACCAGCGCCAAAGCTGTTTCCATGCTCGGATCCGAAAGATCCAAAAAGTAGCGGCCCACCTGTTCGGGCATCAGCATTCCCTTATAAATAATCGTCCGGCACGAAATGCCTGGCGCGTACCAAAAGGGATCCTTGCCGGAGCTGCGGATTCTGGAGTGCGCTACCTTCCGGATGACAAACAACTTCCGCTCAAAATCCTGTTCCGAAGCGCAATGGGCGCCGCGGCCTATGAAAACCTGCCGGTGGGCCGGTTCGCTGCGGAGCGCGGTTTCCCCCAGGCTCGAATTGTCGGTGGGAATGGTACGCCAGCCCAAAACCGTCTGACCCTCGGAAACAACGACTTCTTCAAACGCCTTTTCACTCGCAGCCCGCACGGACGCATCAGGCGACACATAAAGCATCCCCACCGCGTACTGGCCCGGCTCTGGCAGGCTAAAATTGGCAGCCGCCGCCGCTTTGGCGAGAAAGCCGTGCGGCAACTGGAGTAGAATCCCTGCACCATCCCCTGTATTAACCTCGCACCCGCATGCTCCCCGGTGGTCCAAATTAACCAGCATCGTAAGCGCCTGTTGGATGATGTCATGATTGCGTTTACCCTTCATCTGGCAGACGAAACCAACGCCACACGCATCATGCTCAAACTGAGGATCGTAGAGCCCCTGTTTCTCGGGAAGGCTGGGATTATTCATTGCTTTTTATTTCTAATAAGAAAAGAGCGCGGAGAACTGGTGGGGGCCGGATCAAGCGGGGTTAATGGATGACGGAGAAGGGGCGATAGATTGGACGACTGTCTGCGAGCCTGACACATTGACAGATGCTTTAAAAGCTCTCGATCAAAATGAGAAACAGAAATTGACGCATTCTCCAGCATAATTCCCCGTAAATTCGGCTTCACCCCGCCAAATCTATCGGGTGATTTGTTCGATGGGATGCCGAAAACAAACAGAGAGAGTACCGCTTGAAGAAAATCCCCCTCTCGAAGCAGCACCCTTTTTTGTCCCCCAACCGGCACTAAAAGGGGCGCAGGAAGGGCTGGATTAGCCCTCACTTAGGGATACGGAGACCGTTCTGAGGTCTCCTGCAGCGGAAGGCATGAGACAGACATCAAACGGGCGAGCCCGCGACTGGTAGCGAACGAGCCAATCACTCGAATCTGCCCATCCGGCGGACCGGTACACAGCGAAGCTTCACAACGTCTCGTTTCAACGGCCGCCGAGAATGTTTGGAACTCACCACGTCTCCTCCTTAGACTGCACACTTCGTCCGCTTTGTTTGTTCACAATTTCGCCAGTTCTTTAGCGTCCGTTTTCAAAAATGGCGTTCTTGTAAGATAAAAGATCATTCAGTGCTGCTTGTTTTGTCGGCGCCTCCCATTTTCAACATCGCCAGCCTTACTCCATCCCCTGCTCGCGCCTCTCCCACAGTCTCTCGCCATGCCACAGGCTCCCTCCAAGCAACCTCTTTATATCCGGATGCATCCCGACGACAATGTCGCGATTATCGTCAATGATGGGGGACTTCCTCCAGGCACGGATTTTCCAGGTGAATTTGTTTTGTCAGGCCACATTCCACAGGGACACAAAATGGCATTGCGTACACTGAAAGAAGGTGAGCCGATCGTACGTTATGGAGTGACGATTGGTTATGCGCACTGCGGTATCCCGCAGGGAAGCTGGGTGGAGGAATCCCTCGTCCGCATGCCTGCAGCTAGGGATTTGGACGGTCTGCCGACATGCCTGCAGGTCGGCGGCAGGGCCGAGCCGCTGGAGGGTTATACATTCGAGGGTTATCGGAATGCCGATGGAACCGTGGGTACGCGCAATATTTTGGCGATCACAACCACCGTCCAATGTGTTGCCGGCGTGGTCGAGCACGCGGTCAAACGCATCAAGGCTGAGCTGCTCCCCGCTCACCCTAATGTCGACGACGTCATCGCTCTCGAACATACCTACGGCTGCGGGGTTGCCATCGACGCGCCTGACGCTGAAATTCCCATCCGTACGCTTCGAAATATCAGCCTCAACCCAAATTTCGGAGGCCAGGCGATGGTGGTGAGCCTTGGCTGTGAAAAACTGCAGCCCTCTCGCCTGTTGCCCGAGGGCACGCTAACGGCTTCCACCGGTTCCTGCACAGTCTGCCTGCAACACGAGCAGCATGTGGGCTTCGAGTCGATGATCGCGGCGATCATGGAAATGGCGGCGCAAAATCTGGCTGTCCTCGGGCAGCGCCGCAGAGTCACCTGCCCCGCGTCCGACTTGGTTGTTGGTTTGCAGTGCGGAGGAAGCGACGCCTTTTCCGGAGTCACGGCCAACCCGGCCGTTGGCTTTGCCACCGATCTCCTCGTGCGAGCAGGGGCCTCCGTGCTTTTTTCGGAAACGACCGAAGTCCGCGATGCGATCGACCAACTCACCTCCCGGGCCGCAACCCCTGCGGTGGCCGCCGATTTGATCCGCGAAATGTCCTGGTACGACCGCTACCTTGAGAAAGGGGGCGTCGATCGCAGCGCCAATACAACGCCGGGCAACAAAAAGGGAGGGCTCGTTAACATTGTAGAAAAGGCGATGGGTTCAATCGTAAAATCAGGAACGGGCCCTATTTCAGGAGTTCTTGGACCGGGCGAAAAGCTCAAGGCCAAGGGCCTCATCTACGCCGCTACACCTGCCAGTGATTTCATCTGCGGCACGCTTCAACTCGCGGCCGGAATGAACCTCCACGTGTTCACCACAGGTCGGGGAACGCCTTACGGTCTCGCCGCGGTTCCAGTGCTCAAGGTGGCGACGCGCTCCGAGCTTGCGCGCCGCTGGCACGATTTGATGGACGTCAATGCCGGCACAATCGCCACCGGGGAGGCCACCATCGCCGACGTCGGCTGGGAGATCTTCCACGTTCTTCTCGCCGTCGCAAGCGGCAAGAAGACTTGGGCCGAGCATTGGAAATTGCACAATGCTTTGACTCTCTTCAACCCGGCGCCAGTGACTTAATTCGCGCTTGTAGCCTTTGGTGGAGTGCTCCGTCCGGTCCCCAGCTCAGGTCGACCGCGCGGAACCAAGGATCGAGTGCCTTAAGGTGCGAGCGGTGTGACCTCGAGGTTCCGGAACGCGACTGGGCCGTGATCCCCTTGCAGCCGGATAGGCCCCGTGGGTTTTTCGATATTGTCGCCGCCGCGAGTGGGGCCGGTTACCTCGATGTTTTCATGCACCACCTGGCCGTTGTGAACCACCTTCACAAACTTGCCGTTAGCGGTTTTCTTGCCGTTTGCATCGAACTTTGGGGCGATAAAAGTGATATCGTAGCTTTGCCATTCTCCCGGAGGTTTGCATGCGTTAATGCTCGGGACCGTGCCTTCGAATCCTTTTTTGGTGGCTTCGTCCCAGCGTTCGTAAATGGCGGCACAGTCGTGGACCGCGATGTTGGCTTTACCGTAGCTGTCCAGAATTTGCACCTCGTACCGCCCCTGCACGTACACGCCCGAATTCGAGTCTTTCGCAACGCAGAATTCGACGTGGATCTGGCTGTCGCCGAATTCTGCTTCCGTCTTTAGGTCGACGCCTTTTCCGGAGAGTGTATTGAGGATGACGCCTTCGCCCGGGGTGGATACAAAAGTTTTTGGATTTGTTGAGTCGAGGGAGATCCCTGAGACCACAAGCCATGGAGAGCTGGGCTGTTGCCAGCCGCGCAGGTCGTGTCCGTTGAAAAGGTTCACGGCTTTTTGGGGAGTGGGGTCTGCGGCCAAAAGAGATCCGGATAGCAGAAGGAAAGAAGGCAGGTGGTGGAGTTTCATAACTAGAGGAGACCAAGAGGTGATCCTGAGAGGGCCAATTCATTAGAGGCTCGTCGGAGGTAAAGGTCAGAGGAACGCGGTAGTCCATGTCACCGGAGCAGCCGGAGGGCATGGGGGGGCTGGACGTGCGGACGGACATCGATTCACTGCTTGGAATTTTGTGCGCGATTCTCACACTGCGGTCGGCGATTGACGGAAAACGTTGAGCGAGGTGCTCACCAAGGTGAAGAAGGGCGAGATCAGTTCGATGGCGACCAAGCACGGCAGCAAGGGAGACGTGACTGTTGGGACGTCGGCTGCGATGGGCGGTGAAGTCCCAGTGGCGTTGCAGGCTGTCACGCTCCAGGCGATGGCGACAGATCGTAAGAAGCGTTATGCGTGCGTGGCGGCGTTTGCCGTGGAGATTGAGTCGTATCAGAACGGGTTTGCCGCGACGGCCGAGGATGCAGGCGCGTGGAAACGTGTGAAGCTGTGGGTGGGGCGGAACAAGGTGCGGGCTGTGTCAGTGGCAGGGAAGTTGGCTTGGGATGCAGAGACGGACCAAAAAAGGAGAAGTCGCCTTGGCCCCATTCTGATACCCCGCGCGTCTCGTATGCTCGCGGGGCGCGGCAAAGTATACTCCGGATTGATACATTATTAATCAAGCTGCTGTGCCGATTTCAGGCCATGGTTCCGCCTCGTTGAGTGGCGTGTAGCGACGACAGGGTCAGCTGCCTGAATCCGTCCACATGACTGGACAAATATCCGCCTTTGCGTCTTGCGATGACGATGGGTTCCTCGCCCAAAAGAGACCGGACCTCGCGCACAACCAAAGGAGGATGCCCATGCCCGCCCGTGCGCAATTCATCGGCCAGCTGCGGACTGATGGAACAAATCGCAACACCAAGGCCCATCTCGACATAACGCGCAAGCACCAGGGCCGTAGAACTCTCAACCACGGCATTGAGCGCCCCCAAACACGAAGCCTCCTCCAAGGTTATCGTTATGCGCTGCCGTGCGTTCGTGGCCGTCGTGGGCAGCAACATTGGGTGCCCCACGATGTCCCGGACTTCTATCCTTTTCGCTTTTTCTAGGGGATGCCCTCTGGGACAAATCACCACGAATGGATAGCTCAACCATTCATCAAAAATAAATCCCTCAGGTCTGGGCGTGGTATCGAGCATGCCCACAACCGCTAAATCTGCCTCTCCGGATTCGAGAAGCGAAAAGGCCTCCTTTGAGGGCCGTTCGACGAAGCTGAAGCGAACCGCTGGATGCTGCTGTGTGTACAATTGGACCGGCTGCGGCAACTCATTCGCAAGCAAACTGGAGGTGGTCGCGACGCGCAGCCTGCGCACCACGTTGGACCGGCGGTCGGCAAACAGCGTACGAATGGAATCAAATTCCTCCACCAACGGCTTGATGAGTTCGAGCAACAAAGCACCGTCTTCGGTTAGCGACAGATGCTGATTCTCCGTTCGCAAAAGTGCAGCGCCCAGCTCCTCTTCGAGCGCCCGGACCTGCTGCCAAAGCGAAGGCCGGGAAATCCGCAGCGCGTCTGCTGCTGCAGCGAAACTCATTGTGCGTGCAACCTCCCTGAAGGCACGGAATTGACGGAACCTAAGCTCCTTGAAATAGCGGCGTTGCGGTGGAGGGTTGGAATAAGCCATGAAGAAGGTTGCGGCTGCGAGGTTGGCGGTGAGGCGAAGACGGTGGTCTTGTGGATTGAGTGTGATGCGATCGCCGGAAAAATCATGCGACTCGTTGTACTAGACTTACTCGATTTCTAAAAACCCAGAAAAATTAAGGAATGCCGTTAGTCTGGGACGACTCTATATTTTGTTTTTTTCGACCTCGCCGGGAGTTTAATGCCTTTCGGTTCATGCTCAAAAATGGTTGGCTACTCCTTCCGAACAAAACCGCTCATGGACTACCGTAACTCTCCTGCGTGCTGCTCGCGCCGCGACTTCCTCTCCCGCACTGGCCTTGGCATGGGAGCGCTCGGTTTGGTGCCTCTTCTAAACCAGAGTGGACTTCTCGCTTCCGACTCTCCTTTGCACGCCCGCGCCCCGCACTTTCCGGCGAAGGCAAAAAGAGTGATTCACATTTTCCCGCAGGGAGGCCCTTCTCAGGTGGACACTTTTGATCCCAAACCAGCCTTGGAGAAATACCACAACCGACAGGTGGATGAGGTGCTCAAGGATTACCAGAAAGCCGCCGGCGAAGCGGCCTCGGGCATGGGACGACTGAGTGGGAAGCTCCAGCGTTCGGGATTCAATTTTGCAAAGCACGGCCAGAGCGGGGCGGAAATCAGCGAACTGTTTCCAAAGCTCGCTGTCATGGCTGACGATTTGTGCATTGTCCGGTCCATGCACACCAAAAGCAGCGTTCATGAACCGGCGCAGTTGATGATGAGTTGCGGAGAGTTGGTGAACGTGCGCCCCAGCCTGCCCTCGTGGGCGGTGTACGGACTTGGCACTGAAAACGAGAACCTGCCTGCGTTTGTCGCGCTGTCGCCCAACGGCACCACCTCCAGCGGTGACAAACATTGGAGCAACGCCTTCCTTCCTGCGTGGACGCGTGGCACCGCAATAGCGACGACCAATCCGGATGTAAACAAGCTCATCGAACATCTCCGCAGCGGCAGTACTTCCATCCGTGAACAACGCCGGCAGCTTGATTTTCTCGCCCAGATTAACAACGAGCACCTCGGCGAGCGGCCGGGCGACGCCTTCTTGGAAGGCCGCATTCTCTCTTTTGAAACAGCCTTCCGAATGCAGGTGGAAGCCACAGACGCCTTCGACCTGACTCGGGAACCCATGCACACCCGGGAGATGTACGGCGACACCGAGCAGGGGCGCCAGTTACTCCTCGCCCGGAGGCTTGTGGAGCGGGGAGTCCGCTTTGTCCAAGTCTGGCACAATGGATGGGACACGCATGACAAGAACGACGAGCAGCACCGCGACTTGTGTCTGGCGGCTGACCAACCCCTCGCTGCCCTGCTCCGCGATCTTAAAGAGCGCGACATGTTAAAGGATACGCTCATCCTCTGGGCTGGGGAGTTCGGCCGGACCCCCACTTCGGATAACAACGATGTTGCCAAGAAAAAGAGCATCGGCCGGGACCACAATGCAGGCGGCTTCACGGTCTGGATGGCAGGGGGCGGCGCCAAGGCTGGCCTGACCTATGGATCCACCGACGATTTCGGAGCACTGGCAACCGAAGGAGCCATGGATGTGCACGACCTTCACGCCACTCTCCTGCACCTGCTCGGATTTGACCACGAGAAGCTCACCTACCGTTATGCAGGCCGCGACTACCGTCCGACCGATGTATACGGCCACGTCAATCACTCTATCCTAGCATGAAGCGATTGACGCTCGCGACGTGGCTCCTCTCGGCTTCGGTAGCGCTTTGCGCGGAACTTCCGCCCGATCAGGCTGAGTTTTTTGAAAACAAAATCCGGCCCGTGCTATCCGAGCGCTGCTACGGTTGCCACAGTACCGAAGCTGGCAAGGACAAGGGTGGCCTCCTGCTGGACTCCCGCGACGCAGTGCTCAAAGGGGGCGACACCGGCCCCGCTTTGGTGGCGGGAGACGCTGCCAAGAGTCTTCTCTTCAAGGCCATCAAACGCGCCGACCCTGAAACGGCCATGCCGCCCAAGGGTAAGGCGGACCCCCTCACCGCTGAGCAGATAGCTAACTTCGAGGCATGGATCAAAATGGGCGCCCCTGATCCGCGCACAGGCGCTGTCAAAAAGGCGGTCATCGATACCCTGCTGGAGAAGGGCAAGAGCCACTGGGCGTTCCAAGCACCCAAGGCCGCGCAAATCCCTGCAGGGAAAAACCTCATCGACGCGCTACAGCCAGGAAAGGGAACCCTGGCGGAGCCGAGGGTACTGATCCGACGCGCCTCAATCGCCCTCACCGGACTGCCTCCCTCCCCCGAGCGTGTCGAAGCTTTTGTGCGGGAATACGCAAACCATTCCGACGCCTTTGCAAAGTTACTGGACGAGTTGCTCTCCTCCCCGCATTACGGCGAGCGCTGGGCGCGCCACTGGCTGGATGTCGCTCGTTATGCAGACAACATGGGCGCCATTTTCAATGGGGACGATTCCTACCCGTTTGCGTTTACCTACCGGGACTGGGTCGTCAAAGCGTTTAACCAGGACAAACCCTACGACCGTTTTGTTATGGAGCAAATCGCCGCCGATCTGCTCCCGGAAACCAAACCCGACAACAACGGCAATCTGGCGGCACTCGGCTTCCTGACGCTGGGGCGCAGATCGGACCGGAAGGTGGACGACAACGTTTACGATGATCGCATTGATGTGATTACCCGCGGCCTGCTGGGGCTCACCGTCGGTTGCGCCCGATGCCACGATCACAAGCTGGAGCCCATTCCAACCACCGACTATTACTCCCTTTACGGTGTCCTCAAGAGCTGTACGGAACCCTCGTCCTATCCCTTGCTTGCGCCTCAGCCAGACTCGCCCGAACGACAGGACTTCGAGCAGCGCAACCAAGTGGCGGTTTCGGAATACATCCGCGTTCATGCCTTTGAGGCGGAGCGGAGCATGTCCGCCATCCGCTCTCGCCTGGGCGATTACCTTCTCGCTGCCAAGGATTCAGCGTACAAGGACATATACGCTGACAAAAAGGTTCAGCCAGACATTCTTGATCCGCGCAAGCTCAACGGATCCGTTCACAACAGAGTGGTCAAAAGCTGGGACACTTGGATCAAGGGGCATCCGGGTGTTTTCGCTCCTTGGCTCGAACTTGCTGCATTGCCCGAGGCTGACTTCGCCGCAAAGGCACCAACCATGTGCACCGCCTATGCGAAGAACACTGAAAAAAAACTGATGTCTCCAGTAGCCCGTGCGTTTAACAAGGCGACGCCAAAAACGCTTCGGGATATCGCCGATGTTTACAACAATCTTTGGGCTGTGGAACTGGATGCAGCTTGGGGCGAGAAGTGGAGGGCAGCCCTTTTGAAAGCCTGCGCCCCCAAGGTGGACGAACTCAGCCTTCCGATTGCCGATCTTACCGCCCGCTGCATCGACCGCTTAAACGCAATCGACAAAGAGATTGTGCTACCCGAGGCGGACGTTGAAGCACTCAAAACGGCGCTGCTGGACGAGAAGTCTCCCTTGGTTTTCAGCGGCAAAGATTTTATTTCCAGCAAGCTCTACGCGAACCGGGATGTCGCGGAGGGGCTCCGACGCAACGCCACCAAGCTGCTCACCGAGCTGGGGTCCCACGCCGGGGCGCCGATCCGCCTGATGGCGCTTCAAGAAGACAAGCCCTTTGATGCAAAAGTGTTCATCCGAGGCAACCCAAAGACCTTGGGAGCGGCTGCTCCTCGAGGCTGGTTCACAGTGCTCAAGACTTCCGGGACCCCCGAATTTCCAAAGGACAAAAGCGGCCGACTAGAACTCGCGCAGTTGCTTGCGAGCCGGGACAATCCGCTGACTGCCCGAGTGATTGTAAACCGGGTTTGGGCCTGGCATTTTGGAGATGGCATTGTAAAGACCCCGAGTGACTTTGGGTTCAGGGGGGAAATGCCAGCAAACCAAGCGGTGCTGGACTCTTTGGCCGTCTGGTTCATGGAAAATGGATGGAGCTTTAAAAAGCTCAACCACCTCCTGCTTTCCAGCCGCCTTTGGCAGGAAGCGCGCCGCACTCAACCGCTCGACTTTGAAAGTTTTCGTGACTCTCTTTTGTGTGTCTCGGGCGCTCTCGACCCGCGCGCTGGGGGGAAGTCGGACGATCTGGTAAAGGGCTCGTCTAACCGCCGCACTATTTACGCCTCGGTGGATCGGAAGACCCTTCCCAACCTTTTTCGGAACTTCGATTTCCCAGACCCCAGCATGTCGGCGCCCCAGCGCTCGCGTACGGCACTGACCCCGCAGGCGCTCTTTCTGCTAAACAGCAGCTTTGTGGTGGACCGTGCACGCGATCTTGCCAAGGCCACCCAGCCGCAAAACAACGCAGACACCCATAAGTCTCTTACCTCTCTCTACCAGAGGATTTTTCAACGCAA
>Ga0114974_10004182_pt1 | contig 10801 bp, 7 predicted proteins | sample S_130206_EF_Meta_FD_87318 | JGI IMG/M metagenome (GOLD analysis project Ga0114974, IMG submission 87318) | Freshwater microbial communities from Lake Simoncouche, Canada to study carbon cycling - S_130206_EF_MetaG | ecosystem: Environmental > Aquatic > Freshwater > Lake | place: Lake...
CACATCGGTGGCGCCCGCACCGCGCTGTTCAACTGGCTGTTCGCCCGGCATCACGGCGGCAAATACCTGCTGCGCATCGAAGATACCGACCGCGCACGCTCAACCGATGCCGCCATCGCCGCAATCCATGACGGGCTCGACTGGCTGGGCCTGGGCGGCGACGAACCCGCGGTCATGCAGTTCGCTCGTTCCGCCCGGCATGCCGAAGTCGCCGCCCAATTGCTCGAGACCGGCCATGCCTATCGCTGCTATCTGACCCAGGAGGAACTGGCAGAACGCCGCGCCGCCGCCCAGGCCGAGCGCCGCCCGTTCCGCATCGAAAGCGAATGGCGCGATGCCGATCCTGCCAGCGCCCCGGCGGATCAGCCCTTCGTGGTGCGGATCAAGGCGGCGAAGGACGGCGAGACCGTGATCGACGATCTGGTGCAGGGCCAGGTTACGGTCAGCAATGCCGAGATCGACGATTTCGTGTTGCTGCGCTCGGACGGCACCCCGACCTATATGCTCGCCGTGGTGGTTGATGACCATGATATGGGCGTCACCCATATCATTCGCGGCGACGATCACCTCAACAATGCCTTCCGCCAGCTCGCGATCATTCATGGCATGGGCTGGGAAGTGCCGGAATATGCGCATGTCCCGCTGATTCATGGATCGGACGGCGCCAAGCTTTCGAAGCGCCACGGTGCGCTGGGCGTCGATGCCTATCGCGACGAGATGGGCATTCTCCCCGAAGCGCTGTTCAACTATCTGCTGCGGCTTGGCTGGGGCCACGGCGACGACGAATTCATCACCCGCGAGCAGGCGACCGAATGGTTCGATATTGCCGACGTTGGCAAGAGCCCGGCTCGGTTCGACCTTGCCAAATTGCTCAATCTCAACGGGCACTATCTGCGCGAGGCGGACGATGCCCGGCTGGCCGAACTGGTGGCCGAAAAATTGCAGAACCCGGGTGCCAGGCCGCTGCTGGAAACGGCGATGCCGGTGCTGAAAGTACGGGCGAAAGACTTGGGCGAACTGGCGGCAAGCGCTGATTTTCTATTCGCGACCCGTCCGCTCGCCCCCGATGCCAAGGCCGAGGCACTGCTGACCGACGAGGCCCGCAGCCTGCTTGGCCAGATTCACCTCCGTCTCGGAGGCGAAAATGGCTGGACAAGCGAGGGGCTCGAAGCCACTCTTAAGGCATTGGCCGAAGAGTTGGGGCTGGGCCTGGGCAAGCTTGCGCAACCCCTTAGGGCGGCGCTAACGGGTCAGACAACCTCCCCCGGTATATTCGATGTTTTGGTTCTGCTGGGGCGGGACGAGAGCCTCGCCCGAATTGCCGATCAGGCAATTTCCGGCGAAGTGAACGCCGCCACGGCAATACAGGTGTAGAAGGAGCAAATCAGGTGGGTGAACAGGCAAAGCTGAGCGTGGGCGGGAAAGATCTCGCCTATCCGGTCCTTTCAGGCAGCGTCGGTCCGGATGTGGTCGATATTCGCAAGCTCTATGGCGACACAGGGCTGTTTACCTATGACCCCGGGTTCACCTCGACTGCGGCTTGCGAAAGCGCCATCACTTTCATCGATGGCGAAGAAGGCGTGCTGCTGCATCGCGGCTATCCGATCGGCCAGCTGGCCGAACATTCGAGCTTCATGGAAACCTGCTACCTGCTGCTCAACGGCGAACTGCCCGGCAAGGACGAGCTCGCCAGTTTCACCACGACAATCAGCCGCCACACCATGGTGCACGAACAGCTGCGCCAGCTCTCTCAGGGCTTCCGCCGCGACGCGCACCCGATGGCGATCATGTGCGGCGTGGTCGGTGCGCTTTCGGCTTTCTATCACGATTCGACCGACATCGCCGATCCCGAGCACCGCAAGATCAGCTCGCACCGCCTGATCGCCAAGATGCCCACCATCGCTGCCATGGCCTACAAGTATTCCATCGGCCAGCCCTTCATGAACCCGGATAACTCGCTGAGCTATACCGGCAATTTCATGCAGATGACCTTCGGCGTGCCGGCCGAGAAGTATGAGCTGCACCCGGCAGTCGAAAAGGCGATGGACCGGATTTTCATCCTCCACGCCGATCATGAGCAGAACGCATCGACTTCGACCGTTCGTCTCGCCGGTTCCTCAGGCGCCAATCCCTTCGCCTGCATCGCGGCCGGCATTGCCTGCCTGTGGGGCCCGGCGCATGGCGGCGCCAACGAGGCGGCCCTCAACATGCTCCACGAAATCGGCACGGTTGATCGCATTCCGCACTATATCGAGCGCGCCAAGGACAAGAACGATCCGTTCCGCCTGATGGGCTTCGGCCACCGCGTCTACAAGAACTACGATCCGCGCGCGACGGTCATGCAGAAGACCGTGCGTGAAGTGTTCGATGCGCTCAAGGTCACCGATCCGGTGTTCGACGTGGCGCTGGAGCTTGAGCACATGGCGCTCAACGATCCCTATTTCATCGACAAGAAGCTGTTCCCCAACGTCGATTTCTATTCGGGCATCATCCTCTCGGCGATCGGCTTCCCGACCACCATGTTCACCGCGCTGTTTGCCCTGGCCCGCACGGTCGGCTGGGTCGCGCAATGGAACGAAATGATTTCCGATCCTTACCAGAAGATCGGTCGCCCGCGTCAGCTCTACACCGGCGCGCCCGAGCGCGACTACGTTCCGGTCGACAAGCGTTAAGGCAGTTCGGCGCGCGCCTGCTTGTCGGCCGGAAGGTCGAGAATGAAGCGCGCGCCCTGCCCCGGCGCGCTTTCCACGCTGAGCTCGCCGCCCATCGCACGCGCGAGACGCCGCGAGATATAGAGCCCAAGGCCCGAGCCGCCATCGCCGCTGCGGCCCAGCCGCTCGAATTTTTCGAAGACCCGGGCCTGCTGTTCCTCGGAAAGTCCAGGACCTTGGTCCGCCACGATCACCCGTGCACGCTCGCCTTCGGCCTCGATCCTGATCCAGACCTGCGAATTGGCGGGTGAATAACGGATCGCATTGCCCAGCAGATTGAGCAGAATCTGCAGCACCCGGCGGAATTCGGCGACGGCAGGCAATGTCTCGCCGGCGCGCGGCGGATCGACGACAATGCCGTTCTCGCGTGCCCGCACACCAAGGATCCCGGCAGCGCGGCGCGCCACATCGGCGAGATCGATGCGATCGGGCGCGGTGGTGAATTCTTCGGCCTCGACCACCTCGAGATCGGCAAGATCGTCGAGCAGCGCGAGCAGGTGCTGGCCTGCTGCCGCGATATCGGCGGCATAGTCGGCATATTCCCCGGCCAGCGGCCCGGCCAGACGGGTGCGGATCGTCTCGGCATTGGCGATGATCCGGGCAATCGGCATGCGCAAAGCCGGCGCGACATCGCGGCCAATCAGGCGGCGCCCTGCCTGGGCTTCGCTTTCTTCGCTTTCCTCCGGCTCTGGCTCGAACGCGGCAGTGGGCAGCGGTTCATCCGAGGTCAGGCAGAGGTCGAAACCTTCCGGCGGCGAGCCCGGGGCGGCGCGCGGATAGAGGCTGGCCCGCCAGATGCGCTCGGACCCGGAAACACGCAGGCTCGCGCCATCGAGCAGGCGCCAGTGCATCGGCTGGCGATGGCTGTTGCCTTCAATCTCAACGAATTGGGTCCAGTCCTGGCCCAGCCCCGCGGTCATGGCCTGGCCAAGTTCCTGCAAGTCGGGCGCTTCGGCATCGACCGCGAGCACGTTCTGGCGGGCATCGAGCACCGCCGTCAGCTCGGCAAGATGCCGATTGATCCCGGCTCGAAGCACCTGCGTGGCATCGAGATTCTCGGGCGGCAGTGTCTGTGTCTGCCAGTTGCGCAAGACGATCTCGCAGCCCTGTTCGCCATCCTGGCGCGGTTCGACTTCGACCCAGGCCGAGACCGCTTCGTCTCCCGCCTGCGCCGTGATCGCGCGGGCCAGCTTCAACTGATAGCGCCGCGCCTTGCGCACTGCTTCGAGCAGCGCCGGCACTGCGATCGTCCCCGGCATGTCGCCGCCACAGCGCATTTGCAGCGTGGCCAACGCCTCGTCGGCGGAAACCATCCGGTCGTCGCCATCGCTCAAGGCCCGGGCCAATGCCGGTTGGGTGGGTGACATCGATCAGACCCCGGCGTGCGGGCCGGCTGCCGCCAGCAAGGCCGCCGCCTGATCGGGGGTCAGCTGCTCGAAACCATCGGGCAAGGCAATATCGGGATGGAGCGCCAGAAACTGTTCTTCGACCGCAGGCTGCTTCAAGCCCGATGCCCGGAGCGAAAGCGATAGCCGCGCGAGCTGGGATTCATTGACCGACATGACCGCCATGTCCCGGTCTTGCCCCGATGCCATGGCCAATGCCGTCAGAAACAGCGGGGTTCCAGCGTGACTAATCGACAACGCCGCCAGCGCGCCGCCGCCCATCCCGGCGATGAGCCGCGCCGCCAGACCCAGCCGGGTGCGCGCCTCATGGAATTCGAGGCGGATCGCGGCTTCGGCAGCAGCGGCCTCGCTATCGTCATCGATCCTGGTCAGAGTGCGCATCGCAACCAGCGCGCCATGCAGCAAGTCACCGGGCAGTTCGGTCAGGGTCAGCTGCATCCGCCGCTGTTCCTGACAAAAGCGTGCCTGCGCTGCGAGCAGCTTCATCGCCAGCGAGGCGGTTTCCGGATCGGTCGACGCCATCTGCGCCTGCAGCAGCGGCGAGAGTACCGGATCGAGCGCAAGGCGCGCGTGCAATTGCTGGGTCAGCTGCCATTCGCAGGCCAGTGCATGCACATGGCCGAGCAGAGCCTGATTGGCAGCGAGCGTGTCGGCCAGTGCCGCGAGATTTTCAGGCGGATGATCCAGCCTTTCAAGCTCGCCTGAAGCCCGCACCCGCGCATCGAGCAGCTGACGCGCCAGATCGTTCAGCATGCCGCGCACACCCGCCACGATGGCATCCGAGAACATTGAATTTGCGCCATTATCGAACAGGTGACGCAAAATCGGCGCGGTGTTCACCGCAGCAGCATCGCCTGCGGCAAGTTCCGCTCGCAATATTGCTTCGACGCTGTTCGCGCTTGTGGACTGGGCAGCACTTTCCATCATGCTCCCGCTTCTAGAGCCACATGGTTAAGTTCATGTTAGCCGCGCTCGCCCGCCTGGCCACAGCACGCCGAGCAGACCGAGCGCAATGGCCATAGCCGGCAAGGCCTGGGTCAGCATGCCAAGGCCCGCCGCCAGAGCCAGGATGAGCGACAGCAAGGCCCGGTCAGCCAGCCACACCGCCCAGCCGCGCTCCGCAATCCGGGCAGCAAGTCGGATCAGGCATACCAGGATCAGGGGGGCGAAGCTGCGCTGCCACGACGAGCTCATCGGGAATGGCGATACATTCCAGACCATGATCGCGATCAACACCAGATCGAGAGCCGCGTCGAACAGCTTCACGCGCGGCCAGCGCGCCTGGGCAAGTGCCAGTGATTCGCGCTCGATCGCCTGCAATTGCGCTGCCGAGCGTCGGATGATCCAGGCCAGTGCGCAAAGCACCAACGCGCTTGCGGGAAATCCGGCCCAGCCGATCCCCAGCGCCAGCAGCGCCAGCGCCGCGGCGCAGATCGCCACGACAGTGCCGCCGCTGCCCGCGTGGAGGATAGCAGGGCCAAAGCTGCGCACCGCAGTGCGGGCGAGCGCGGTGCCCGGCGAACTGGGTTCATCGCCATCGAGATGCATCGCGATCCAGCCCGTTTCGGCGGCATGGGCATCGGTTTCGCTCCGGATCAGTTTCCAGCGCAGCCATTCGGGCCCCTCGCCCGGCAAGGGTCGCTGCTCGATGCCCGCCTGCAAGGCAATCCGGGTAAGCGCCGAAGCCGTGTCGCAGTCGGAGGGAAGCTCCTGCAAGCGTTCTATCAGGCGGCCCGGTATCCGCATCAGACCGGCAGAGGCGTAGTTGAGATCGATCCGCTCGAAGCCAGCGGCAATCCCGCTGTCCACGCCCTGGACCACGACACAATGCCGGCCTTCGAGCAGCGCCGCGGCGCTGGCAACCGGTGCCAGCAGTCCATCGGCAACAACCACGACCTCGTCATTGGCCGTCACAAGCCCGGACAGGGCACGCGGCCCGGTTATGCAATGAAATCGCGCCCCTGCCCGCTCCGCCACGGCCTGCAGTTCGATAAGTTCGGCAGTCATTTCGCGGGCGATGCAGACAATCCGCTGGCATTCCAGTGCCAGCGCCAGCGACAGCTGGAACCGGGCCAGGCAGGCCGGGCCGATCCGCAGGAAAGCGCGCGAGGAACCCTCGGCCTCTCCAGCGGATGCAAGCATCGATAGCACAGCGACGCGCAGCGCCCGTCTCCTTTAGCGCAAGATTCCTGCAGGCAGGGGCGCGTCATAAGGGAGGCAGGGCGACATGCCAAGGGCAGTCGCCGCAATCCAGTCAGGCCTGGGCTTGTCAGCCCGGATCGATCTCGAGGAGATAGTGCTGCAGGCGGCGCACAATCACCGGATCACCCGGCGCCGTATCGAGCGCCAGTTCGGCAAGGTCGGTCAGGGGTTCGGCATGGAAGCTTGCCGCCAGCCCCTTGAGCCGCATCGCCGCCATCTGCCAGTTGCCATCGCAACGCGAACGACTGAGCAAATCGATCTGGCGCGAGAGACTTTCGACGAAAGCGCGGCGCAGCTCCGCCAGCAACTGCGGATCATCGCCGGCAGCCGCCGCCAAAGTCGCGTCAAGAGCCCCTGATTCATAAGCCATTCCGGCGGTTTATGGGAAGAAGGTTAATCTGGGGTTTATCCTGTGGACAAGTGTGTTAGTATTCGCGGCATGACCGGGGGAAATCGCATTGTCGCTTTGGGCGCGAGCAGCATTGATGCTGAACGCGACGAATTTCTGCTGACCGAACAGGCGGAGGCGCCTGAGGCGCCTGCCGAGCCGGAGGCCAGCGCGCAGGAATGGGACGCGGATTGGGTGCAGACGCCTGCCCCCTCGCGCTGGCCCGGTATGATTTCGCCTGTCACAGCTATTCTTGCGGTCATCGGCTGGACGGCTCTGTTTGCGTGGTCGAAGCGCGCTGCACTGGCCGTGCCGCCCGATCTCGACACAGTGATTGGCTGGGTAGCTTCCTGGTCAGGGCCGGTGCTGCTGGTCTGTGTTGTCTGGCTGCTCGCCATGCGCACCAGCCGCCGCGAAGCGGGCCGGTTTGGCGATGCCGCGCGGCTGCTCGGCGAGGAATCGGAGCGTCTTGCCGAACGCCTGACTTCGGTCAACGGCGAACTCAGCATGGCGCGCGAATTCATTGCAGCGCAGACCCGCGATCTCGATTCACTGGGGCGCGTCGCGGTGGAGCGGATCTCGCAGAATGCCGAACAACTGCAATCGCTGATCCACAACAACAGCGCGCAAGTCGAATCTATCGCCAGTGTCAGCACCGCCGCGCTCGACAATATGGAAAAGCTGCGCGGGCAATTGCCGGTCATCGCCAATTCGGCGCGCGATGTGACCAACAACATCGCCAGCGCCGGCCGCACCGCACATGGCCAGTTGCAGGAAATGATCTCCGGCTTCAAACGCCTGAATGAGTTCGGTCAGGCGAGCGAACGCCAGATCGATATTTTGCGCAAGGCAGTGAGCGACGCGCTGGTCGAACTGCAAGGCGAATCAGACAAGATCGAGGAACTGGTGTCGGGCCGCCTTGCGGACATCGCCGAACGCGGCACCAGCTTCCGCAGCGAACTCAGCGAATACGAAGCCAAGGCCTTTGCCGCGCTGAATGCGCAGAGCGAGGCACTCGCCGAAACGATTGGCAAGGCCCAGGCAGGCCTTGCCGAAAGCGAGGCCGATCGCCTCGCCGCGCTGCGCAGCCGGATCGAGCTACTCATGGCTGAAAGCACCACGCTGGCCAGCCGCCTGAAAGACGATGAGGCTGCCGCGCTTGATGGCATGAACGAGAGGCTGGCCGCCTTCGACAGCGAATTCGTGGCACGACAAAACCGCCATCAGGAGCATGTCCGCGCGGTCGAAGCTCACAGCACGGAAGTTGTCGAATCGCTGGCCGAGCTGGAAACCCGGCTTGTCGGCATCTCTGCGACCGCCGAGACGGCAGGGCTCAATCTCTCACTCGGCGCCGAAAACCTTGCCGGACGGATCAGCGAAAGCCGGGCTGCGCTGGCTGGCGCCGAACAGGAAATCGCCGCGCTTACCGATTCCAGCGTACGTCTGCTCGAATTGATCCAGGCAGGATCGCAGCACAGCCGCGAACATCTGCCCGCAGCCCTTGGCGCAGCCGAACAGCAGCTCGCCAATGTCGAGGCCCGGATCAAGGCCATGCATGACAGTGCGCGCGAAGTGGCCGAGCTTGGCGAGCGCGTTCAGGGCAAAATCCGCGATTCGCAGCAGGATATTGCCACATCGGCAAGCAGCCTGGCAGACTTGCATGTTCGGCTTGGTGAGCAGGCAGTAGGCCATAGCGCAGCGCTGGATAGTCTGCACCAGTCGCTCGATGTCATTCAGGCGAAGAGCGCCGGTCTGGCAACTACGCTAGAAGCCGAACTCAAGACCGCGATCGAAAAAATTGCGCTTGATCGCAGCGAGGCGATTTCCGCTCCCATCGAACTGGCCAGCCAGCGCGCTGCCGAACTTACCCGTGAAACCACGATCCAGCTGCGCGATCAGCTTGCGCGGATCGACGAACTCGCAGGAAACCTCGAACGCCGCGTCGCCCGGGCGCGCGAGCAGGCCGAGGAAAAGGTTGAAAACGATTTCGTGCGGCGGGTCGCGCTGATCACTGAATCGCTCAATTCAAACGCCATCGACATTGCCCGCGCGCTCGACAGCGAAGTCAGCGACACTGCCTGGGCCGCCTATCTCAAGGGCGATCGCGGCATCTTCACCCGCCGCGCAGTCAGCCTGATCGAAAGCGGCGAGGCCAAGGCGATTGTTCAGGTCTACGAGAGCGATCCCGGCTTCCATGACCAGGTCAGTCGCTACATCCACGATTTCGAAGCCATGCTGCGGCAGGTGCTTTCGACCCGTGACGGCAATGCCCTGGGCGTGACCTTGCTGTCTTCCGACATGGGCAAGCTCTATGTCGTGCTGGCACAGGCGATCGAACGGCTGCGACGCTAGGACTATTTCCCGTCAATTCCGGGCGGCGTGCCGAAGTAGTTGAAATCGTCGGGCGTGATCCAGCCTTCGACGTAATTGGCATAAAACAGTCCGAACATGACGGCAGCCAACACGGCCGCACGCAAGGCTATCAACCCTGGGCGGAAATTGGCCGGGGCGCTGTCGGCTTGACCGGGAATTTTGGCGACGCCGGCCTCATCGTGGGTGCGGATGCCGAAGGGCATGACGCAAAATGCGCTGAGCACCCAGAACAGGAAATAGATCGCTAGTATCGAGGTCCAGCGCATCGCCCCTACTCCTCAAGCATCATGACTTGCACTTGCGGCTTCTTGCCCGACCAGCGCTGCGCCGCCCGGCGCGCCGCGAGCCGTGCGGCTTCGGTGCGTTTCGCCGAATCGCGGCGTTCGGCATTGCTGAGCCTGCCCAGCGCCGCCACGACATCGCGCTCGGCCTCAGCAACAAATTCGGCATAGTCTTCATCAAGCGGCAGACCGAGCGCAGCGACCTTGGCCTTGCCCGCCGCGACCGCGACAGTCACCATGCCATTGAAGGCGAGGCGCCGCCGCATGACCATGGCCTCGCCATCGGCGGGCGCAATGATGTCACCATCGAGCAGCAAGCGTCCGGCGCGCACTTCGCCGAACTTGCCCGGCTTGCCCGGAGCCAGCCGCACCAGATCGCCGTTCTTCTGGAACACGCATTGCTTGATGCCCGCGGCTCGGCCGACCCGGGTCTGCTCGCGCATGTGGCGCACTTCGCCATGCACCGGCACCAGCACCTCCGGGCGGATCCAGCCGTAGAGTGCTTCGAGTTCGGGCCTGCCGGGGTGGCCGGAGACGTGGATCGGGCTCTGCTTGCCGCTGACCAGCAGCACGCCGCGACCGGCAAGGATGTTCTGGATGCGGCCGATGGCGATCTCGTTCCCGGGAATTTCGCGGCTGGAAAACAGCACGACATCGCCATCTTCGAGGCTGATCTTGTGGCTGCCATCGGCGATGCGCGCGAGGGCAGCACGAGGCTCGCCCTGCCCGCCAGTGGCGATAATCAACACCTCGCCGCGCGGCAGGTTCATCGCAGTCTCGAAATCTACGGTGTCGGGCAGATCCGTGAGGTACCCGCTGGCCTCGGCGGCCTCGATGATCCGGTCGAGCGAGCGCCCGGCAACGCAGAGCTTGCGATTGCTCGCCTTGGCGACAGCACCCAGCGTCTGCAGCCGCGCCACGTTCGACGCGAAAGTGGTGACCAACACCCGCCTGCCCTTGTGCTTGGCGACTTCCGCCAAAAGCCCGCGCAGCACGCCGCCTTCAGAACCGGAAGGCTCGGGATTGAACACGTTGGTCGAATCGCAGACCAGCGCCAGCACCCCGTCGTCGCCGATTTCGGTCAGTTCCTCAGCGGTGGCCGGAACGCCGACCTGGGGCTCATCGTCAAGCTTCCAGTCGCCGGTGTGGAACACGTTGCCATAGGGCGTGTCGATCAGCAGCGCGTTGCCCTCGGCAATCGAATGCGCCAGCGGCACATAGCGGATGCCGAAAGGGCCGAGCTCGAAGCGATCGAGATGGTCGATAACGTTGAGCTCGACATCGCGCGCCACGCCCGCCTCGTCGAGCTTGTTCTGAATGAGGCGTGCGGTGAACTGCGTCGCGTAGAGAGGCACGCCAAGATCGGCCGCGAAATAGGGCACCGCACCGATGTGATCCTCATGGGCATGGGTCAGCACCACGCCGATCAGGTCCTTGAGG
>Ga0114974_10004190_pt1 | contig 10793 bp, 4 predicted proteins | sample S_130206_EF_Meta_FD_87318 | JGI IMG/M metagenome (GOLD analysis project Ga0114974, IMG submission 87318) | Freshwater microbial communities from Lake Simoncouche, Canada to study carbon cycling - S_130206_EF_MetaG | ecosystem: Environmental > Aquatic > Freshwater > Lake | place: Lake...
CTGCTCGCAATGGCGGAGCCTGCGAGCCCGGCGCCGACCACGATCGCGTGGCGCTCGCCTGGATACGGGTTGCACAGACGGGCTCGCTTGCCCCGGACGCGGTAAACGCCGCGGATGTGAGCGGCCGCCACATCCATAAGGAATCCAGAAGCCTCAAGCGCCCTGAAGGTTTCCGGGTCCTGGAAGGGACATTGGATCACCGTCCCGTGGCTGGATAAACGGGCGAGTGGGGCAGTTTGGGCCGTCGGTTCCTTGAGCAAAATAAGGTCGCACACCGCCACAAGACGGCGCAATTCGGAAGCCGCTTCGCCAAAAACAAGGGTCAGGCGCAGGGAGCCCCCGTCGAGTTGAACTTGGTGGTGACCCGGAAGGTGAAGCGGCCAGATTTCGCGCAGTTCCGCCGGAGGTGGCGAAGGCTCTTCGCCGCACAAGGCGATGTAGTGCAGTCGCGCACATTTGCCCGGAGCGGCTTCCCACAAGCGTCTCAAGCGGAGAAAATCCGCCCCTTGGTGGAAGGCGGTGTCGAGGATGCAGAAGCGCTCTGAGGATTGCCAAAAGGCGGGCTGGGACACGGCTCCCTTCTCTGATGTGGAGCCGTGACCGTTCATCGAAGGGCGCTCCCTAGACAAGTTTCCATGCCCCGCGGTATTCGCGGTGGAGCCACTTTGCGTCGCCGGTGCCCCCAACGAATTCGTTTGCGGCTGCGTTCCATTTCAACTGCTGACCGTGGTAGTAGGCAAAGCCCAAGAGGTGGCAACCGATGACCGTCCGGGCGCCTGTTTCCACATCGGCGATGGGCTGCTTGCGCGAAACCATGGAGCTGAGGAAGTCCGCCTTGTGGTCGGCGCTGGCGTAGAGTTTAACCTTCGCGTCGGCGAGGTGGTTTTTTTCAATTTTGTCCAACTGCTCGGCGAGGGAGGGTTGGTCCTCCTTGGCCATAAACGAAGCTTCCACTTTGCCACGCAGCGTGACCTTGATCTTTCCGCGGTTCACGTACACTTCGCCATCGGCGCCAAAAAAAGTGACACCGTTGTTTGCAATGTGGGTGACTTCAACGCCGTTGGAATAGATCAACCGAGCCCCTTGCTGGGCATTGCTCCAGTCCGCCGGGGGGATGATTTCTGCCGGCCCGCTACGATCCATCCCGAGTCCCCAATGGGTGATGTCCAGATGGTGGGCGCCCCAGTCAGTGATCATCCCGCCTCCGTACTCGCGGTACATCCGCCACATGGGGAAGTGTTTGTTGACGCCGCGGGGGCTCAGGATGGCGTTGTATTCGCGCACAGGTGCCGGCCCGAGCCACATGTCCCAGTCCAGTCCGGGCTCGACGGCCTCGGCGGGGAGGTCGCAGGGTTTCGCCGGTCCACCGAAGCCCGCTTCCACGCGCGACACCTTGCCAATCACTCCGTTGCGCACCAGTTCACACGCGACCCTGAATTCCCGATTGGAACGTTGCATGGAACCTGTCTGAAACACGCGGCTGTGTTTTTTGATGGCGGCAACTAGCGAGGTCGCCTCGAAGACGGTGTCGGTCAGGGGTTTTTCGCAGTAAATGTCTTTGCCCGCCGCCGCGGCCGCCACGGCGATGATGGCATGCCAGTGGTCCGGAGTGGCGATGACAACGGCGTCGATGTCCTGCCGCGCCAGAAGCTCACGGAAGTCTTTGTGAACGGTACAGCCTTTAAATTCAGAACCACTTTGCTTTGTGTAAAACTCTTCCACAATGCGTTTGTGATCCTCCCTGCGGGTGGTGTCGACGTCGCACACCGCAACGACCTTGGTGTTTGGCAGTTTGAGGAAGCCACCCATCAGTCCGCGCGATTGAATGCCGCAACCGATGAACCCCAGTCGAATCGTGTCGTTGGGCCCGACTGGGGCGGCCCAGATCCGGGAGGGAAGAAGAAGTGGTGCCACACCTGCGGCCAAAACGGATTGGAGAAATGAACGGCGCTGGATTGGGATGGAGGGCATAGATAAAGCCTAGCCCAGTCAGTTCTTGCCGGACAATCTCAAAGACACGCCGCGATAACTTGAGCATTTACTAAATCAGTCAGCGATTCAGTTCGCACCAACCGATGTTTCAAACTGACCCCGACCCACCTGCGGAGCCAGTATGAAACAGGGAAGTAGTGCCGGACCGCAATTCAGCTAGAAGCAGCGTTCCTATGCCTTTTCCCGACGCGAAAAAACCATGTAGACTGCCGGTACGACAAAAAGGGTCAGGATGGTTCCGATGATCATTCCTGTCACCAGTACGATTCCAATACTGTTGCGCGCACCCGCACCCGGACCCTTCGCGATGACGAGGGGAAAGTGACCGAACACGGTCGCCACGGAGGTCATGAGAATGGGGCGTAAACGTGTGGAGGAGGCGTCAATGACAGCCTGCAGTTTCGGGATTCCGGAGGCGCGCAATGTGTTTGCAAATTCGACAATCAGAATGCCATTTTTTGAGACTAGGCCGACGAGGGTGATCAGACCCACCTGACTGTAGATGTTCAACGTGGTGAACCCCAAAAAGGAAAACAAAAGCGCCCCGGAGAGGGCCAGCGGAACGGAGCCTGCGAGAATGACCAGCGGATCGCGGAAGCTTTCAAACTGTGCGGCAAGCACCAGGAAGATGAGGATTCCCGAGAACGCAAGGGTCACCAGGAGTTTATTGCCTTCAACGCGCAACTGGCGCGCCTCCCCTGCATAGTCGATGGAATAGCCGTTTGGCAGGATTTTGGCCGCCTCGGCTTCGAGTGCCTTGAGGGCCTGGTCGATCGTGACATTGGGAGGAATGACTCCTTGAATACGCGCGCTGTTGAGTTGCTGAAAGCGATTGAGTGTGCGCGGTTGAGTTGTGGTTTGGAGCGAGGCGAAGGTTGAGAGTTGGACCAGTTTGTTGGCGGGTCCACTGACATACAGGTCTTGGAGTTGGTCGGCGTTGAGGCGGCTTGTGCGCTCAAGTTGGGGAATGACCTTGTAGGAGCGCCCTTCGATTGAGAACCGGTTCACATAGCCGCCGCCTAGCAGCGTGCTCAGGTCGTTGCCCACCTGCGAAAGATTGAGGCCCATGGACGCCACCTTGTCGCGGTCGAAGACAATCTCGGTTTGCGGGAAGTCAAACTTGAGATCGGTGTCGGCGAAGACGAACAGTTTGCTTTCAAACGCCTTGGCTACAAGCGTGTTGGCGAACTCGAGCAGTTCCCGAGGCTCCGCCGTGGAAGCGATGATGAATTCCACCGGGTAGTTGCCTCCGCCAGGAAGGGCCGCCGGCGTGAAGGCGATCACACGCACGCCCGGGATGGCGGCTGTTTTTCCAAAAACCTCGCCTACCATCTTCTCCGTGGAGCGAGTACGCTGGCTCCACGGCTTGGTGACAAGGCCGGAAAAACCACCGAAAGCTTCGGTGATTTGAAAGCTTGTGGCCGTTTCCGGGAGCGTGAAGTACACATCGTTCACGAGCGACGTGTAGAGCGTCGTCTGGTCGATCGTATTGTTTGGAGCGGCTTGAATGACGCCGAGGATCACGCCTTGATCTTCCTTGGGGGCGAGTTCTTTCATCGACATCATGTAAAAGGGAACACCCAGAAGCATGATGATGACGGCCAGCGTCACCGTTACGGGTCTCCATCGCAAACTGGAGGTGAGAACGCGTTTGTAAAAATTTCGCAGCAACTCAAAGCGCCGGTTCACCCATCCGCCAAACCCAGTGTGTGAATCTTCCGCTCGCAAGAGTTTGGACGACATCATCGGCGAGAGCGTTAGGGCCACAATGCCGGAGACCACCACTGCACCCGCGAGTGTGAAGGCAAATTCACGGAACAGCGTTCCCGTCAACCCGCCTTGCAGCCCGATCGGAGCGTATACGGCCGCAAGCGTGACCGTCATGGCAATGAGTGGGCCGACAAGTTCGCGGGCGGCTTTGATGGCCGACTCAAAAGGCGAAAGCCCCTCTTGCAGGTGGCGCTCGACATTTTCAACGACCACGATGGCGTCGTCCACGACCAGTCCCACGGATAGAACAATGGCAAGAAGGGTGAGCAGGTTCAGCGTGAATCCCAGCGTTTGGATCAGGAACAAAGCTCCGGCGAGCGAAAGCGGAATGGCTACGACTGGAATGAGAATGGAGCGCCAGTTTCCGAGGAACAAAAAGATGACGCAGATAACGATGAGCAGCGTTTCTGCAAGTGTGTAGAGCACTTCATGCAGGGCATCCCGAATATAGCCTGTGGCATCGTAGGAGAGGTGGACATGCATCCCCGTTGGCAGCTGTTTTTCAATCTGCGGAATTTCGTCACGCACTGCCTTGATGACGTCAAGGCTGTTGGAGGTTGGCAATACCCAGACCCCCATGAAGATGGCCTTCTGTCCGGAGAAACGGACGTCCGTATCGTAGTTTTCGGCGCCAAGGACGACGTCGGCAACGTCCTGAAGGCGGATGATGCTGCCCTTGCTTTCACGCAGGACGAGGTTCTGGAATTCAGCGGCGGATTTGAGGTTGGTGTTGGCAACCAGGTTGACCGTGATCAGCGAGCCTTTGGTGCCCCCAAGGGCGGAAAGATAGTTGTTCGCAGAAAGTGCGTTGCGCACATCCGCCGGCGTGAGGTTCAGTGCGGCCATGCGGTCGGCCTTGAGCCAGATTCGCATGGCAAAAGTACGTGCCCCAAGAACGTCCGCTTTCTGGACGCCATTGATGGCCGTGATGCGCGGTTGAACGGCGCGTGTCAGGTAGTCGGTGATTTGATTCGACTCCATGGTTTCGGAGTAGAACGAAATATACATGAGGGCGAACTGGCTGTCTGAAGTGGTCAGTTCGATCGAAGGGGACTCTGCCTCGGGGGGGAGTTCATTGCGGATCTGGGCGATTTTCGCCTGGACCTGGGTGAGCGCCGCATTGGTGTCAAAGTTGAGTTTGAGGTGGGCGGTGATGATGCTCAGAGAATTCGCGCTCTGGCTCTCGATGTAATCGATGCCGTCAGCGCTCGCGATGGCACGCTCCAGCGGGGTCGTGACGAAGCCGCGCACGAGATCGGGATTTGCGCCCACATAACGCGTCTTGATATTGATGACTGCGATATCGCTTTTCGGGAATTGCCGGACGTTGAGCGTGAAATACGCCTGGATGCCCGCCAAAAGAAGAATCAGGCTCACTACCGTCGAGACAACAGGACGGCGGATGAAGAGATCAGTGAATTTCACGTGAGATTAAAGAGAAGACGTCCTGCAGCAAAAAATCGGGAGACAAGGAGGACAATAAAAAGCGGACTGAAACATGCGGCGTGCTGGGGGCTTTTATTCCATTCACGAGGGCGAATTGCCGTTAGCTGTTGGGCGGGTGCGGCGCGGCTTCGCTTGGGGGTTGGACGGTGTTGTTGATCTGAACGGGTGCGCCCGGTCGCAGTTTGAAAACTCCGGAAGTCACCACCTCATCCCCAGCCGCCAAACCGCTCAGAATGCGGACTTGGTCACCTCGGTTTTGACCCAGTTTTACAAACTGCTGCGCCACTATCTTTGCCGGCTTGCCCTCGGCTGAACTGCTTTCTTTCACAACAAAGACCGAGTCCCCATAGGGGGCGTAGCTGATCGCAGAAGCCGGCACAACAAGCACGCCTTCCTCTTTTGGAAGCGGAATTTCCACGTTCACAAACATTCCGGGCCGGAGAAGTTTGTCGGAGTTGGGCAGGCTTCCCTCGACGGTAATCGCCCGCGACGTCTCGTTCACTTGGGAATCCAAGGCCGTGACGGAACCGTTGCGAACGATCTCGGGCCGGTCCTGACTGAGAATTCGAAGAGGGCGTCCGGGCGTTGCGATGGCGAGCTGCTGCTGGGGCAGATTGAACTGGACTTGGATTGGGTCCAAAGAGTGCATGGTGGCAATCGGGGCGCCAGGGTTGAGGAACTGGCCAAGGCTCACCAGCCTGATTCCAAGAACACCGGCAAAGGGAGCCGTGATTTTTTTCCTCGCAAGCAGTGCCTCAATTTCTGCACAGACCGCCTCGGTCCGGCGGAGTTCCGCTTCGGCGGCGTCCCGTTCGGAGGCTGGAGCTGCGTTTTGGGCCTGGAGCTCGCGTTTCCTTTTTGCATCCAGTTTTGCCAGATCCCTTCGGGCCTCCGCGGCCGCCAGTTGAGCTTTTTCCTGCTCCGAATTCAAAAGGGCGAGCAGTTCCCCCTTGCTCACGGTTTTTCCGGAATCAAAGGCGATTTCCGACACAATACCTGCCAGGTCCGTACTGACATTGCCCCCTTGGACCGCCTTCAGGGTGCCGATCACTTTGATGGAGGGCTCCCAAACCTGGGCCTGAAGGACCTGCGTCGTCACAGCGGAGGGCGGCGGGGCGAAGGATTTCCCCATCGCAATGGCTCCCTGTATTTGTTTGAACTTTGCATAACCTATCCCCGCGACGGCCAGCGCGACGCAGAGCAGCATGAGAAGCATTCGTTTCCACATAGATTGATGGGCTAATGCCGGTCGTCATTCACCTGGGGAGTCGAGAGCGCGAACCGGAGAGCTTGGATAAAACCTCCACGACCGCTCGGCAACCAGCGTTTTCATCAGCTGATTTGGACGCAGCCATTTTTTGGTGTTTCGCGCGCAGGGCGCAGCATAATGCCTGACGGCTCCAGTTGTAATGCTTGCGATGCAATGTTGGCCTGTGGGGGGGATGGCCCCACGCGGGGGGGGGTTCTCGAACCAAGCGCATTCCCGCCTCATTTGGGCCCCGAAAGGGGCTCTGTGGCGAATGTATCGGCGAGTAAGGCATGGAATCTGCTCAACATTGAGTTTGTTTTAAGAAACACTGACGGAGGAAAGCCCTTCGTCGACCCGTTCCCATATGACTACTCCAACCTCTCTTCTCAAGCGCGCGGCATTTCTTGTCCTAGCGCTGACTTTGATGACGTGCAGCGGATATTCCCAACTCTCCGGGCAAGTTGGCGCCCAAGATGCCTGGAACTACGTCGGGGTCACCGCCACGTTCCCTGCGTCCTCTCCCTCCACCTCGGACAGGCGATGTGTGGCAGTTTCTAAGGATGGGATCTATGTCGGGGCTAACTATTCTGGAACGTATTATATAGAAAAGTACGATAACAATGGGGCATTTGTTGCCAAGTTCTCCCGTTCCTTCGCTACGCTGACTGGAATTGCCGCGAGTTCCAGTGGCAATGTGTACGGCTTTGATGCGTACACGGGATTTGGATATATTTTCAGTGACGCCGGGGTCCAGGTTGGGACGTTTGGGGCCGGCACGGGTTCTGGGAACGGCAAGTTCAACGCCAATACGAGCGAAATTTACAACTCTGTGGCGGTTAATTCGGCTGGGCTGATTTACGTGACGGATTGCTACACCCGCAGGGTGCAGGTTTTTAATTCGGATGGATCTTTCAATAGCGCCTTTGGGACGAGCGGCAGCCTTCCTGGGCAGTTTAACAACCAGATTGCAAATGTGGCTGTGGGTCCGAATGACGAGGTTCTTGTGATCGACTGGGACGCCAGGGTAACAAAGTTTTCCGCCAGTGGAGCGTATTTGGGTCGGATGACTAACACCGACTATACGTGGTGGAATAAGACATTCTGTGCGAGTCCTGATGGCCAGCTTATGGTGGGCATGCGCCCCTACTGGTATTACGGCCCGCAGGTCACCAGTGCCGTGCTTGTGGACATAGCCACGCTTTCCTCGGACACTTGGCGTGCTTATAATGTGAACTCTTATCGGGCTGGGCAGGCAAACTTCTTGAATGCAACCCTGGCGAATGATGACGCGGTTCGGGGCGCCGCGTTTGATCCGAATGGAAATGTCTGGATGATTCGTTACAGCGCGGCAGGCGGGACCAACCTCTGGTCCTTGGAAAAATTTTCACGGCGGATGCGTTTTGATAACCACAGTCCGACGAAGGGAATCCTTCTTCCTTCGGTCGTAAGCGCCGTTCAGCAACCTGGCAGTCAGACCGTGGATGTCACTTATCGCGTAGACATGACGAGTTTGACCGGCGGCTCGGTCACGAGCGGCGGCACAGCGACGAGCAGCGGCAGTGTGGCTGTTTCTGGGACGGTCACAACGGCAATCGTGGGATGGCTTGGCGGGATCAAAAACTGGGCGCACCTCGTGATTCCCAGTGTGAGCGGCGGGACTTCGTCCGCGGCGGGAGCGTATTTTTGGTCGGATATGTACGACCCTACCACCCTGATTGACGGGCGTTTCGTTTTGCAGGACACCATCGAATCGACCGCCGTGGACGCCACGGGCAATGTTTACGTGACCACGGACCGTTGCATCCGTAAAATCAGTCCGTCTGGGAATGTGACAACGTTAGCCGGGTTGGCTGGTTACTACGCCATTGTTGACGATGTGGGAGCCACGGCCCGGTTTTACAGTCCGAGAGGGATCTGCGTGGATGGACTTGGGAATCTCTATTCGGTGGATTGGGATGGGCAAATCGTCCGGAAAATCACGCCCTCAGGACAGGTGACGACCATTGCGGGCTACGTTTGGCTCGGTGGTTCAACCGATGGAATCGGAAGCGCTGCGCGGTTTTATTATCCCACCCACATTGCCGTGGACGCTAACGGGATTCTGTACGTTTGTGAGTACCACGGACAGAGGGTGAGAAAGCTGGTCCCCGACAATAACGGCCTCTACACGGTTTCGACGATCGCCTCGAATTTGGGGTACCTCGATGGAATTGCGGTGGACAGCAAAGGAAATATTTTTGCGGCGGCTACGAATGGAAGAATTCTGAAAATAGATGCAACCGGCATCGTCACTGTGTTTGCGGGGGCTGCAGACCAGTACAGCTATTTGGACGGGACAGGAACCGCCGCTCGTTTTAACAGTCCGCGTGGCCTTTCCATTGACTTAAACGACAATATTTACCTAGTTGAGGAAAATAACCGGATCCGGAAAATCACCCCGGCGGCGGAAGTCACTACGGTCGGTCAGACGATCGGATCGGCAAAAAAAGTCGCCGTAGATTCGGTTGGCAGTTTGTACGTGGCGGAAACCAGTACCACCAATGGTTTTGGGAGAATCGTGCGCAAGGGCGCGCTTGCAGCGGCCAGCCAGGGGGGGATTCTCGCCACCGAGGGGGTCCTAGGGGCTGCCATTCAGACGGGAAGTCTTCGCACCGTCAGCTGGGATGTCTCCAAGGATCTCCCTGGAATGAATTTTGCGAGTCTATCCTTTGAGATCCTTGCCAAAGACAACCGGCCTGAAATTGGCGCGCATTTCGTCACGATCCCCGCCGACTCTACCGCCGGCACTGGCGGGGTGGATCTGAAGATCAGCAACCGCCCCGTGGATGAGTCCGACCTGTCCGACCTTTGGGTCTGGCTGCTCGCCCAGAGAGACCCGCGGATCCAGATCTCGGGAAACACGATTGTTCTGACCCCAGCCGGCCAGACCTTCCTCGCGAATGCTCAGAATATTTCCGACGCCAGCGACGCCGATAAGACCAGCTTGGTGCTTCACACCGGAGGGACGGGCGGTTTGGACAACAATTGGTCGAACTGGGGTTCCACCACAAACCGTGGGAGGGCCTTCGCCTACAAAATCGCGAACTACCGCCCGGTGACGGCCGCTGAAATCACGAGGGCAAACACGGGTCGATTCAATCTCGGCAGCGTAGATCATTATTCGGTTGTGAATTTGGGTCAGTAAACTCGGCCGGTATCTCAGGTTTCGAGATGCCACCAAGTTTATAAACCGCTATGGAAAAGCCTTTTTCATTCCAATTTGTTTCGCGCGTCATTCAAAAGCAGGTGTCTAAAGCACTGGCTTTTGGGATGGCGTTCCTCTGCGTATTCGCGGCTCTTTCCCGCAGCGGCTACGCGCTGGCGACCACGTCTCCCTTTCAGATTACTCTGGTGGCGAGCCCGGATCCGCTGGCCCCCTACGTCGTCGATTTGAACAGCAAGCTCGCTTCGGGCGGGACTCTTTCGAGCTGGACGGTGACAGGGGCGGCCGGGCCCGTTTCCATCACGGCGGCTGGGGTGTTATCTGTGCCCGCTCGCTATGGCTGGCTGCAACGGGATGTTCCGGTGGCGGCCACCGATCCCGCGGGAAATCGTTTGAGCGGCGTGATCTCTTTGAATCTAGTGGTCTCAAGTTTTACCGCCTCGTTCAACACCCTGCGCACTCCCGAAAATCCCGCTCTCAATGTCTCGGACCTCAATGCGGCGCAGAACACACTGCCAGGAACCCCAGCCACGCGAACCTGGGCCTTTACCGCCGGACAGGACAAGGACATCCCCACCACTTGGCTCGCGCTGGCGCAGAGCGGGATTATTTCCGGAACTCCACCAGCCGACTTCACCTCCGTCTCCAAAGATTACGTGGTGGAAGTTTCCAGCACCGTGCAGGGAATCACGTCAAAGGCTTACGGAAAGTTGAGCGTCAATCTGCTGGAATTCAGTGCGACTCTATTTGGCGACGCCAGCCAGGCCGCAGGTTCAGCCTTGGATCTGCGCACACTTGTCCCAGAGAGCATCGCTTTAAGCGGCAATGCCCAATGGGCATTGGCCAATCTCCTGGGAACGTCCCTTCCGGGGTACCTCACATTGACGCCTCAGGGGCTTTTGCAGGTCCCTCAGTACTCTCAGGTCCGCGGTGAAGTGCTTGTGAAGGTAACGGACGGGACAAAAATCGTCCTTGGTAAAGTGCTGGTCAACTCCCTTCTGTTGGGGCCGGGGGCCACCTTGAGTGCTCCCTTGGCTGTTTCCAGCGGCACATCCAGCGGCACATCCAGCGGCACATCCAGCGGCACATCCAGCGGCACATCCAGCGGCACATCCCGCGGCACATCCAGCGGCA
>Ga0114974_10004191_pt1 | contig 10787 bp, 22 predicted proteins | sample S_130206_EF_Meta_FD_87318 | JGI IMG/M metagenome (GOLD analysis project Ga0114974, IMG submission 87318) | Freshwater microbial communities from Lake Simoncouche, Canada to study carbon cycling - S_130206_EF_MetaG | ecosystem: Environmental > Aquatic > Freshwater > Lake | place: Lake...
AACACCTGAACTAAGAAAATCCATAACCAATTGGATGCTGAGTCCAGTGAACTATGTGAACAGCCCTGAAGGCACAGAGTATGCTGAAGAATTTTACAAGAATGGAACGCCAGACGAAATAGGTGTTGTCAGTGATGGCTTGTCTGCTCAGAAAGATAAAAAGACTGATGTGGTCACAGCAGTGAGAGATCCCGAAACCAATACTATCAAACGTGAGGTCATGCCCATAAGTCTCAAAGCCGGTGCTGATCAGTTTGCTCAACATTCGGGCAGCAAATGGGCTGCCATGGAAACCATGTTTTCAAAACTAGGCATTGACTTGCCTGACATGACTGAGTGGGCATCTGAATACGAAGGATTCCAAAATCAAAATCAACAGATTGAGGCTGCCGGACATGTGTACAAAAAGGCCGCGGACTTGTTGAATTCAAAATTCGATACCCCTGAAAGTGAAGCCGAATTCGTACAAACTGTGGCCCGAGCGTTGAGATTCTGGGCCACTAGCGATGATGATCAAGTGTATGTGGTAAGTTTTGGTAGTCGTGGGAAATATGATGTTTTGCAGTTCAGCCAAGACAGTTTGGTTCCGGCCATGAAAAAACTACAACTCAGAGCCAAATACATCCCTGGAGACAATCCCAAGATTGAGATCTACGACAAGAAAAGCGACCGGATGTTGTTTTCTATACGTACCTATCTTCAATCACAAGAAAAGGGCATGTATCAAAGAAACGTGATTGAAAAAGGACCGCTGTTGAGTGTGGTAGCCGATGCCACAGGTCGCAATACTGATACACCACCAAATATGGATTCTACTGATGATCAAGAATCGTCGGAACGTCTAACTGGTCCAGGTGCGAGAGCTTCTAGAATCAAGCACGAACCCAGGATGGACAAAGCCACCCTGGGCAGAGAGCGCAGATAGTCAGATAGCGGATATCTGATCGCAGATCTTGTATTGTAATGCTTCTTCGGCTGTGAGCCACACATCATGTGGTGGCAGCAGAGTTTTTCTTATTTCATCTTCTGGCAACCCTGTGGATTCCACATAATGTGCTACCATGCGTTTTTGCGTGAGTTCAAACTCTTTGATGGTGGCAAACAGCTCATGAACCTTGCCATCTGCACCCCAGGAGAACTGATGACTCATGATACTGGTGTTAGGTGTGAGTGTTCGCCGCCCAGGTGATCCTGCCAAAAAGATCATCAATCCTGCTGATGCAATCTGGCCAAGACCCACAGTTTTGATATAGATCCGGCTACTACGCATCACATCAATCAAGGCAAAGGCAGCACTCATGTCACCACCATCACTACAGATCATCAACAGCAGTTCACGCTTCTTTTTCTTTACAACTAGATTTTCGTGCAAGATCCATTCAATGATGGGTGCTATACTTTCATTGTCAACATCACCCATGAACACATACACGCCATGATCATGCAAGGCGTCGGAATGTGTTCTTTCCAACTCTGTGTCGGTGGCTTGGGCCATGCTTATTGTGCGTCTAGTTCTTTGAAAGCTTCCGCACTACGCTTTTGACCACGTTGAGCTGCTTCCAATGCATCTTTGCGTTTTTGCAATAGATTGGCATCACCAGTAGGCAATGCTACCAGCACATAGGTACGATAGCGTGAGCCTTCAGCAACACGCTTGATTTCTCGTATTTCAGTGCCGGTAATGTCCACACTAGGACAAAAGGTCTTGATGGCCAATTCAGACTGTTCCATGGCTGTTTCACCGCTGTCTTGCATGAACATCCGACCTTGTTGACTCACACGACCGCCGGCAGCCACACAGATCTTGCCATAAGCAAACATCTTGGCTTTCCAGTCTGCCATGCTCATGTCTGTGCTTGCACCCGCACCGTTGGCAAAAACAGCATTGGTGCTCTTGGGTAATTCAGTCATCCAGCTGGGTGCATTACTGATAGTAGACTCTACTGCCTTTTCTTGGCGTTGACGTTCTTGATAGGCACGTTTTTCGTATTCCTCTTTAGGAGTGCTACTGCATGCTGCCAACACAGCCACCACGGCCAATGCAATGATATTTTTCATACTGTGCCTTATTTAGATTTGATCCACTCGCCGGCCTTGCCAAGATCCTGGCCTGCACCACTCACAGCACCACCAATGGTACCACAAGCAGTGAGCACTGATGCAATCACGGCTACAATTAAAGTCTTTTTCATATCTGTCCTTTCAGATCACGGTTTGTAAAAACATACTATAACATACTGATCAAAACTTGTCAATCACCACCCACTTGGAATCTTGTATTCGACAAATGATTCCTTGCCAAGTTCGGATATCTCGACCAGTATATCCTGATTCCAAAAACCAACGGCATTGAGTACCATTGTGCCAAAACTCTCCGGGGTAATCTGGATGAGGGCGGAATTGGCTCAGTTCGGCCACTGTGCCCGGATTGGTTTGGCGTATGGTAGTCAAAGTAGGATCGTCTCGACACACCAACACTTTTTCTGAAATCACTCGGCTGGCAGAAACTCGTTCTCGAACTGAATCTTCTGCTCGTTTCATGGCCACAGCGCAGGCTGAGTCTCTTGGTGTGTCACCGGGCCAAGCATATTCACCATTGGCAGTGTGCCAAGTAGCACCGATTCGTGCTCGAAAAGTTACCATGCATCGCTTGCCCGTTTGTGGGTCTGGCACCACTGTGGCTGTGATCTGAGTGCGTTCAGCAATCACCACTGAACTTTGGCTTACAGTTTTATCTTGCAATACACAATCAGCGTAGGCATATCCTGTTACCAACGCCAATGCCAGGATGCCGAGTTTCATGGATTGCTCCTACAGTCATCTCTCAATGCTATGAGTTTTTGATTGATCACCCAATCTGTGCGACTACTGCCCTGTGCCGCATTGTTGTAGTATGCAGAAGGATTGGTAAACATACGCCAAGGCGTCAATGCGTTAGTGGCCCGGGCAAGTAGTCGATCGTCTGCGGTACTACGCAAGCTCTGTAAGAATGCTATTTGTTCCGTTCTGCGTGAACAATCAATTTGGAAATAGTCCAGGTCCACAAAGTCCATTGGTGGAGCAGCCTGGGCACACCCACTACACAGGATTGCAAGTGTAACGCAGATGCCAGATACGGGCGCGAATTTGAGCCATGTGTTCATTCCATTCTCCTTGTGATTGACTTTCCAGCCAGCGAACTATACGTTGTTGATTGGCGCAGTCATTGGGTATTAGACTCACGTCCACCGGTGGTGATATTTGTGGTGAGAAATGACTGCAACCAGTCAGCAGAGAAACCAGCAGTAGGTATTTCATAAACAGGCCCGGGTGAAAAAGGTTGCGGTGAGCGTGGTAAAAAAGTATAGATCATGATTTGTTTTTTTCATGACCATCAATGTATTCACGCAAGATGCGTTCAATCAATCGATTCAGTGTGATATCCTGTTCATGAGCATGTAGCATCAGTTGGTACAACACATCTTCTTCAAGATCAATTTTGATAATTACGCGATTGTCATTGGTCATATTTTCCTCTTAAAATCTTCTACATGGGCATTTACGCAAGTTCCTTCTAGCAAGGTAATCTTGTCTTGATTGGCTTGTTGGGCTATTTCGGTAATGCGAGTTTTTTGATTGTCAACAGATACTCTGCACTGTGCTTCTGTTTTGTATTGAAACTGTGATTGCATGAAGTTGCAGTTGCCATTTAGGCAAACAAACAACACAGGTATAAAAATTTCAATCATAGTTCAGATTGCTTGTTCACATGTTTAGGGCGTCGACGATACTGTGTTCGGCTCTGTTCCACACGGTGACGAAATGGTGTGTCGCGTGAATACAGTTCCACAGCACGTCGACGCTGGCGCGGCAGTTCAATTATAAAACTCACGGGTCTCATCACAATCTCCATAAAAAATCCGGTGTATGCTGTAATTATAGCACAAACCGGATTAGTGGTCAACTGGGATGTTTTACCGTTTTTAGATCCAACCTCGGAAATCTTCCATCATAAGCCGTTGAGCGCCCTTGTGATCGCCGTTGCGTGCCATATTTGCAGCAGTGTTGGCCTGGGACATTGCACCGAAAAAGTTATAAATGGATTTTAATATTTTCATATCCATCCTCTATGTGAATAATTCATCTCGAATTGACGAGTCAATCGATCTACATCACAACAATCTTGTGGTGCGTGCCTAACAATGTATTCTTCTAATGCCGAACTGTAAGTTTGTGGCCTACTGAACGTCTGAAACATCTTGTGGAAGTATTCAGCTAGTTGCGTTAACATGGTTTTACGCTCCTTTGGTTTTACCTGTAGCTTGATAGGCTTTCATAATGCCTTCACCAAACTTCACATAGTCAAATTTGGCAGTGTCGCGCATCAATTTGACACTTTCGGTCATGATGCTGTTGGTTGCATCTGTGGTGGCTTTGAGGGCCTTTTTGGTGTATTCTGCTTGAGTGTCAATGAACTGATTCATAGACTCTGCAATGTGCTCGTTGGTGACAAAAGTCTTAACGAATTGTTTTTTACCATTTTGAATGGTGTCGATCATGGTGTCTGCTGTAAACATATGTTTCTCCTTAGATAAGCAAGTAGACTATAGGACCCGCACCGTGCAGCATCCCATGTGCTATTGTAACATTATTTATGCTGCGGCGCAACATTTTGCAAATAATATTTTGCCGAAATCTCCCGATAAGTAAAGAATGACAAAAAAATATGCGTTAGGAATTATTCACGCTGACAGCAGTTGGCGTGCTGGAGATAGATACAATTTTAATTGGATCCCTGATGCTGATCACATATGGGACTTAGATCAATTACGAGCAGATCCCAGGCCTAAGATACTCATGATTAGTGTTTTTAATCCCGGAGGAGAGATTTATAATATTGGCGATTATAGTTGGGTAGATCTAATAATAGGAGTAAGCAGCGAACTTTGTAACTACAATTTATCTGAGGTTCAAACGGCTGTTAACAATCAAAATGTCATAATCATTGCCGGTGGTGCCGGAACAGCGTTGAACAATCCTGATCGTACCTATTGCCCATTGATGTATTGGGTAAGCCAAACATTTGAAAACAATAACTATGTTCCTACAACATTGCCTGCCCAAAAACCTTATTTGTTTGACGTATTGCTAGGGTTTAATAAACCTCATCGGGCGTATATTTTTTATCGACTATTTGAAGACGGGTTGCTTGATCAAAGTCTTGTTTCCATATGGCGGCTAAACACCCCAAATTTTCAAAATCTTTCCAAGACAGAGGCAGACAACACATTCAACCAATACTTTCTAAGAGAACTCGAAACCAAAGATTTTGCAAGAAAATACGGAACATTGGATGGTAGAGTAAATTTTTATCGATCTCCTGAACTGGACCAATTAGAATTACCTGAAGTTGCATATCCAATAGATGATCCAATCAACTATACTTCAATGCAGCCAACTCCTCGTCGAAGTCGAGACCAGCCTGCTAAGTCATTGTATCTGAGTCAAGAAATACCCACGCGAATATACGATGCCAGTTGGTACAGCATTGTGGCCGAAACTCAATATAACCTGGACCATGTTTTTATAACTGAAAAAACCGGCAAAGCTCTGTTGGCCAAACGTGTGTTTGTGTTGTTTGCACCTCGCGGATGTTTGAAATATTTGCGATCGCAAGGCTTACAAACTTTTGATGGCATCATCGACGAGAGTTATGATTCGGAACCTGATAATCGTAAAAGATTTGATCAGGCGTGGGAACAGGTAAGATTGTTGAGCACTCTGGATCCTAGAGAAGTATATCAACGTGCCGACTCAATACTAGAACACAATTACAATTTATTGCCCACATTGAGAAATGAGCATTTAAAGATAAGAGATTTTATTGCTCCTTGGCTACCAAGATAAATATTTTATAGGAGACATTTATGTTCAAAAAAATTATCGAATTCTTTACTGGTAAAAAGTCTGTATCCACAGAGCCAGTGGCCACAGCACCATACAAGATTCCCGAACCTGCTGCGTCAACACCAATTCCGTCGACGCCAGCCAACCAACCACCCAAATGCGGCTGTGGTCGCAGTGTATCAGGCTTCTGCGTTGGGTTACATAAACTTTCTCCCGAAGCCTGGGCCGAGCATCCTAACAATCCTGGTACTGTTGGAAAAATTGTAGCAGAACCCGCAAAACCAGCAAAGAAACCCGCTGTGAAGAAACCCGCTGCGGCAAAGAAGCCAGCTGCTATCAAAGCACCTGCCAAACCCAGAGTCAAAAAGACTCCACAATAACCCACTAGATTTAAAATAACGCCCTCACTTAAATACTAGTGGGGGTTTATTTTGACTAAAAAATATTATGGAGTTAGGTATTGTGGCAACCAAAAAAGTAGTTCGTAGGCATAAGGCGGCGCCGCCTACGACAGCACCTTCTGCGACCACGAAAAGTTTTCCAACCGCAGCGTTAGGCTTAGGTATGGTAGTATTGACCAACTATCAGGCCGAAGTAAAACAAGCATTGGCATTATTGTTTAAGACATTCACATGAAAATACTAGATAAAATCTTAGAATTCCGCCGCACCCCATACATCATTTCTGGTGTGATATTCTTCTGTAGCCTGGGCGTATTGAGTTGTTTTAAAAGTGCAGAAACCCAACTTACCGAACTCAATCAGGCTGCGATATTCAGTCGCACCTTGATCAGGTCATCTGACGACCTTACCAACTATGCTAGATATTTTGTAACAACCAAACACGAACAGTGGCGCACTGAATTTAACACGGTATTAAAGGTAAGAAATGGAGAGATGCCCGGCGATGATGGTATTACCAAATCTTTTAAAGATCGACTAAAAGCTATACCGTTTTTGCCAAGCGAACTAGAGTTGTTATTACATGCTGAACAGTTGAGTAACAACCTTGCAAAGTTAGAAGTTGAAGCGTTTGCCCTGATTGATAAAGGCCGACCTGAACTGAATTTTGAAATACAAACATATCACTATACAGCGGCACAGATGTTGATGTTTGGTGATGATTACAAAAAACACAAAAAAGAAATTGTTGATACAACTCAAAAGTTTTATGTCACGGTGATCAATCGATTACAATCGCAATACTTGTTTTATATGACTGTGGCCTGGACACTGATCATTGTTATTAACGTGAGTTTGCTGCTGTTAGTGCTGATCATCAATCACAAAGATACTAATAAATCTCAACGTGTAGTAGTTAAAAAAGCAATACCCAAGACTCGCACCAAAAGCCGCCTACAGTAAACCACTAGGTTTTCTTCTCCCCAACCCTGCTTAAATAATAGTGGGGTTTTATTTTGGCCAAAAATAACAAGGAGAAAATATGGCAGAATCACGTAGCGAAAGAGAAGCACACATCAAAGACAAAGCAGGATGGGTGATCACCGTTGTGGCAGCATTGTTGGCCGTGAACACCTACGTTGCCAATGGTATCAGCAGCGGTATATTAACTGACACCATACGAGCCAATGACACATGGAACTTCTATCAAGCCAAAAGTATCAAACAAACCATTGCAGAAAATGCTAGAGATGATGCGGCAGCTCGCAAGGACACTAAAAAAGTTGCAGAACTCACAGCCAAAATTGATCATTATGAAAGTGATCCTGTAAAGAACGAAGGCAAAAAAGAACTCATGGCCCGTGCCAGAGCATTAGAAGCAGCCCGTGATGACGCCAAATCACACAGCCCTTGGCTGACCTTTGCTGGATCAGCCTTACAACTCAGCATAGTGTTGCTCAGTGCCAGTATATTAGCAGTGAGCATGGGCATGTTCTACTCTAGTATAGGTGTGGGCATGATTGGGGCTGTTTTAATGAGCCAAGGAATTTGGCTATGGTTGCCATTGTAAAATGGTCAGTTGTTGTATTATTATTGTCAACAATAGTAGTGGCCAGCGAAGAAAATCTTAGTAAATTAAAAAAAAGCCAAGTTTGGGTTTGTGTGCGTTGGCAATGGTCCGGAGCTCCATTTGAAGGTCGAGTGACATGTGTGGAGTGGGCACAAAAAGATTGTTCTAATAGATTGTATCCTGAAATATGTAAGAGAGGTGGGTAATCGTGGATCCAATTACTATAGGTCTTGCATTCACCGCAGCGCAATCAGCTGTGAGTCATATCAAACAAGCCATTGCACTGGGCAAAGATGTCAATAGTATAATTGGTCAAGTGGGACATTTCTTTGAAGCCGCTGATCAAGTTCATATGGCCAGCATCAAGGCCAAGCATAGTGCCATGGGCAAAACTGATGCTCAAATTGGTCGCCAGGCACTTGAGTTTGCCATGCGTAGCAATCAATTACGCGAAGATGAACGTGCTCTCAAAGACATGATATACTGGCAACTGGGCAAACCTGAGATCTGGCAAGAAATGATTGCCGAACGTACTAGATTATTAAAAGAAAAGCGCGAAGGCGAAGAAGCCATTGCCAAAGCCAAACAAGCACACAAAGAAAAAATGGCCAATCTTGGCATGATGGCACTGTATATTATCAGTGGTGCTCTTGTTATTTCATCATTTGTTATGTTAGGAGTTCAGTTTTACAGCATGGATCAAGAACAAAAAGCATTTGAGGCTGCACAAGCCAAAGCCTTACGAATTCGCAGAGAACAACAATATCAGAGAGAACAAGAGCAAAAGAAACAAATGGAAGCAGCCGCAAAAAACGGCGCCTAGTGTCTATTTCTATCGTTTGCCCAGTCTTTAAACATCACCCAAAATATCATCACTAGAGGTACACACCCTAGTAAAAATAAAACGTCGTTGAATGTGATGATTATGTTGAAATACATTATGTTTGGGCGGCGGTGGCGGCGGATACTTTGGGGGTTTGTGTCTGAACCAACTCATACAAATACTTAGTAATGTAAACAACTCATAATATACAATGTCAATTCCAGTACTTCGATGAGTCTAATTTATCCCAATATTGTTTGTTGTTGCGATTGATAAAATTCTTCACAAGATATTTGGCCATCCCCATATACCCCATCTTTTTAAACCGTCGAGAGTCTTGTCCAAAATGATGTTTAACGATTTTAAACTTTCGAGGACTATATTTTCTTGATAGGAAGTAGTCTTCGGATGTGGTAAATTGTTCAGGAAATCCGCCATATTCATCAAAACGGTCTTTGCGAGTTAGCATAAATGCACCGACTGCAAAGGGAGAGAAATATTTCAATGTGTGATTTATAGTATTAAAAACAACAAATCCAACTTTTGCTCTTATATCATTGTCATAACACTTGATGTTTAATCCAACTAAATCCAAGTTCATTGATTCAATCTTATCAACTGCATCACGAATCACATCGTATTTAAAAAAACGAACATCAGCATCAATGAATAAAATGTAAGGTGTAGTAGCTAATCGTGCTCCGTTATTTTTAGCAACTGAAACAGGACCGCCTTCAATAATTTCAACATTCAATTCAAAACTATTATCACGTATAACTTGTCTAGTATTATCAGTGGAGTAATCAGCAATGATGATTCTAGTATCACCTATGTTTTGTAAACGTAGCGAATCTAATAGATGATGGATATAATTTTCCTCATTTTTACAAGGCACAACTATAGTAATTTTGTCACTTATTTTTGTATGCATTTGCCCTCTACCTTATAATTATTAAACTTTAATTCAAATTTCATTGAAGACAGAGCAAGCTCACAGCTGATGCGATCTTTAAATTCAAGTTCCACTCGGCCCGGCTGATTGGCGGAATTATTTACGTGCATGGCGACTAGTATCAGAGTCCACATGGTCTTGCTCCTTGGTCCATGTAATTATCTCCCAACGGCCGTCATGATGTTCTACTAGTGCAGTACAACTTTCCACCCAGTCGCCGTCGTTCATGTAGATTACCCCGTCTATATCTTTGATCTCAGCGTGGTGGATATGCCCGCAGATTACCCCATCAAAGCCGCGTTTCTTGCAATATGCAGCTAGATTCCGTTCAAAGTGGAATATAAAATCCACTGCTTTTTTTACTCTTGTTTTGAGATATTTACTAAGACTAAAGTACCCAAAACCAAAGCGATGGCGTACCCAATTGAATCTGCTATTAAACGATAAAATGACATCATATGCTTTGTCTCCTAAAAATGCTATCCATGGTGCTAATCTAGTTATACCATCAAACATATCTCCATGCACCACAAGATAGTGCTTGCCGTCTGCACCTATATGTTCAATTTGATTATGTATCTCAACAAGTCCAAAACTGAACCCGTATGGAATCATGGGTCTTAAAAATTCGTCGTGATTACCAGCCACATAAACCACACGAGTGCCGCGTTTAGCATGACCGAGAACACGACGGACCACATTAGTGTGGCTTTGTTTCCATCTCCATTTGTTTTGTTGTATTCTCCAGGCATCAATTATATCTCCCACAAGGTATAAGGTGTCGCAAGAGTTGTGTTTGAGAAAGTTGTTCAACTTCTCAGCTTGACTATCTTTTGTGCCCAAATGAACATCGGACACAAATATTGATCGGTAAGTTTTCATACACTCACTCTTATTTTATTATAAAAAAAGGACCGTTGGGTCCTTTAGTGCTGGTTACGAGTTCCAGCCTCCGCCCAATCTTGCGGTCGATTTAAAATAGTCCTAAATGTTTCCAATCAGCACGAATTTTGTTCTTGACTGCTAATGGCAAACTAACATAATCTAAATCGTCTGCTGACTTATCCCCGTTGCTAAATGCCCAATCAAAAAACTGCAATGCAGTTTTGGATTTTGCAGCGTCTTCAGGTTTCAAATACACCAGAATAAACGTAG
>Ga0114974_10004193_pt1 | contig 10784 bp, 9 predicted proteins | sample S_130206_EF_Meta_FD_87318 | JGI IMG/M metagenome (GOLD analysis project Ga0114974, IMG submission 87318) | Freshwater microbial communities from Lake Simoncouche, Canada to study carbon cycling - S_130206_EF_MetaG | ecosystem: Environmental > Aquatic > Freshwater > Lake | place: Lake...
ACTACGGATCAGAAGGTTCGGGGTTCGAATCCCTGCGGGCGCACTTCACGTTTAAGCATCAAATTAGTAACCGTCTTATTCCTAATCAGATGAATAATCGCTCCTACATCTTCACATCGGGGGGGGATTTGCCTTATAATTTTCCACAACAATCATACGGTTCAACCGTCCTCTCTTCGCAGAGTCTGGGCTCAGATACAAAGCCCACCGAAATTCGTCAGGCTCATAAAAAATGGAGAGAGATATGCTTAATTTAAACATATTGAAAAATAAGAAAGTTGTAGTAGTTACTTTTGTATTGTTGTTTAGCTTACTTGGCATTCAATCAAGTCACGCTGATTATTACCCAAGCGGTATTCAGCAAAATGTTTCTGAACAGACTTTAATTAATAATGGTTGGACGCTGTTTTATGAACAGACTTATTCCACAGCGAATTCTTCCACAGGTAGTGAATTAAGACCAAGTAAAAGTTATATGATTGTGACTGGTAAATCAATTGGAAGCAATGTGTTAACGACTGTTGCAGCGGCACCTACAAACTCTATTTTTACGGCAACATCACGAAATGCCCCACAACTTCTCAACGGCACGTATTGGTATTACACACCTGATTGGTCATTCGGCTACTCACCAACAAATGTAATTTCTCAATCTTCGGCAGATACGACTGGTTGCGGTGATGCAACCCAGTATAACGAGTGCGCATCTGATCCATCCAGACTGAGCTGGCACCTAAGTGGCGGAGGCGGTTATCGTCTTGGAAATGCAGGATGGATTAATAGTGATGGAGCCGGTGGCAATTTGTACCTCAAGCAAGTATGGACTTGGAATGGTGTATCTACTGCAAATGTAAGACAAACTAACAATCTCTCTTTTGCACAATCACTCTACTCTTCAGACACATTATCTGATGAAGATGGACAACTTCGCTTAACAGTAGATCAAATTATGAATAAGTATGGTTCACTAATTAAGTAACAATTAATTTGTAACTATATTTACTCTTACCAAACTGTAATTCTTATGCAATACTTACTCTTGAAGGACAACGGATAGAGCATTGACTTTCTGATTGGGCGTAAGCACATCAGAATGTAGGCCAAGTAAAGGTGAGTTTTAGGCAACTAAAAGCTCAAATTTACTGGCCAACTACGGATCAGAAGATTCGGGGTTCGAATCCCTGCGGGCGCACTACCAGATTAAATGGAAATTTATAAGACCTCGTAAAAATCTGGAGCGGTATGATACTTAATCGGTAGGTCCTTCCAGTAGGAAGGGAATGTAAAGATTAGTGAATGAATGGAAGGATTTTAATATTAAAAATTTAGTAATATCAAAACAACTAGTTGCTTATTGGTTTGTATTAGTCCTAGGACTGATTGCAATTGCAGCAAAATACAAATATAACGGCTTAGTTTTTGGTTTTGATTATGGAATATATCAGCAAGATGGTAAGTATTACACGTATATGACATTAGATTTTATAAATAATGATCCAAAACAATCTGCACAAAGTGTTATAAATTGGTATGCATCTCATTCGTATAAAGGAAATATTTTCCAAATTTCTGATTTAATCTCTAAAGACAGTCAAGTTTATCAATTGACTTATCATAGAGTTCTTTATTCTTTACTATCGGTCCCTTTTGTCTATCTGTTTGGTATCCCTGGCATGATAGTAGTTCCCGCTATTTCTTTTCTATGTTTGCTTCTATTAGTTCAAAAGATTTCAAACAATTATAATTTGGTATATGTTGGAGTTTGTATTTGTATAATTTTATCTACGTCGCCTACCGTAATTAGATGGATGATTTGGAATGGCACTGATGCACTTCTTGCTGGGCTATTCAGTTATGTTGCGCTATTGTTATTCAATTTGCATATTAAGCCTGATCAAAAAATTTTTCAGCTATTTCTACTAATTTTTTTAACAACAGCTACTAGATTTTCTTTATTTTTCTGGGTTGCAATAGCAATCATAATTTATTTTAAGCAGAAAAAATTTCTAGCATTAATGATCGTTTTAATATCTAGCCTATGCTCATTGCCTGCTTTATTTTCTTCCGTGGGTATATCAATTCTCCCAGCGGAGGAGAATCAGACCATCCTAGAAAAAATTTCTAAGATTCCACTTTCGTTTATTAAAGTTGTGTCGATAGATATTGCCCAACTCGCAGTGCTAGATCGTTTATTTTTGATTTATTTAGCAGTCGGACTGTTTATTTCGGTACGTTATCTTAAAAATGTAGCGAGTCAATACTTTATTGCAGTACTTCTAGCTGGGTATTTATTGGGCGCCATAAATGGGATTTTAGGTGTTAATTTTCGTTATCAAATGCCAGCAATACCATTTTGTGCATGGTCAATTCTCGCCTCTTGGCCTCTAATTCAGAATTGGCTAAAAACGCATTCGTTTTTGAGACCGCATATCAAAGTTTAAAAAACTTAATAAAAGTTGCACTCCGGTGATCACCAAAATTCCTACCAACATTATCGTACCGGTCGCACTTGGTACCCCATTATCCATATTATGTAACCATGTGGTTAAGCCTAATATTGAACCCCACCAAAAAAATATTACACCCGTAAGTAATTGAACAGAAGCAATATTAAAATCTCGCAGATAGTAGGTGTAAATAATTCTTTTTGTAAAATTAATTAAGTGTTTTCTTGGAAAAATAATCATAGATTGCCAGATTTGAAGGCTACTGTGCTCATCATTATAAATTGCTGGTAATGAAATATCTAATACTTTTGCGCCCAATAAGTTAAGTTGATAGAGCATATCTGACTCAAAAAAATACCTATTATCAATTTCATCCAAGGGTAACTGAGATAAATAATCAGCATCAATTGCAGTAAAACCGTTGTTTGGGTCAAATATCTCGTAATACCCTGTTGATAGTTTTGACATAAACGAGAGAACTATATTTCCAAATTTTCTAACTATCGGCATTTGTTTAACATTTTTAATTGTAAAAAATCTATTACCTTTTGCATAATTATATTTTTCTTCAGTAATACCTTTAATTAGCTTAGGAATATCATGGGGGTTCATTTGACCATCACCATCTAATTTAACAATAATGTCGGCTTGATACTTAATTGCTTGTAGGTAGCCAGCTTTTGTTGCGCCTCCAACCCCCAAGTTTTCTGAGTTTGTTAATATCGTTACTCGCGGGTCAGTTATATTCTTAGATACAAACTCTCCTGTTTTCTCTGGACACTGATCATCTACCAAAATTATATTTGAAATCTGCGATGGAATACCAGAAATAACTTTTAATATTTGTTTACTAACCTTATAACATGGAATTACAACTACGATGTTAGGTTTTGATTTCTCGCTCATGTATCTTCCACTACTTTCACCTTGTATATTAGGTATTATACTGTTTTATAATATTTCTATTTGAGCCAAACTCTCTCTACCAAGCATCTGAGGGTAAATAGTTTTGACCCAACAAGCTTTATTAAACAACCCGATAACAAAACGCTTTCTTCCTTAATAAGAGAATCAATCTAAGCACTGATATAAAAAGACTATGGATTGCTGCTAATCTCAAATATTAAGGAATACCTTTAGTGTAATGCCTTTTAACAAAGAAACAAAGAGAACTCCAGAACCGGATCAAATATAAAACCTCAATAATAAAAATCGCCTTGATTTATCCATTCATACCAGGTAGATATGCTTAAAATCAAGAATATTTTCGAAATTTTCGTTTAGAATTAATCTATGACTGACATTCGTAAATTAACGATTAGTCGTGCTTTATTAGTTTTGTTACCTTTTTTAATCCTCCCAATCAGTAAGAATTTTTGGTTTCATTCAGATGATTGGTTTTGGTTCAGGAACTATCCCAACCTCGATTTCAATCTACTTGATACATACAGTGGATTACACTTTATTTTAATACCAGAATTATTATTTAATACGATCATAAAAATTTATGGAATCAATTCCTTTATTTACTTCGAGCTGTTACTCATATTCGTCAATGCACTAATACTTCTAACTGCCTTTGAAATCGTAAGATTAAAAACCAAATTACCTCATTGGATTATTATTTACTCACTTTGTTTTTGGTACACGAATCCATGGGGCAGGGAGAACATTAGATGGCCAATAGCTGTATCAACTAATTTATCGCTACTATTCACATTATTGGCGATTTTTTTCCTGATTCGACAAATCAAATTTCCATCAGTAATGATCTTTCTACTTTTGGTAGGAAGTTTTTTTTCTTCTAGCTGGGGATTTGCCTACATCCCATTCATAATTGGAACGGTTCTAGATTCGAAGTATTCTTTAAAAAGAAAAAAGTGTCTTATCATATTAATAGTTGGTCAAAGTTTATGTACAGTATTTTTATTATTTCAAAATATGGACAGCAACTTTAATGAACAGGACTTGAATATACTTAAACTTATCGCAGTCACCTTGTCGGCACCAATTGTTTCCTTGATTGCATTTAGCCCATACTTTTTTAGTTGGATAGCATTCTTGCAAGTTATAATCTTGGTGTTTATTTTTTTTAATTTCACTAAGTATATAAGGGCAACTGCCATCAAATTTAATTTCGATTTTTCTTATGAATTATTAGGCATAATTCTATCAATCTTTGGATTTGGTTTTGGTGTTGCCGTAGGAAGGGATTCAAACAACTTGCTTATCCTACTTTCTTCTCGATTTGTCTTTATTTTAAGTTTTCTTTTTTTATTGGTGATATTGCTGGGTTCACAGATAGTACCGAACATTCTCAAGGCTATAATTAGAAATAAACCACTGTTATATGCACTTTTGTTGGTAAATTTTTTGAGCTTAGCATCCGCTCTAAATACTGATCTCAATCGTGAAAAATGGGAAAGAATTGAGTTTATGAAACTTGTTGATTCAAGAAAAACAGAATCGAATCAAATTATTCCTCTCAATTCTTGCTGCAATATAGATCCGTCTATTAGCCCGCAAGTATTAAGAAAATTACTTAACGATTCTTGATCTTTAAAGAGCTTAACATCGCGAGAAAAAACCACCGGAGGTATCTAGGAATAGACTTCAGTAGTGGAAAATTAGATTCATTTTCTGTTCTTTCAATCCAAATTGTGGGAATTTCAGCTATGCGTCTTTTTTGAATTCTTGCTTTGGTGGTGAGTTCAAGTCCAATTTCAAATCCGTGAAGCGATTGAATCTCTAATGTGCTCAAAAATTCAGTTGAATAAACTTTAAAATTATTTGTAGCGTCTCGTGTTCCGATTCTTGCAAAATGATACAAAGTTAAGCCAGCAATTCTACTTAATGTTGATTTTAGGAATGGCGCTCCGACGAGTTGCCCACCATTCATGTAGCGCGAGGCCACCGCAATGGAAACCCCTCTTTCTACCAACGAGGCCAGAGAATCGATTTGGGAAACATCGTCGCTTCCATCGCCGCTAACAATTGCAATTGCGTCCCCTTTCGCACATTTGATTCCTTGGCGAATCGCCCCAGCTGGACCGACTTGAATTTTATTAATCTGAGTAGAAAAACGTGAATCAAATCGGGAAAATTTTTTTACAAATGGAATCGTTAAATCATCTTTGCTATCAACGACAATTATGCACTCAAAAGATGTGGTTACACTTTTTTGAATTCGAGCCAAAGTTTTGACTATATACGCACCTTCATTATATGCGGGGATAACAATCGTCAGCAGTTTCATTGGTTGATTGTATCTAGTGTTTAAACGCTCAGGACGAAAAATTGAAAATACTTTCAATTAATTTATGCACCAATATGGCATCATGAATAGTCGGAAGATCATTCGGCTCGCATATCTCGTTGTTAATTCTTGCTCCAATGGCATCAAATAGCCGCGATGCAGATCCAATTCGGATATCAGGGGTTTTCTGATCCTTACCCAAGGAATTCAAAAATGAGTCGTCATTTGAAGTGTAGTCACGGTTGCTAAAAGGGGCAGAATGCTTGATTGATGTCACGTAATCCGCCATAAAATACTTAATTTCCCAGTAAGTTTCTTTGACATATCCCCGTGATATTTTTATTTCAATTTCAATAAATCCTGAAAACAAAAGTAAAATCTTATTTAGGTTGTCCTCTTGAACGTTCCATTGAAAACTCCTATCTAAATTCTCAATACCAAATAAGTAAATCAAATAATCAACTACATGAACTAAGAAATCTCTTCTTACTCCTCCACCTTTCGAAGAATCATTTCTCCAATTAACTTTTTCGTTTTTTCCATTACTACCAGTTGTATGCCAGTTAATTGATATCTTGCTGAGTGCAGATAAATCTGAAAATTGGAGCACTTTCTTCAAGTGCTGTATTCCTGGGTCGAATCTAAACTGAAAGCCAACATAAATTTTACAGTTATTCTCTTGAGATAGGTGTTTAAGCGCTAGCGCTTCAAAACTGTTTAAACCAGCTGGCTTTTCGATGTATAAGTTAGAAGAACTCTTAACTAATTCACTTGCCAAATCTAATTGCTCAAATGGAGGAACCGCAATAACTATCAGATCAAATATAAAATTTTGAAGGAGTTTTTCTCGAGTTTCTTGCACAACTAAACCGCTTAATTGCGAGTGTGTTTCTCGCAAGGGAAATCGTGATGTAGCGGCATAAACTTTAAATTGATTTGTAATTAATGCTGCAGGAATCAGGGTAGAAAATCCATACCCACTTCCAAAAACTACCATCTTTAGCATTGGCGTGTTTTTCTCCAAGCCTGTCAAACGAACCCGAGGCTAATCTTCCCATATTATCAACATATGTGTATTAAGGTTGCACTTTATGAGAGGAAAATCTAAAGATAATCCCATTGTAGTTGTTGGATTGGGGTATGTCGGTCTAACTCTTGCCGCCTTTATGGCTGATCGTGGATTTCAAGTACATGGTACAGAGATTAGAAATTTTATCCTTGAAGATTTAGAAAAGCGTAAAGCCTTTTTTTTGGAGACTAATCTGGATAATGTTTTGGAACGAGTAATCGAAAATGGGGCATTAACCTTTTCAGAAAAAATTCCACTATCTAAGTCTAATCGAGTTTTCATTATCACAGTTGGAACTCCTCTCTACCCAAATAAAAAAGTAAATACAGATTTTATTATAAATGTTGCGAAAGAAGTGGAGAGAATTGCCTTAGATGGTGACTTCGTAATTTTGAGATCTACTGTAAAACTAGGTACTACGAATGAAACTATTCGTCCAATTCTTGAATCTAATGGAAAGAAAATTGAGCTGGCATTTTGTCCAGAAAGAACTTTAGAGGGCGCAGCACTTTTCGAACTTGGTAATTTACCGCAAATTATTGGAGCAGATTCCGAAAGTGAAAGAGTCCGAGCGAGTGAGATATTTAGTCAAGTAACCTCAAGCGTGGTCTTAGTTTCAAATATTGAAACCGCTGAATTAATAAAATTAACCGACAATACTCAAAGGGATATACAATTCGCAATTTCAAATGAAGTTGCTCGTGCTTCAAATCAATTTGCAATTAAAGCGTCGGAAGTAATTTCAGCTGGGAAACTTGGATATCCACGGACAAATCTTTTTACTCCAGGGCCTGTCGGAGGTCCATGTTTAGAAAAGGACTCATTTCTTTTGGCGGAATCTTTGGGTTGGCAAACTTCACTTGCACAATCGGCACGAAATATAAATCTTGGTATTGTTAAAGAAACCGTAAAATTCATCTCTGAACAAATGATAGTTCTAGGGATAGAAAATCCTAAAATCTCAATCCTAGGTATTGCATTTAAGGGTATCCCTGAAACTAATGACTTACGCGGATCAGTTTCCATTCAGATTCATGACTTGTTCAAAACTATTTTGCCGAAAGCTGAAATTTACGGTTTTGATCCAATGGTTTCCCAAAAAGAAGCAAGCAGATACGGAATTAAAATGCATAAGACTCTGGGCGACTCCTTCGAGGGAACCAATATAGTTTTGATGGCAAACAACAATAAAGTTTTTGCGAATATTGATCTCGACACTTTATCTATGAAACTAGACAAACCTGCAATGATTTACGACTATTGGGGCCGTTTCGACAACAAACACACTTTTCCAACGGGCGTAAATTATTCATCATGGGGATCTCATGGTTATTTTGGAGGTAAAGCTTTGTGAAGAAAATTCTTGTAACTGGTGGAGCCGGATTTATAGGTTCACATATCGTCAGATATTTCTGTTCTAAAGGGTTTGAAGTTCGAGTTTTTGATAATTTCTCCAGAGGTAGCGACTCTCGTCTAAGTGATATTTTTAACCAAATTGAAATTATTGAAGGTGACATAAAAAATTCGAAACAATTAGTTGAGGCATCTCGTGATATTGATACCTTAGTACATCTTGCATTTGTGAACGGGACAGAGAATTTTTATAAATACCCAAATCTTGTTTTAGATGTTGCGATAGAGGGTATTTTGTCCATTAAAGAAGCGATTAAGAAAAACGAAATTAATGATGTAATGCTTGCATCCAGTTCGGAAGTTTATCAAGTTCCAAGTATTTTTCCAACGCCTGAAGAAATTGAATTTTCCGTTCCGTCTTTGCATAATCCACGATTTTCCTACGGGCTTGGAAAGATAATTCAAGAATTCTATCTTTATCATATGAACGTTGAACTTCAGAACTTAACTATTTTCAGACCCCACAATATTTACGGTTTTGATATGGGTAACTTGCACGTAATTCCTGAGTTGTTTAACAAGGCGAAGAGTGCACGGAATTCAAAAGGTAGACTTGAAATTCAAGGCGACGGTAGTCAAACCAGATCTTTTTGCTACATTTCAGATTTTATTTCTGCATTTGATGTAATTTTCTCAAACCGTTCAGGAAAAGAAGTGTTTAATATCGGGACCTCTGAGGAAGTAACTATTGGTCACCTTGCTCAACAAATTGCGCTTATGTTAGAAATTGAATTAAGTGTCAGCAATACCAGCTTACCTATTGGAGGTACGAATCGAAGGGTTCCAGATATAACAAAAATTGAAAATCTTGGTTTTCGACAACAAGTAAACCTAAAAAATGGACTCCATATGTACTATGAAAATTTCAAGAATTTAAAGGCCTAAAGTGGAGAGAAGCACCTGTTCATATTGTGAATCAGACCTTACAAAGATCCTAGATTTAGGCTATCTCCCTCCAGTAAATGTTATGCCAACGAGTATTGACCAAAACGAGCAAAGCATCCGCTTCCCGCTTTCTTTGCATCACTGTGAAAATTGCGGGCTAACTCAAATTACTGAAGAGCTTCCCTCTCATTTGGTTTTTCCGGAAAGTTATCCTTACCTTTCAGGTACCACTAGAATTCTTAGAGATAATTTTATCGAACAGGCAGCTATAACTATTCCAAAGATTGGGCTACAAAGTAATCAGTTAGTTGTGGATATTGGATCAAATGACGGAACTCTCCTAAGTAATTACATCAAATTTTCCAGAGTTTTAGGAGTTGAACCAACAAACGCGGCCGACGTCGCCGCAGAAAAAAGTATCCCTACGATAAAAGGATTCTTCAACTCGAATATATCAAAAAAAATTGTGAGCGAATTCGGCAAAGCTAAACTTGTCACTGCCTGTAATGTTTTTGCACACATTCCAAACTTGGATTCGCTAATGCGAAATATCCTTAGCATCATGGATGAAGATGGGGTGTTTCTCTCAGAATCACATTACTTGAATGACCTAGTAGAAACTTTACAATTTGACACGATTTATCATGAACATCTTAGATATTACGATGCAAGTTTTCTGTCTAGGATGTTTGGAGAGCACGGTCTAGAAATTTTTGATATTGAGAGAATTCAGACTCACGGCGGGTCAATTCGAGTTTGGGCCGCGCGAGTAGGGAAGTATGCAATCAGTAAGAGGGTGGAAAAATTTATAACAGATGAGCAGAAAAATATTCATTATGGAATAAGTGGTCTTCAAATCTTCTCTGCAAAGGTAACTTATTGGCGTCATGATTTTAGAAAGTTAGTAGCAGAGATCAGATTATCGGGTTCGAGTATTGCAGGAATTGGCGCCCCTTCGCGAGCAAGCACTCTGATAAGTTTCGCTGGGCTTGAACACTCCGACCTTATAAGTATTGGAGAAATATCAAATTCTCACAAAATTGGCCGCGATATACCGGGAACAAAAATTCCAATAATTGATGAAAGGCTTTTACTTGAGAACGACCCCCCAGATTATTTGCTAATGCTTTCCTGGCACATAGGTGATGAGTTGATTGAAAAAATTAAAGCTCGAGGCTACAAAGGTAAATTTATAATTCCATTACCGAGGGCAAAAATAATTGAGTAATTTAACGTGTATTGGTAAATTGCAATAATTAGGATTTCACGGGAGAAAAAACGATCGCCTCTCAACTAACTATATCTATTCTTACTAAACTGTAATTTATCTGCAATACTTACCTACGAAGGACAACTGATAGAGCATTAACTTTCTGATTGGGCGTAAGCAAAGTCAGAATATAGGCCAAGTAAAGGTGAGTTTTAGGAAACTAAAACTGAAGATTTACTGGCCAACTACGGATCAGAAGGTTTGCGGGTTTAAATCCCTGCGGGCGCACCAGAGTTCATCCAAATAAAAAAGGAGAACCTTAGATTTCTAAACCAAGTAAGTTACGTGGGCTTGAAGTACTTTCCGCATTCTCTGGCGTGTTAATTGCCCTGCAATCTCGGATAAATGGTGAGTTATCTAATCAAATGGGTGACTCTCTTGAGGCTGCCCTAGTTTCATTTGGTACGGGATTAATTTTTGTTTCACTAATTTCATTGTTTAGAA
>Ga0114974_10004194_pt1 | contig 10782 bp, 5 predicted proteins | sample S_130206_EF_Meta_FD_87318 | JGI IMG/M metagenome (GOLD analysis project Ga0114974, IMG submission 87318) | Freshwater microbial communities from Lake Simoncouche, Canada to study carbon cycling - S_130206_EF_MetaG | ecosystem: Environmental > Aquatic > Freshwater > Lake | place: Lake...
CTCGTTTCCTTTTTCAACTGTAATAAAATAAACTCCTTTGCTAAATGCTGAAGTATTTATCGACAAATCATTTTCTGAACTAATCGCTTTTTGTTGCACAGTTTGTCCTATATAATTGGTTATTGTAAATCCATTTGGCAAACCAAAATCAGTTGGTACCGAAATGTTTAAAATTCCTTTAGTTGGATTTGGATAAACATAAATATTATTTGGAGTTTCAAAAGTATTGTTTTCTAATAGGTTTATTCCAAAGCTTTTTACTTCTGAAGAGCCAAACGATGCTCCAGATGCTAGTGTAACTGACCCATTTGTAGATTTAATGTTGTAATATCCAATTCCATATGCACAACAAATACCATCAGAAGCGGTATCATTTATTGTAAATGTATAACAATCATTTGTAGCTAGCGTCCAGTTTTGAGTTATTAAAGCAGGAAGAGTAGTTCCTGTAGCGTTAGCATAGATTGTGCTACTATATAATGTTGTTCCAGCACTATTTTTCAGATTCCAAGTAGTTTCTCTAGCATATAAATCTTTTTGGAAATTAAATACAACATTCGTTTCATTGTGGTTTTGAGCTATTTCAAAAGGTTTAATGAAAGTATTGTTGGTCGTATTTTGATCTAATACTGTATTAACTTTTGTAAGAGTTGCGTTAAAATTATGAGCTCCAGAAGTTGCTGTGCCATTAATTGTTACTACAGTAGACACACCTGATGCGATGCTTCCGGTCCAATTGTAAGTTTGGTTGGCACCACCATCAACATTATAAGTAATTTCTGCAGAAGTCATAGTTGTTGTCCCTCTATTTATTAAAGTGACTGCTGCACTATAAGCAGTGCTACAACCTACAACAGTTGCAGTTACTGAGTTTATAGTTCCGTCCAAGCCATAAACTTGACCAGGTGTGCAACCATTTGATGAAGATAAAGTACTGCGATTTGCGCAATTTGTCATTACAGCTACCATTCTAGCTTTTTGTCCAGCTGTAAAAGTATTCATACAGGCATCATTAGTGTAATCCATATAGTTTTCGACCATATCGTTACCTGTACAGCGTTGAACAACTACACAAGTATAATTTTCTATTGTAGAATCAGGAGTATCAGCTACATAATCTCCCGTAGTTGAATTAGCAGCAGTACAAACAGCATCATCTCCCCAAATATGGTATAATCCAATCCAGTGCCCAACTTCATGGGACATTGTTCGTCCTAAATTATAATTTGGATTTAGCACAAACGAACCGTCATTTACAGCATTTGTCCCAAAAACATTATAACCTGCAACGACGCCGTCAGAATTTGAATTACCCCCATTAGTGCTTAATCCTTGGAGTCCTGGTGTATTAGAAGGAAGGTTTATAGGGCGAGCTGGAAACTGAGCGTAACCTAGTAGTCTAGTGTCTGTAAAACGGACAGTCCACATATTTAAATACCTTGTTGGGTCCCATTGTGTTTGAGGTTTAACAATTGTATTGATGTCACTAGTCGACCAACTATCACTTCCTAAATTTACACGATCAACTCCGTCACTTGCATTTCCAAAAGGATCTCTTTGTGCTAAACAAAAATTGACTTCACAATCGACACCTAAATTGTATCCTGTTGATCCATTACCTGGTGTTCCAACAAGTCTTCTAAAATCTTGGTTCATTACCGTAATTTGAGAAACTGCCTGAGCATAAGAAATGTTCTCGCCTGTGTGAGAAGCTACAGTATTTACATCATCTCCATTGTGTATTACGTGAATAATAACAGGAATATTAAAAACTGTTTGAGGGGTTCTTCCATTTATAGCATCTTGTTTTTGCTTTTCAATAATGGGACCTATCCAAGCTTCAAACTGTTCTTTGTTTAGTCTTTTAGGATTGTTTTCTTGAAGATAATCTTCATATTCTTTAGAGGCACATCTTATGTATCCATTTTCTGGATTAATATTATTTTGTTTAACTGGTTTGCCAAAGAGGGTTTGTTCAACTTGTTTTTTTTGGCTAAATATTTGATTTGCAGTTGTAAAGCAAAGTAAAATAAGTAGCATTTTTAAAGTAATTGTTTTTTTCATAAAAAAAATTAGTTAAGTTTGGGTTAACAAAAGTAATCAATTTGTAAATATTTATGTGATTGTTGTGTTTGTTTTTTAAGTAAATATTAATTTTTTAGATGGATTAAGGATATTTTTTTAAAATTATTAATATTTTGAAGTCATTAAAATTAGTTTTTTTTATTTAACTTTGAAAGTTTTTAAAAAAATAAATCCTCAAAAATGAACAAACAATTACTTCTAGCCTTCACATTTGTTTTCTTTTTCATTAGTTCACACGCACAACACAAAAGTTTTTGGACTGAACACAACCTAAATACGGATAAAATTATTACAGATAAAGCTGTTGCAAGAAATAACTTTCCAAAACAATTTAAATTATATGATTTAAATATTGATCCTTTAAGACAAGAATTGTTTTCTTTAATTAACAATCAAATTGGTAAACATTCTATAATTATTTCATTGCCAAATGCTGATGGCAAAATCGAACAATTTGAAGTTAATGAAGCCTCCAATTTTGATGCTGAACTACAATTTAGATTTCCTGATATCAGAGCCTATTCAGGAAAAGGAATTACAGATAAATATGCAACATTAAAGTTGAGTATTTCTCCTCAAGGAATTCAAACTATGGTTTTTAGAACGGATAAAGAAAATGAATTCATTGAGGCTTATTCTCAAGATCATACTGTTTATGCGGTTTTTAAATCACAAAGGAGTAATAAAAATTCTGATTGGAGTTGTTCTACTGAGGACAAAAAATTAGTAATAGCTATTAATTCAAAAGTTGCTACTGCAAACAAACCTAACTCCAATAAATCAAGTTTAGGCCAGTTAAAAACCATGCGATTGGCACTTTCTTGTAATGCAGAGTATTCAAATTATTTTGGAGCTACTGACGCATCTCAAGTTGGATTGGTTTTAGCAGCTTTTAATGCCACTTTAGCGCGTTGTAATGGGGTATATGAAAAAGATTTAGGGGTTCATCTGAATCTAGTGGCTAGTACAACTAATATTATTTATTATAATCCTATTTCGGATCCTTACTCTTCAACTTTGTCGACTTGGAATACTTCTTTGCAAAGAGCAATAAACACTACTTTAACAGGTATTGGCACTTCATTAGCAGCTAATAATGCCGCTTACGACATTGGGCACATGTTTGGAAAAACAGGTGGCGGCGGTAGTGCGGGATGTATAGGTTGTGTTTGTGTAGATGCTGTGGCTGCAGGAACTGGAAGTACAAAAGGTAGAGGTATTACTTCTCCATCTAATGGGATACCTCAGGGAGATTCTTTTGATATTGATTATGTGGTTCATGAAATGGGACATCAAATGGGAGCTACTCATACTTTTTCAAATTCAAATGAGGGATCTGGTACAAATAAAGAGGTAGGTTCTGGAATTACAATTATGGGTTATGCAGGAATTACAAGCCAAGATTTGGCCCCGCATTCAATTGATATTTATCACGAAACTTCAATTGAACAAATTCAAAATAATTTAGCCACGAAAACGTGTCCAATAACTACTCCATTAACAGAAAATGCTACCCCAGTTGTACAAACTGTTGATAATTATATAATACCAATAAGTACACCTTTCGTTCTTACTGGAGTTGCAACTGATTCTAATACTGCTGATGCGCTTACCTATTGTTGGGAACAAAATGATGATGGTGGTACTTCAACTGGAGCTAATAGTAGTGCTAGTATAACGAAAACTGTTGGTCCAAATTTTTTATCTTGGAATCCTACAGCCTCGCCTTTAAGATATTTTCCAAAATTATCTTCAATTATTGCAAATTCTAATACAACTAGTCAAGTTGGTGGTGACGCAGGAATGTTATCTGAAGCATTAAGTTCTGTTTCAAGAACTTTGAATTTCAGATTAACTGTCAGAGATAATGCTCCTTACAGTTCAACGGCTCCAATTAAAGTTGGTCAAACCGCTTATACTGACATGGCTGTAAATGTAACCTCTACCGCAGGGCCTTTTTTAGTAAACGCACCAAATACTGCTGTATCTTGGGTTGTCGGTACAAATCAAACAGTTATTTGGACTGTTGCAGGAACGGATAGTAATGGTGTAAATACAGCTTTTGTAGATATTTTTTTATCAACAGATGGAGGTTTAACATATCCAATTCAATTGGCAAGTAAAGTGCCAAATAATGGAAGCTCTGAAATTACAGTGCCAAACAATATTGGTACAACAAATAGAATAATGGTTAAGGGTTACAAACATATCTTTTTTGATATTTCCAATGCGGATTTTTCTATAGCAGCTCCAACAGCAAGTTTTGCAATTGCCTATAATGGAATTGCTGAACAACAAAATAAACAAACATGTCAAGGTGGTAGTGTAGTATTTACAATCCCATATACAACATATGCTGGATTTATTGGGACAACTACTTTTAGTGCAACTGGATTGCCATCTGGAGTTACTGCAACTTTAGTTCAACCTTCATTATCAGCAAACGGAACAATAACAATGACCGTTTCAACTTCAGGTAGCGCTTCAGTTGGATTGGTTCCAATTACCGTGTCTGCTAATTCAGGATCAACTACTATTACAGCACAATTCTATTTAGAAATATTTAATTCAAATTTTGGCACACAGGCATTGACTAGTCCAGCAGATTTAGCTGTAACAATAAATCCAGTAGCTGCAGTTTTAACATGGCCAGTAAATACAGCAGCAACAACTTACGATGTTCAAGTTGCTACAAATGCCAATTTTTCAACTATAATTAGATCCGCAACAGTGAATACGAATAGTTATACTGCAATAGGATTATCGGAAGCGACTAATTATTTTTGGAGAGTACTTCCTAAGAATCCAGTTTGTTCGGGAACTTTAAGTGCTGTATATAAATTTACTACTGGGCAATTAAGTTGTACTACTTATAATGCAACAGATTCAGCTTTACCAATAACAATTCCAACGATTGTAAATACAACTCCGTTTGTTTCGACTTTCAATGTTACTGCTTCAAATGTAATTGCAGATTTAAATGTTTCCTTAAATATTACTCATACTTGGGTTGCAGATTTAACTGTAAAATTAACTAGTCCAACAGGAACAGTTGTAACATTACTCGCTAATAAATGTGATTCATCTTCAGCGACAAGTGTAAATAATATTTCTTCAACGTTTGATGATTCGGGATCAGTTATCGCATGTGGTGATTCTCCTGCTATTTCAGGCACAATAAAATCTGACCAATTATTATCACAGTTTAACGGACAAAATTCCAGTGGAACTTGGACATTAACGGTATTAGATCCTTATAATGCAGATGGTGGTACAATAAATAGCTGGAATTTAAATATCTGTACACTTCAAACAGCAGTTATGGGTATTGTTGATACTTCTTTATCGAATTTTGTGCTTTATCCTAATCCAAATAAAGGGAACTTTACCGTTCAGTTCGATTCATCATCAAGTAATGAAATTGCAATTTCCGTTCACGATATGAGAGGAAGAACAATTTTGAATAACAAATATAATAATACTGGTTTGTTTTCACAAAATATTCAGTTAGATCAAGTTCAAGCAGGAATTTATCTGGTTACTGTTCAAGATGGTGATAAAAAAGTAGTGAAAAGAATTGTTATTGAATAATAATTTTTAAAAACAACATAAAAAAAGGGACTGTCAATTGCAGTCCCTTTTTTTATGTTGAAGCTTTCAATTATATTTTGAAAGATTTTGTTGCAACATTTGGTCGGGCATACTCAAAACGATCCATTAATTTTGGCAAACAATATCCGTCTAAGCCATTTATCGCTACAACATTACCTTTGTCAAGTTGTAACCAGCCGTCTTTATGTTCCATATTTTCATTGTAAAAAATGTGCTCTATTGAAGCTATTATATGGATTGTGTCATTTTCTTTTATATAATATTCATTCATATATTTACAATACAATTGAATTGGACTTCCTTTTACAAATGGGATTTCGAGATCTTCTTTATATTCTTCTGTTAAATTGGTTTTGTCAAATTCAGAAATCCCAATATCATAATTTGCTGAAGTGTGGTGCGCATCAGAAATCATATCCAAAGTAATATGGTTGACGGTAAAAAAACCTTTTGATTTAATATTTGAATACGTATCTCTTGGAACTGTTGTTGGACGAACGATAAAACCTAAGAGTCCAGGATTACTACCAAGATGCGTGATACTACTAAAAACAGCAACATTTGAACTTCCATTTTCTGATAATGTGGCTATTAAATTCGCCGATTTATAACCCGTGCAAGAATTAATAATGTTAAGTCGTTCAATTTTTTCCATTTGAGAAATAATGTCTCTGGTAATATGTTTCATAGAATTGTATTTTTACAAAGATACTTTTTGTTTAATAAATTAAAGGTTTAAATTAAACAAAATCTGATTCTATTTTGTCTATAATAGACCAAAAAAAAATAGTGTATTTAAATCTTAGCTAATTAAAGGGAATGTGTTCATAATTACTTAATTTTGGGCATCTTATATTTATATATTTTTTGATGCAAAAGTCACTCAAAATTGCTATTGTTGGTTCAGGTTTGGTAGGTTCGTTATTAGCAATCTATCTCAAAAAAGCAGGGCACAGTGTTCACGTTTATGATAGAAGTCCTGATATTCGAAAAATTCAATTTTCGGGTCGTTCGATAAATTTGGCGATGTCACATCGAGGTTGGAAAGCTCTTGATGGTGTTGGCGTAGGCGATGAGGTAAGAAAAATCGCAATTGCAATGGACAAGCGCGCAATTCACCTTGTTGACAAACTAAATTTTCAGAATTACGGTCAAGCTGGAGAGAGCATTTATTCTATTTCTAGAGGAATGTTGAACAGAAAAATGATAGATTTAGCAGAGCAAGCAGGTGTTGAATTCCATTTTGAACAAAAAATTTGGGACATAACACTCTCAAATGCAACCTTACATATAGGAGAAGAGGAACGTGGCGAGTGGGAAGAATTGAAATTTGACATGGTTTTTGGAGCCGATGGAGCATTTTCTAGAATCCGACACCGAATGCAACGCCAAAGCATGTTTAACTATTCGCAAGAATTTTTAAATACAGGTTATAAAGAATTAAACATTCCAGCAAATCCTGATGGAACCCATAAATTAGATAAAAATTCCTTTCATATTTGGCCTCGAGGCGAATACATGTTAATCGCATTACCTAATATAGATGGTAGTTTTACTTGTACTTTATTTATGCCTTTTGAAGGAGAAAACTCTTTTGCATCTTTAACAGATAGAAAAGCGGTAGCTACTTTTTTTGAAAAGAATTTACCAGACACTATTGATGTAATTTCAAATTTAACCGAAGATTTCTTTGCAAATCCAACGAGTACTTTGGTTACAATGAAATGTTTTCCTTGGACCTATGATGATAAAGTGGCACTTATAGGAGATGCCTGTCACGCTATTGTTCCATTTTATGGGCAAGGGATGAATGCTGGTTTTGAGGATATATCTGTTTTATCTGAATTAATGAGTCAATATGGGGACGATTGGAAAACGGTCTTTTCTGAATATGAAAAATCGCGCAAACCCAATGCCGACGCCATTGCCGAATTGTCCTATCGTAATTTTATGGAAATGAGTTCCAAAACGGCCGATGAAAAATTCCTTTTGCAAAAGAAAATTGAAAAACGATTTGCCGAAAAACACCCAGAAAAATGGTTGCCTTTATACGACAGAGTTACATTTAGCCATCGACCTTATTCGGAGGCTTTGGCAATTGGAGATTTTCAAAATGCAATTATGGATGAAATTTTGAAAATTAAAAACATTGAAGACATATGGGATAGTCAGGAAATTGAAATCAAAATCTTACGCCTTTTAAAATTGAGCGCCATTTAAACTTTGTTTTTTTCGGGTAAAGGTTTAATTAATACACGTAGCGTACTGTCGTTGCTAAAATAACTGAAAACCCAATTTATAAAAATGGACAGTTTGTTTTTTAAATTCAATATCATTATTAAGTGAATGAACATCCAAACAAACCAAGCTAGTCTTCCTTGGAAACTAAATTTAGGCAAATCAACTACGGCTTTTCTTTTTCCAATTGTTGCCATCGCTCCTTTGTCATGGTATTCAAAATCAGTTTGAAGCTTTTTTTCTAATTTCAACTTAAAATTATCAGCTATAAATTTAGAATGTTCAATGGCTACAGAGGCAACTTGCGGATGGGCTTTTGGATATTTTGGAGTTTCCATATAGGCAATATCACCAACAGCATAAACGCCTTTTAGATTTTCAACTTCACATTTTCGATTTACTATAATTCGATTGCCGCGGGTTACGGCTTCTTTTGGAATTCCATCCAAATTATTACCTGTTATTCCAGCAGCCCAAATTACATTTTTAGAAGCAATTATTTCACCGTCATTTAATAGAACTGTATTGCCATCATAATTAGTAACGACTGCATTTGTTTTTACAACAACATCCAATTCTAATAAATAAAGGAGTGCCTTTTTTTGAGAATCAATGCTCATAGGTTTCAAAACGGTCGTTGAACCTTCTATAAGATAAATAGTCAATTTTTGAAAATCCTTGTCAGGATAATCTTTCGGTAGAATATTTTTTTTCATTTCTGCAAGAGCACCAGCAAGTTCTACACCTGTTGGTCCACCTCCAACGATTACAAAATTCATCAAGGCTTGTAAGTCTTCTGGTTGTGCAACCAATGTATCTTCAAAAGTTTGAAGAATTCTATTTCGCAATTGAATTGCCTCAGGAACCGATTTCATGGGAAAAGTAAATTTTTCAATTTGCGCATTGCCAAAATAATTAGTGGTACATCCATAGGCGAGAACTAAATAATCATACTTAAAATCTGCAATTGAGGTTTTTAAAGTTTTATTTTGGGAGTCAATACTTAAAACTTCGGCAATTCGAATTCTAATGTTTTTTGAATGTTGGAATACTTTTCTTAAAGGGAAAGAAATACTTGCAGGTTCTAATCTGGCAGTAGCAACTTGATAAAGTAAAGGCTGAAATTGATGGTAATTGTTTTTATCAATCAGCAAAACGTCATAATTGGTGTTTTCTAATTCTTGAGCCAATCGTAAACCAGCAAATCCAGAGCCAACAATTATTATTCTTTCTTTAGATTTCATATAAATGGTATTGAAATATAAAGTTAGCCATTTAGGTAGGAATAATTTCCTACATTAACGTTTCATGTAAATAGTTGTATTTAGTAGTTTGCTTATTCTTTATTATGTAATATATAGCAAGAATTAGATTATTTTTTGGTTCTAGTTTTCTTAATTATAAATTAAGATTTCATTTTTTCTAATAAAACGAGCTATATTTTACAAAGTAGCACTTTGTAATTTGTTAATTTTTAAAAAAAAATCAAACGTTTTCGGGCTTCAACAAATTATTTATTTAATAAAAACAATAAATACACAACCATTAACGTTTTCGTTTTATGGAACAATAGTAAATATTCATAAAAAAACGTTTTTTTTGCAATTAAATACAAATATCATAATTAATGATAATTTAATCTAAAAATTATTTTTTTATTTGAACTAAAAAATTAAATTTGCTCCTACTCAAGTTTATAGTAGCTTTAGAAATCAAAAAATTATTTAAAATTATCAAAAATTAAAAAAAATGGCAAACGTTAAAAAAGAAAGTGGTTCGAAAGTAGGAGGTATGATCTCAGGAATCATTATTGTTGCATGTGTATTTGTAGGATATCTTGTTTGGTCTCAATTGATGGGAGCAGCATCAAATTTTGAAGGTGGAGACAGCGAAAAAGGGCATCCATTGAATACTTTAGGAATGGTTTACAAAGGTGGATTCATAGTTCCTGTATTATTAGGAATGTTATTAATGGTAGTAGTGTTTTCTTTTGAGCGTTTTGCTGTAATTTCAAAAGCGGCTGGAAAAGGAAATTTAGATACATTTATGAAAAATGTACAAAATAGTGTAAAAGAAGGAAAAATTGAAGATGCAATTGCAACTTGTGACAAACAACAAGGTTCAGTAGCAAATACAATTAAATCAGCGTTGGTAAAATACCAAGACGTTAAAAAAGAAGGATTCAATAGCGAAGATGCTGCTGAAACTATCCACAAAGAAATTGAAGAAGCAACTTCACTTGAAATGCCAATGTTAGAAAAAAACATGACTATCATTTCTTCATTAGTATCTTTAGGTACATTAGGAGGTTTGTTAGGAACAGTATCAGGGATGATTAAAGCGTTTGGTGCATTAGCTTCAGCTGGAACTCCAGATCAAGCAGCTCTTGCAACAGGTATTTCTGAAGCGTTAATCAACACTGCAACTGGTATCTCTACTTCAGTTTTGGCTATTATCGCTTACAACTTCTTTACTTCTAAAATTGATGATTTGACTTACTCTATTGATGAGGCAGGTACTACAATCGTAAATACTTACAGAAAATTCAGAGGTAGCTTGAAACAATAATTTTTGATTTTATAATCAAATAATATATAAAATAATGGCTAAAATAAAAATGAAAAAAAAGTCAACATCGACGGATATGACCGCGATGTGTGATGTAGCTTTCTTATTGCTTACTTTCTTTATTTTGACAGCTACAGCAAAAGTGCCTGAGGCATTACCTGTAGATACGCCTGCTTCTACTGTACAAACTAAATTGCCAGAATCCGATTTGGCAACAATTACTATAGGAAAAGGAAAAGTATTTTTTGACCTTAAAGGAAGAGAAGTTCGTAAAAGAGC
>Ga0114974_10004195_pt1 | contig 10780 bp, 6 predicted proteins | sample S_130206_EF_Meta_FD_87318 | JGI IMG/M metagenome (GOLD analysis project Ga0114974, IMG submission 87318) | Freshwater microbial communities from Lake Simoncouche, Canada to study carbon cycling - S_130206_EF_MetaG | ecosystem: Environmental > Aquatic > Freshwater > Lake | place: Lake...
GCTAAATTTTTGCAAGTTTTACAACAAGTACTTTCCTAAACGCTATATCCCATGTCATTAGGACAGTCATTGCAACAAAGGCAGTTACAGCGATTATCGCCACAGCAAATACAATTAATGAAATTGTTGCAAATTCCTTCTGCTCAAATAGAGCAAAGGGTCAAGGAAGAAATGGAGGAAAATCCTGCACTCGAAATGAACGCCGATTTGTTAGACTCTGATACAAGTTCAGATGATTTTAATGATGAATTTTTACAAGGAACGCAAGAGGAGGAAGAAGCCATACCTGTGGATGAATTTGAAATGAGTAATGAGGATTTGAATGAATATAATTATGACGAGGATGTAGCAGATTACAAAACTAAGGATGACTATTATCCCGAACTAGATAATGATATTGTGGTTCCAATCAAAGCTGAAGTAAGCTTGAATGAACAATTAATGAATCAGTTAAGTATGTTGGCTTTGGATGAGCCTTCTTATAAAATTGCAGAACAAATTATAGGAAGCTTGGAGGACGATGGTTATTTACGTCGTGCTTTAAGATCGATAGCGGATGATATGGCATTTAAGCAAAGTATGTGGGTTGAAGAAAAAGAAATTGAAGTTGTTTTACATCAAGTACAACAGTTTGATCCTGCTGGGATTGCTGCGCGCGATTTACAAGAATGTTTATTACTCCAATTAAAACGAAAACAATCAGATGCAAGAATAATAGATGGGGTAGAACAAACAAATACGACTTCAAATATAAAGTTAGCTATTGCAGTCATTGAAAAATATTTTGAAGAGTTTACGCGCAAGCATTATGATAAAATTCAAAAAAGTTTGCATTTAAGTGATAGTGAGATAAAGGAAGTATTACATCAAATATTAAACTTAAATCCTAGGCCAGGTGCCGATACCACAGAACAGCATAAGTCCGAAATGTATATCATTCCTGATTTTACAGTAGTCATCAATAATGGAATTGTAGAATTATCATTAAATAGTCGAAATGCCCCACCCCTTATTATAAGTGACGACTATAAAATGATGTTAAAAGAATATGAGCGCGGGAAGAAACAAGATAAATCACAAAAGGAAGCCGTTTTTTTTATTAAGCAAAAAATAGATGCGGCAAAATGGTTTATTGAAATGATTCAACAAAGGCAACATACCTTACTTATGACGATGAAGGCTATTTTGGCACATCAGCAAGGTTTTTTTGCTACTGGAGATACCACTCAGTTACGCCCTATGATTTTAAAGGACATTGCGACAGTGACTGGATTGGATGTTTCTACGGTAAGTAGGGTGGCCAATAGTAAATATGTACAAACCGAGTTTGGTACTTATTTATTAAAATACTTTTTCAGTGAATCTTTAACAACCGATTCAGGAGAAGAAGTGAGTACAAAAGAGGTGAAAGCAATTTTACTTGAAATGATTCAGCAAGAAGATAAACATAAACCATTGAGTGACGATGAATTAACATTTCAACTGCAACAAAAGGGATACAATATCGCAAGGCGGACGGTAGCTAAATACAGAGAATTATTAAATATTCCAGTAGCAAGACTCCGAAAGGAATTATAAATTAATTTGAATTACCCTTATGCAAGAAAATACCCCCGCTCCAGTTGCGAAATATTTTGGAAACATCATTTCCTATATTTTTCATCCTTTGTTTATTCCCACTTATTTCATACTCTATTTAATTCAAGTAGTCCCGTATGAATTTGTGGGCATAACAGATTGGCAATTAAAGTTGAGGGTATTTAGTGTTTTTTGGTTGACTGCCTTTTTCCCAGCATTTGCCGTTTTTTTATTGTGGAGACTAAAATTAAGCAATAGTATCTTTTTGAAAACACAAAAAGAACGTATCATACCTTATGTGATAGTGATGTTTTTTTATTGGTGGATGTATTATTTAAGTCGCAATTTTGTGGATCAACCACTCGCCTTAAAATATTTTTATTTTGGCGTTTTTATTGCTAGTTCTTTAGGATTGGTCGTTAATAATTTTATCAAGGTAAGTTTACATGGTATGGCCATGGGGGGTGTATTCACCGCTGTCTTTTTAGTAGGGATTCAATACCCCATCAACAATATGATATGGGATATAGCGTTGATCTTTATAACAGGTCTAGTGATAAGTGCTCGTATGATAGTGAGCGACCATAGTCGACAAGAATTAATCGTTGGTTTAATGATAGGAGTGTTAACTCAAACAGTGGCTTATTTATGGGTGGGATAATTTAATAATAAAACTATGTGGCATCAATTAGGTAAGGTAATTTTAAAGTATAAAGTATATTTTTTATCCTTTTTATTTATAGTCACTATTTTCATGGGTTATTTTGCTGCTCAAGTTAAGTTGAGCTATGAATTCACAAAAGCCATACCCGAGGATAATCCTAAGTTTGTTATTTATAAAAACTTTGTCAAAAAATTTGGAGTGGATGGAACCACCATCGTCGTAGGTTTTCAAACAGACAAAATGTTTACCACGCCCGTGTTTAATGATTTATTTGAATTACATCATCAAATTAAAAAAATTCCAGGTGTTACAGAAGTCTTAAGTATTCCATTTGCTTATACGCTTTCTAAGGATACGATAACAACGCGTTTTCTTGCTCAAAAAGTATTTCATGCTCCTTATACGACTGATAGCGCTTTATTCGCAGATCAAAAGGTGTTCGAACAATTGCCTTTTTACAAAAATTTATTATACAATCCAAGTACACATGCCTACATGATGGCGATTAGTTTTATACCTGATTCCATCAATAGTGCTTCAAGGTCACATTTAATAAATCTATTAGAAGATCAATTAAATGTTTTTACAAAACACACTAATTTGGCTGTACATATTAGCGGCTTACCCTATATCAGAACCATTTTAGCCAATCGAATAAAAAAAGAAATGCTATGGTTTTTAATAGGGTCTTTATTTTTGTCAGCCATCACCCTGTTACTATTTTTTAGATCTATTTCTGCCACTTTAATGAGTTTAGGGGTAGTGGCGATGGGCGTTATTTGGAGTCTTGGAACCATGGTTTTATTGGGTCAAAAAATAACATTATTAACCGCATTAATTCCACCCTTGGTGGTAGTCATAGGGATTCCTAATTGCATCTATTTTTTAAATAAATACCATACTGCTTATAATGAAACACAAGATCGTGATAAAGCGATTGTTCAAATGGTCAGTAAGATGGGTATAGTTACTTTATTTTGTAATCTGACAGCAGCCATTGGTTTTTTTGTTTTTGCATTTACTAAAAGTCCTTTATTAAAAGAATTTGGATGGGTATCTGGAATGAATATCATGGCTTTATTTTTTATTAGTTTATTTTTTATTCCTCCTATTTTAAGTTACTTAGCGCCTCCAAAAGAAAAGCATGTTAAATATTTAGACAATCCATTATTAACTTCCATTTTAGTTAAAATTGAAAAATATACTTTTAAGCATACTAAATGGGTATTTAGTATTACCCTCCTTTTAGTCATTGTTTCTATAATGGGGGTATTGCAAATTAAAAAAGAAGCTTTTATCGTAGACGATCTTCCAAAGAAAGACAAATTGTATACTGACCTTAAATGGTTTGAGCAAAATGGGGGAGGTGTCATGCCTTTGGAAATTATTATTGATACCAAAAAGCGAAATGGTTTATTGCGAAGTATCAAACCCTTGGAAAATATGGACGCTTTACAGCAATATCTCGTGCAACAACCGGAATTGGGCAGACCATTAGGATTACTTGAAGGGATTAAGTTTGCAAAGCAATCCTTTTATGATGGAGATACAACCGCATATAGTGCACCTACCGCTACCGAAATGGCTTTTATAGCACCTTATTTAGCGATGGCAAATAATAAAGTAAATGATAGTAGTAATAATAAAGGACCTAGTCAATTATTAAATAAATTCATTGATTCTGCAAAACAACAAACAAGGGTAAGTGTGAATATGAAAGATATTGGAAGTGCCCAATTACCACTATTTTTAACCCGACTAGACAGTGCGACGAAAGCCATTTTTGATAGTTCAAAATACCATATTCAAATTACAGGGAGTAGTGTTACTTTTTTAGAAGGTAGTAATTTTATAATTAAAGGGTTAGGGGAGTCCATTTTTTGGGCATTTTTGTTAATTGCCATTTGTATGTTGTTCTTATTTAGATCCTTCCCTATACTTATCTGTTCATTGATTCCAAATGTGGTACCCTTATTGATTACTGCGGGTGTCATGGGATGGGTAGGTATTTCCTTAAAACCGTCTACCGTTTTGGTATTTAGTGTTGCTTTGGGCATTGCTATTGATGTAACCATTCGTTTCTTAATTAACTATAAACAGGAGTTGCAAAAATTTGATTATAAAGTGCATCCGACATTAATACAAACCATTCAACATACTGGCATAAGTATTATCTATACTAGTTTAGTATTAGTTGCGGGCTTTGTTATATTTTGCTTTAGTGAATTTGGGGGTACCCAAGCATTAGGATGGTTAACTTCACTCACTTTGGTGGTTAGTACATTAACCAATTTGATATTATTACCTGCTTTGATAAAAACTTTCATCAAGGGCAAATAATATCAAATTCGAATTTATATTAAAACTTTTTAATTATTGGAATAGCTTTTCTAAGGTTTCTTGTAAAGCTTGTCCTCTTAATTCTGTAGCGATAATTTTTCCAGTAGGGTCTAATAAAACATTAAATGGAATGCCTTCAATTTGATAGGTATTGACCACTACGCTTTCCCATTTTTTTAAATCGCTTATGTGTAACCAGTTAAGTTTATCTGCATTAATTGCTTCTATCCAATTGGCTTTGTTGTCATCTAATGAAACACCTAAAACAGTAAAATTTTTATTTTTAAATTTTTCATAGGCCATGACTACATTTGGATTTTCAGCTCTGCAGGGTCCGCACCAACTCGCCCAAAAATCGACTAATACATATTTTCCTTTGAAGCTAGTTAATGTTTGAATTTTACCTGTCACATCTGATAAAGCAATCTCTGGCGCCATCTGACCAACAGAAAGGGGACTGGCTTTGGTATTCGCTTGCACCTGCGTATTTAACAAATTAGCGAATGCTACTAAGGGCTCCGCTTTAGTACGTTCTGCAACAACTTTAGCTAATGCCAATACTTTAGCAGACTCCATCGATCTTAAACTTAAACCTAAGGTATAATACAACAAAGCAGGACTGGTTGCTTTGGTTAAATTCATTTCTACATAATCATTCAAGTCTTTTAATTTAGCTACTTTTTGTTTTTGTAACCAAAAGATGCTACTATCTTTCCCCTTTTGTTTTTGTAATAAATCTAAATTGTATAAAGTAGAAAATAAGGAAGAGTCCTTTTGACGATATTTTTGTAAAAATTCAAATAAATTTAAACTACTCTCCGAACCTTTTACAGCATAGCTGCGGTAGTTGTTGGCATCTGCATTGATTTGAATATGATCAGCATCATTAATGAAAATAATTTCCATTTCTTGATTTGTAGATAAACGATAGAGCCCTTCTTGTTTTGCAATAAATTGAAATTGGTAACGACCTTCTTTACTAATGGTAATAGAATCCAAGGTAATAATTGGTTTGCCTCCATAAGGTACTTCCTGTAAAAGTAATTTTTGATTTTCTGCATGTTCAATGGTGCCTGACACCATAAAATTGGCCCCATTTTTATTTGATTTACAGCCAGCACTAAGTAGTGTTATTGCTACTATTATTGTCAACATTGATTTTGAAAGCATACCCTAATTTTTATTTTATATAAATATACTGCTTATGATTGATTCAATTTTTGTTCTAGTATTTGAATGGCTACTTTTGGATCTGCCTTCCCTTGGCTTAATCTCTTAACTTCTCCAGCAAATAGTCCAATGAGTCCTTTTTTTCCTTTTTTATATTCGTTCACCTTTTCGGGATGATTCAATAATACTTGGTTGACCCATCCTTCAATTTCGTCATTAGACAAGGTTTGTACTAAATTATTTTTTATTGCAAACTCGCTAGGGGATTGGGCTTCTTGCATGATTGCTTTAAACACCTTACCACTGGCCACAGAAAAATTCAATTGATGGCTATCTACCAATTCTAATAATTCTACCAAATAGGGTATAGAAGGAGTCAGTTGTTCGTAATTGGTTCCTGTTTCATTTAAGTATTCTCTGATGGGCCCCATGATCCAATTCGCTGCTGCTTTATAATGGGTCGTTTGTTTTGTCCAAATGGTATAAAAGTCGGCCTCTTCCTTGTGCTCACATAATTGATCAATATCATAATCAGATAATGCATAGCTTTCCCTCCATGATTTTTTTAATGCAATTGGCAATATGGGCATGGCAGATTGAATATCATTTATGTATTTATCTGTTAATTGGAACGGGGCTAAATCGGGATCAGGAAAATAACGATAATCATTGGCATCCTCTTTATCTCTGATAGAAAAAGTGGTATCATTATTGGCATCAAAACTTCTTGTTTGTTGTAAGATAGCGGCACCTGATTCAGTGATTTGTATTAATCTTTCAATTTCAAATTCAATCGCCTTTTTTATATTTCGAATTGAATTTAAATTTTTAACTTCTACTCTAGTGCCTAATTTAGTTTCTCCTTTTAATCGAATAGAAATATTAGCATCACATCTTAAACTACCTTCTTCCATATTTCCATCACACACGCCAATCCAACGAACCAAACGGCGCACTTCTGTTACAAATAAAAAGGCGTCTTCGGCCGAATGAATACAAGGCTCGGTTACCATTTCAACTAAGGGTGTCCCTGCTCTGTTTAAATCAATATAAGTATCCGTATCGGATAAGTCATGAATACTTTTGCCAGCATCTTCTTCTAAATGTATCCGGTTAAGTTGAATTGCTTTATCACCTTCCTTACTTTTTATAGTGATAGTACCACCCACACATATAGGAGTCGTGTGTTGTGTAATTTGATAGCCTTTTGGTAAGTCGGGATAAAAATAATTTTTACGAGCAAAATAGTTATTTTTTTCAATTCGAGATCCACAAGCCAATCCTAATTTTATGGCGTATTCAATGGCTATTGAATTGGTTTTAGGCAGTGTGCCCGGATGTCCCATCGTGATCGCACTGATATGGGTATTAGGAGCTGCACCAAAAGAAGCAGCATCCCCACAAAACAATTTGCTTTGCGTAGCTAATTGAGCATGAATCTCTAACCCAATGACAGCTTCATATTTTTCTGTAATTCCCATGCAGCAAAAGTACAATTATTTAAGGCTCCATTTTATTTTAAATACGCAAAAAAACGCCTCGTCTTTATCTGAATAATCAGTAATAGACGAGGCGTTTTAATTAACTTAAATTATTAACCTTATAAATCGGCAGTTTTAAGCTTCTTTGGAATTTTTACTTCTATAATGCTATTTTTACCATTTCTTGTAATATTAAATTTGAAAACGGTACCCTCGCCGGCAGATTTAATAATAGGCTTCATCCCATCCACATCTTTCACTTTTTTATCATTTACTTGAGTAATAATATCATTTTCCTTTAGGCCCGCTTTTGCAGCAGGAGAATTCTCGTTAACAGATGAAATTTTAACACCTTCACTATCTTCAATATCTTCAATACTGATGCCTAATTTTGGTTTTTCATTCATTGGAAAAAGCCTATTGAATTCTTGTAATTGGGGTAATTCAAATCCAAACCTCTGTGTTCCTCTTCCTCTATCCGTTGGTGCATTAGGTCTTGGATCTTCTAGTGTAAATGGCCCATTATTGGGTACACTGAAGTTAAAAACCTTAGGCGTATTCGTATTTTTGTTTTTTGCCAGTTCTACTGTCAGGCTGGAACGAACACCATTTTTTAGAATGGTCACTTGAACTTTATCAGAAGGTTTAAATTTTCCAATGGTTTCATACAAATCAGCAGGGCCTGTTATTTTTTGATCATTCACATTGGTGATAATATCACCTTTATGCAAACCTGCTTTTTCTGCCGGGCTGCCTTCGCTCACTTCATTTATTTGAGCACCTCCCTCGGTCGATTCAGTGATAACACCTAAAAACGCATTATTTGTTTTAGGCATATCGATGGCGGCCTCATCCTCATCTTCATCAGCTTCGTCGTTTTCAATAATGATATTGCCATTCCCTTTTATTTTTTTGTCGCTTTCTGTTTTATAAGGTTTTTCCATTCTTTTTAAAATAATACCTCGCTCACCTTTCCCATTTATTCTTGGATCATTTTCGTCTACCACTTCTCCATTGATCGTAATTTTATCACCGTCTATTACAACATTCACATTTTCCTCTTCTCCTTTTTTATTTTTTTCATCACGCACTGTAACAGTAACTTCTTTCTTATTTTGATTTTCCTTTTTGTCTTTACTTGCCGCGTACTTTTTTGTTGTAACCACCACAACGCCATTTTCTCCTTTTTTGCCATATATTTTGGTGGCAGATTCTCCTTTTAGTACATCTATACTTTCAATATCATTGGGAGAGATGGCATCTACATCTTTAGACTCTTTTCCATCGATGATATATAAAGGATTTATTTTATACCCCTGTACAATTTTTAAGGAAGGTGGTCTCACCTCCACTATTTTTTTTTGTGCTAAACAAAATGTAGTGAGCATACATAAAATAAATAGGCTAGTTACTTGCTTTATCATAAACATGTTTTTAAATTTTTCAATGATAGCCCAAATGTAGGCAAATTATTTAACTACGAAACAATTCGGAATTGTTAAATTTTAGATAATACCAATGGTAGGGTATTTAAGCAAGAAGCCTTATCGATGGATTGATAAGGCCTTATTAATGAATAAGTTAGCTTAATTTAGTAATGCTTTGACTACCTCAATCACCTTGTCTAATTGCGATGTATCTTGTCCTCCTGCACTTGCAATGTTTTTTTGTCCGCCTCCGCCGCCTTTAATTATGGGGGCAATTTTTTCTTTAATGATAAGTGGGGCCTGCCAATTTTTTTCCTTCACTAAATTTTCACTAATGGCTAATACAACATTGGCTTTTCCTTCGGTTGCTGCAGTTAATACGACTAGGGATGATGGATGTATTGCAATTAATTGTTGCGCTAATTTTTTCAAATGTTCGGGGCTACTTAAAGATAATTGTACTCCTAAAAATTGAATATCTTGAATCGTATTAAATTGAGTACTGTATTTTTCAAATAGCTCATTGACCAATAAGGCTTCTTGACTTTCTAGCTTTTTTGCAAGTTCTTTTTGACTTAACTGTAATGAAGCAATGGTATCATTTAAAATGTCGGTCGAAGAATTCTCATTCCACTCTGGTGCAACAAATCCTATATTTATTTTAGCAGCAATGCCTGCACATGTTTCAGTTAGTTGTATAATTTGTTTATGTAATTTTTCCTTCACTTCAGTTAAGTAGATCGAGGCAGCGTTTCCTACAACGGCTTCAATTCTTCTAACCCCAGCTGCCACCGAAGCTTCTGCCTTCAGTATAAAATTACCAATTTCGCCAGTATGTCCCACATGGGTTCCACCACAAAGTTCAATGGAATAATTCGGGTCCATGATGACAACACGCACTTTATCGCCATATTTTTCTCCAAACAATGCCATGGCACCCAATGCGATCGCATCGTCCTTACTCATTTCATTGATGACCACAGGAATATTTTCTTTCACTTTTTCATTTACGATATTTTCAACTTTTGCTATTTCTTCATCGGTCATTTTTGCAAAATGTGAAAAATCAAAACGCAATTGTTCGGTATTCACCAAACTTCCTTTTTGTGCCACATGCTTTCCTAATACTTGGCGTAAGGCCGCATGCAACAAATGGGTTGCAGAATGATGAAGGGTGGTATCATGTCTATGTTTAATATGGATACTCGCTTTTATCTTTTTACCAATTTGAGCAGGTAAGGTGTCGGTAAAATGAATAAATAAATTATTTTCTTTTTTTGTATCCGTCACTTCAATGACAGATCCGTCTTCAAAAGTGAATTGGCCCGTATCACCCACCTGGCCACCACTTTCGGCATAAAATGGCGTATCGGAAAGCACCCATTGGTATGCCTCTTTGCCTTTTGCTTTTACGTGACGGTATTTAATTATTTGGGTATCTATTTCATTTTGTGTGTATCCTAAAAATGAAGTCTCTTTATCAGGACTCACTTGAATCCAATCACCTGTATCCACAGCAGTTGCGGCACGGCTTCTATTTTTTTGCTGTTTCATCTCATTGTCAAACCCTACTTCATCAACGGATAATTCATTTTCACTTGCGATCAATCTAGTTAAATCAACAGGAAATCCAAAAGTATCAAATAACTCAAATACCAATTTTCCGTCAATCACTTGATTTTTTTGATGCGTGTGAATGATGTCATCCATCCTCTTTAATCCTTTTTCAAGTGTTCTTAAAAATCCTTCTTCCTCTTCCTTCACTACCTTGGTTACAAAATCTAATTGTGCAGTTAATTCTGGGAAAACATGTTCGAATTGTTTTGCCAATAAAGGCATCAATTGATGTAATAAAGGATGCTTATAATCCAAGTAGGAATAATAGTATCTTACCGCTCTTCTTAAGATGCGTCGAATCACGTAACCTGCGCCTGTATTGGCTGGCAACTGACCATCCGCAATGGTAAAAGCAATGGCTCTAATGTGATCGGCAAGTACTCTAAAGGCGATGGCTTGTTTACTTCCACTAAAATCATATTCCTTTCCAGTGATTTGAGCTACTGCTTCAATAGTGCCAGTAAACACATCCGTATCGTAATTGCTTTTTTTATTTTGTATCA
>Ga0114974_10004196_pt1 | contig 10778 bp, 9 predicted proteins | sample S_130206_EF_Meta_FD_87318 | JGI IMG/M metagenome (GOLD analysis project Ga0114974, IMG submission 87318) | Freshwater microbial communities from Lake Simoncouche, Canada to study carbon cycling - S_130206_EF_MetaG | ecosystem: Environmental > Aquatic > Freshwater > Lake | place: Lake...
CGTCGGGGTCGAGCGGGTCAGGCAGGCCGAACATGTTGATTAGCCGCGTTCGACCGGGCGTTTTACTTGAAAACGCCAGACGCTTTTGGTTGGTGAGCACGTTGATCGCGGTCGATTTGCCAGAATTTGAGCGTCCGACAAAACAGACTTCTGGGGCGCCAGGCTCGGGCAATTGGTCGAGGCGGGCAGCCGAAGTAAAAAACGAAGCATGTTGCAAGAGGGACACTGTAGAGCCTAGAAGAATCAGTTCAGACGCTATTGTATAATCGTGCGTCTAAAACAGTGGTTTTTTGTGGATTAGGTGTTTTGTGTCCCACTCGGCGTCGAGGTCTTCAATGAAGTATTTGTTGTCAAAGGTAGTACTTGCGAGCTGTCTGATGCTCGGTGTTTCTGCCATGTCCCCCAGTATTGCGGCCGATGCCGCCGGCCCTGCTAAGCCAGACGCTGCCAAGGGTGCAACGCTTTACGAACAGGGTGATGCCGCGCGTGGTGTGGTTGCTTGCGCATCTTGTCATGGCGCTGCGGGTAACAGTACCATCCCCGCGAACCCAAACTTAGCGGCACAATCGCACGAATACCTCTACAAGCAGCTCAACGAGTTTCGTCCTAAAGCGGGTGCAACTGAAGCCTTACGCAAGGGCCCAGATGGTGCGCCTTCAGTGATGACGGCGATGGCAGCGTCTCTGACAGAAGCCGATATGCGTAATTTGTCGTTGTATCTCACACAGCAAAAGCTGTCTGAGCCCGCAACGGCAACCAATCCAAAGTTACTCGAACGCGGTCAGCATATCTGGCGCGCCGGGATCCCTGATCGCAATGTGCCCGCGTGTGCAGGTTGCCACTCGCCAAACGGCGCAGGTATTCCAGGCCAATACCCACGTCTGGGCGGTCAATACCCAAGCTACATTGAAGAACAGCTAAAGTTGTTCCGCGCAGGGCATCGTGCCAACGGCCCCATGATGAACCAAATCGCTGATCGCATGTCTGACTCAGACATCAAGGCTGTCTCTGATTACGCGGCGGGTTTGCGCTAATCGTCTGCGTATTACCTACGCAAGCAAGGGGGGGTCGCGAGACACCCCTTTTTTTTTAAATTGACACTGTGACCACACCAAGCCCGCCCTCTGGCTCAATCGACAACGACGTTTCGCCTAGCGCAGGCTCGGGTGGACCGCGTTCGAGCTCGACCTGGGTGAATACGCTTGAGCTTTTAAGTTCAATGCGTTTCTCAATCAGTTTGCTGGTTTTTATTTGTATGGCAAGCCTGATCGGTACCGTGGTGGCGCAAGGCCGTTCTGCAAACGCGTATATCGATCAGTTTGGCCCCTTCTGGTTTGAGGTGCTGGATCAGTTTTCAATTTGGCATATCTATAACAGCTGGTGGTTTTTAGTCACGATGGCGTTTTTGGTGTTGTCGACGAGTTTATGTTTGATTCGTAATGCGCCAAAAATGCTGAAAGAGGCCTACTCTTTTCGTGAACAGATTCGTGCCTCGAGCTTGCGCTCGTTTCACCACAAAATAGAAATCGATACCTCGCGTGAACCCACTGCGGCTACGGCGTCTATTCAGGCGTGGTTAGAACGACAAGGGTATGCCGTGCGTCAACGCACTGACGGCGATTCATTGTTGTTAGCTGCGAAGCGTGGCAGTGGCAATCGTTTGGGCTATATCTTTGCGCACGCTGCGATCGTGATTATTTGTGTGGGTGGTTTGCTGGATAGTGAACTGCCGATTCGTTTGCAAGTGTGGTTGTTTGGCAAAACCCCGATTGTTGAAAACATGATGGTCGCCGACGTCCCTGAGCGTGGACGCTTGTCTGTCAATAATCCAAGCTTTCGTGCCAACGTGTTGGTGCCCGAGGGTAGTGCGCGTACCTCGGCCATTATCACGGTTGATGACGGCGCGCTGGTGCAACCCCTGCCCTTCACGCTCGCGTTAAAAAAGTTTGTGGTGGATTACTACTCGACTGGAATGCCGAGCCGCTTCATGAGCCAAGTTGAAGTGACGGATCCCGATACCGGTAAAAAGTTTGAGGCCAACATTGAAGTCAACGAGCCCCTGCACTTTAAGGGTGTTACGGTGTATCAATCAAGCTTTGATGATGGCGGCAGCGAAGTTGAGTTAATCGGTTATCCCTTGTCTGGCCCGAGCGCAGTCCCGTTTGATTTGAAGGCCTTGGTTGGGCAAACCAGTGACATTAGCCTGGGCAGTTCGGGCCAAAGCATCAAGGCAGAAATTACGAAATTGCGCACCATAAACGTCGAAGATCTTAGCGCGGGCGATCCCGCCGCGCCCAAAGAGTTTGGCGAGCATGTGGCCTCGGTCACGGGAAGCGCAGCTGGCAAAAAAAATAAAAATCTTCGTAATATTGGCCCGAGCGTTGAGTACCGTTTAATAGATGCCAGCGGGCAGGCCACAACATTTCATCAATATATGCTGCCGGCTGAGCTTGATGGCTCACGGGTATTGTTGGCCGGCGTACAAGATCCGGGTCGACCAGGATTTAGATATTTGCGCATGCCGGTGGATGACTACAACACGGCGGGTGAGTTTATGCTTTTGCGCGCAGCGTTTGCGAGCCCAGTCGATCGCAAAGAGGCGGCAAGACGCCTTGCGCGTGCCTATCAAGGTAGCGCTGCTGATCAAAAAGCGCTTGAGACGTCAGCCGAACGTGCGCTTGACACCTTTGCCTCTGGGGGGTTGCAAGCGATTTCACGGTTTCTTGAAACCAATGTGCCGCCAGCTGAGCAGCAGCGTGCCGCAGATATCGTGATCCGTTTGTTGGGTTCGGGTGTGCATGAATTGCGAGGCGTGGCACGCGAACGCGCGGGGTTGCCTGTGCTGGCAACCTCGGCGTCACAAGTCGAGCTCGATGCAAACTGGTCAAGGCTGGCGGTCGCCGCCTTGTCTGATTTGGCGTTGTATCCTGCGCCCTTGATGCTGACCTTGAAATCGTTTAACCACGTACAGGCAAGTGTGTTTCAAGTTAGCCGCACACCGGGCAAGTGGATTGTGTATTTGGGTTGTTTGTTTTTAGTGTTGGGCGTCTTTACGATGTTTTATGTGCGTGATCGCCGCATTTGGGTTTGGCTGCGTCCGGCAGAAGACACAAGCGGCACCCGTGTATTAGCGGCGATGACGTCCCAGAAGCGTACACTTGATTTCAATCGTGAGTTTGATCGCTTTAAGGCGGCGCTGAACAAGCTCAGCCAAGCGCAAGCCTGATCAACATTTAAGTAGCACTGGGTAGCGGTTTATTTTTATTATTTCATCGAGATCTTTGTCATGACAGATTCAATCGCTGCAACGCGAAACGATTGGGATGACCTCTCTGAATCAGGCGACGGGCGCGACCAGCGTGGCCGACCGAATTGGACAGACGTTTTATTTTTTGTTGTGTTGGCCGTGGGTGCGGGCTATGCGCTGAGCGCGTTTAACAGCGCGATGGATTACTACGAGCAAACCATATTGGTGCTGGCCGTGCCTGCGATTACCTGGCTAGGTTGGCTCTGGCGCCCCTTGCGCACGTTGCTGGTTGTGACGGGTATGGCCGCGGGCTTTGCAATCTGGTTATATCAAGGCGATATTGCGCGAGCTGAACAGGTTTTCTTTCTAAAGTATTTATTTTCTTCACAGTCTGCAATTCTGTGGATGTGCGCTTTGTTTGTGTTGGCAACGTTTTGCTATTGGCTTGGGTTGGCGAGTCCGACGTCAGCCTGGCTCGGTACCGCGTTAACCTGGGGCGCAGTCTTTGCGGGTACAACCGGCATGCTGGTACGTTGGCGTGAGGGTCATTTGATGGGGCCCGATATTGGGCATATCCCGGTTAGCAATCTGTATGAAGTGTTTGTGTTGTTTTCGTTGATTACCGCGTTGTTTTATTTGTATTACGAACGCCGTTATGCAACGCGCGCGTTGGGCGGATTTGTCTTGCTGGTGATTACCTCAGCCGTGATTTTTTTGCTGTGGTATTCCTTCACCCGCGATGCCGCGCAAATCCAACCTCTAGTACCTGCTTTAAAAAGCTGGTGGATGAAAATTCATGTGCCCGCCAACTTCATTGGTTACGGCACGTTCTCGCTAGCGGCGATGGTCGCGTTTGCGTATCTCGTCAAACAACACAGTCAAACCAAGTCGTGGCTAAAGTTGATGCCGCTCTTTTTGCTTGGGGTGTTATTGGCCGGCGAACCCATGATTTTTCGTAGCCAGGGCGTATCGACCACCTGGATGCTTTATTTTGGAATCGGGGCGTTGATCGTTGGCACAATTTTGTTGTTTCGCCGGCCGATCGGCGAGCGACTTCCTTCGTTCGAAGTGCTCGATGACATTATGTATCGTGCGATTGCAATCGGCTTTGCCTTTTTTACGGTTGCGACAATTTTGGGCGCGCTGTGGGCTGCGGATGCCTGGGGCGCTTATTGGCAGTGGGATCCAAAAGAAACCTGGGCGCTGATTGTCTGGTTGAACTACGCCGCCTGGTTGCATCTGCGTCTGATCAAGGGCTTGCGTGGCACGATGGCGGCCTATTGGGCGTTGGTGGGTTTGCTTGTGACCGGCTTCGCGTTTTTGGGGGTTAATATGTTCTTGTCAGGGCTTCACTCTTACGGCGCGCTGTAAACTGAGATGATCCGTGATTGGGTACGGCACTTGCTGAAGCTCAAAACAAAACCAACACCGCTGCAAGCGGTCAACCGCAACAGTTCATCGTGACACCTGCCAGACCCTGGGTTGTATTAGTTGCCACATTAACGGTTCAATCGCTTGTCGCGATGGCGCTCATTAATCTACCGGTTGTTGCGCCCGTTGTGGGCAAGGCCATTGGCGTTTCTACAAACTATTTGGGTGCGTATGTGGCGCTGGTGTATTTCGCCGCTATGGTGGCCACCCTGCTGGGGGGCGCGGCTGTCAAGCGCTGGGGTGCGATCCGCTTAAGCCAAGCCGGTCTGTTGTCTTCGGCGGTCGGCCTGTTTTTATGTGCAGTCCCGCATCCGTTGTCGATTGCTCTTGGCGCGTTATTCATTGGCGCTGGCTATGGCCCGATTACACCGGCAAGCTCACATCTGCTGATCAAAACAACCCCTCCCGATAAATTGTCCTTCGTGTTTTCAATCAAACAGACTGGTGTGCCGTTGGGGGGCATGATCGCGGGGGCGCTTGTGCCTTCATTAGATATTGCGATTGGTTGGCAGCTGGCGTTTGTATCGGCAGGTATCGCCTGTGTATTGTGCGCCTGGGCCGTGCAGCCGCTGCGCGCGGGCTTGGATGATGATCGCGACCCCACGGTAAAACCATCGCTCGTAGCGAGCGTCGTACAGCCTTTGCGTTTAATTATTGAACACCCTAGCTTGCGGGCGTTATCAGTGACTTCGTTTTTGTTTGCCGTTTGTCAGATGTCTTTGATGGCATATTTGGTGACGTTTTTATTTGAGGATCTTGGTTGGTCGCTGGTGGCTGCCGGGGTTGCACTGACGGTCGCGCAAGCAGGTGGTGTTATTGGGCGGATCTTGTGGGGGTATGTCGCAGATCGGTGGCTGAGCCCAACCATGATGCTGATCGTGATTGCCTTGTTGCTGACCGCCGGCGCAACGGGTACAGCTTTGCTTCGACCCGACTCTTCACCTTTGCTTTTGTTTCCCGTGCTCGTGATTTTTGGCGCATCGGCGATTGGTTGGAATGGCGTGTTTCTGGCCCAAATTGCCCGGTTGGCACCTGCAGGTCAGGCCAGCGTTGCGACCGGCGGCACCCTCTGCATTACTTTTTTTGGGGTTGTTTTAGGCCCGCCCCTTTTTGGCGTGTTAGCCGGCTGGCTGAACAGTTATGGTGCCAGTTACGGTGTACTTGGTCTGTTGGGGCTTGTGATCACGGTCTTGTTATTTCGGTTACGCAGCGCGATGTCTGTCGTGAGCAAGTAAGTGGCGTGCGACATGCGATTCGGGCGATAGGCAGATGGATTCATCAACGGTCGTTCGTCAGACTGCGGTGACGCAACAGGCCCAATGGCTCAAAGGCTGCGGCCTTTTTCTATGTTCTCTGGTGGGCTTTGCCTGCTTAGATGCCTTGGCAAAAGATTTGGTCGGACGCTACTCGGCGCCGCTGGTGAACCTGGCGCGTTATACCGTGATCCTCCTGCTGTCCTGGGGCATCATGTGGATTAAGCAGATCCCGCTTGCCGTGGCCGTTTCAGATCGTAGATTGCTGTTTTATCGCGGGTTCATGCTGGGCAGTGTTGGCATTTGTTTCATGCCCGCCTTGCAGTACTTGCCCTTAGCCGAAGGGACCGCACTCTATTTTTTATCACCGCTGATCGTAGTGTTGCTTGCCCCACTGGTCTTGCGTGAAAAAGTCGGCATCAAGCAATATGCTGCGGTGTTGTTAGGCCTCATTGGAATGTTGTTGATTGTGAATCCAGGGGGCGACATTTCTTTGGTCGGTAGTTTGTTAATGCTGGTTGCGGCCACGGGTTATGCCATGGTGCAGTTGTTAACGCGCAAGCTTGCCCATCGCGTGCAAAGTGAGCAGATGTTTGCCTATACGGCGTTGATCTGCTGGCTGTTAGGTTTGATCGTGTTGCTCTTTTGGTGGCCCACGGTTTGGCCAGGCCCGCGCGATACGCTTGAAATGATCCTGATGGGCTTAAGTGGCGGAATCGGACAGTTTCTATTGATTTATGCGTTTAAATTAGTGCCAGCCTCAACGCTTGCACCGTTTAATTATTTTCAGCTTGTGCTTGCCGTGATCTTTAGTGAATTGTTTTTTTCTCAAATGCCCTCGCTGTTATCGTTGTCAGGTATGGTCTTGATTGCCGTGGCGGGCTTGTCGTTGACCGTACCCATGCTCGTTGCATATTTTCGCGCGAAGAGCACCTAGCGCTTGTACTTGACCAGATACATTCTTTGAACGTGCTGAAGGATCTTTCATGAAAACCTACTTTCATCCAAAACAAAAATTACATCATCCACGCACCTACTTGTCTCGCGGCCAGATGCGAACGCCACAAGAAATTCCAGAGCGCGTGGTGCAGATTTTGAAAGGCCTTGCCCAACTTGGGTTGGCGGTCACAGAGCCTGAAGATCATGGCATGCAGCCTCTGCTGGCGATTCATGATGCAGCCTATTTGCAGTACCTTGAAACGGCACATACTCTTTGGAAACAAACGGGCCCGGATTGGGGCGATGAGGTGATCTCAAATATTTTTGTGCGTGCGCCCAACGCCTTGCGCGGCATTCTGGGTCAGACGGCGCGCTATCTTGCCGATGGTAGCTGTCCGCTTGGTCCGGATACCTGGACCTCTGCGTATTGGGCGGCTCAAGCGGCGGTGTCGGCAGCGAATGCAGTGCTAGCAGGTGATCAACAAGCGTATGCCTTGTGTCGTCCGCCTGGGCATCACACGCGTAAAGATGCCGCGGGTGGCTTTTGCTATCTGAATAACGCAGCGATCGCAGCGCAAGTGTTGCGCTCAAAACATCAACGGGTGGTGATCCTAGACACAGACGTGCATCATGGGCAAGGCGTACAAGAAATTTTTTATGAGCGCGAAGACGTTTTTTATATCTCAGTACACGGCGATCCGATGAATTTTTATCCTGCGACTGCGGGCTTTGATGATGAGCAAGGTGCGGCACATGGGCAGGGCTATAACTTAAATTTACCCATGCCACATGGTTCAAGTGAAGCGGTATTTTTTAAACAGGTCGAAAAAGCGCTCTTGGCACTCAAGGCGTTTAAGCCCGATGCGCTCGTCTTGGCGTTGGGCTTTGATGTGTATACAGATGATCCGCAAACAAAGGTCGCTGTGACGACCGAAGGGTTTGGCAAGTTGGGTGGTTTGATCGCTGACCTGAAACTACCAACAGTGGTGGTGCAAGAAGGCGGCTATCACCTTGAAACGCTGGCAGTCAATACCGAGAGTTTTTTTAACGGGCTACTTAAACCGACAGTATGAGGCACACGCTTGAACAGAATGATTAGTTGCTATTCTGCCAGGCGGTAAATAACTTATATACCGAGTCCATATAGTCTTCTCGGTGGCTGGTTAGAACAATAATTTTTTCAGACTCGGGCTCAATGCCGACGCGTTGCCCGCCGTAGCCGATCCACCAGTAGCTAGGTTTTCTACCGAAATCAGCGATCCAGGTTTGGTAGCCATAGCCTTTAAACGCTTTGCCGACGCGACGCGCCGAGTTTGGTAGCTGGCTCGTGGTGGCTTCTTGCATAAATTTTTGCATACAGGGACTGCCATGCTTAAGGTCTTTAAGTGACTGCATGGCTAATCTTGCCCAGTCACGTCCCGTTGCGCTTACGCCAGAGGCAGCCTGTGCGTGTTGACTGCTGTCCGTTAACCAGTACCCTTTACTTTCAGTGCGTGCTTGTTGCCAGATCGTGCGCTCAAATGTCTTGAGAAATCCAGCAGCACGATCGGCCACGTGCTCTAACGCGTACGTGTCGATGGCTTTGTATCTAAATTCTGTGCCACCCGGCAACGGATTTCCAAAAAGAGTAGTGTCACGTTGGCCGTATTTTTTAATGACATCGAGGGTTGAAACGCCTTTGTACGCAATATCTGTCCACTCACCAACATAAGTTTGGCCAGACGTAATGCCATCCTTTGCTCCGCTACTCATGGTTAATAGGTGTTTAATGCTGGCCTCGCCCAAAACGGTGCCCGCAAGCGCTGTGGCATAAGTATCGGCGCGGTCATCGAGCGACTGAATTTTGCCTTCGCAAAGCAAGTGCCCGATTGTGTAAGCAGTCAGGCTTTTACTCATTGATTGAGAAAATAACGGGCTGCTTGACGTCGCCGGTGCTTTGTATTTTTCAAAAATAAGTTTGCCCTTTTCGATGAGCAAAATAGAGGTCGTTGCGTTGGCGTCAATCAATTGATTCGCAAGGGCAGCAATTTCTTTGTCGGCGGGTGTCAGGACCTTAGCTTCGAGCGCAAGGGGACTATTGCTTGCCTGAAACACGTGATTATTCTTTAATTTGGCAAGCCCCCCAGAATGGGTTTCTGGATTAACGGAGGCTACCTCTGCGGCCCAAGCAAGGCTCATCACACTGTGTATGAGTATTAAAACAAACAGTTTGAGCATGCTTGAATTTAATCCGGCAAATAACTTTCGCCGCGAATCAAATCGGCGAAAGTTTCACGCTGGCGAACGACATGAAATTGTTCGCCGTCTACCATGACCTCTGCAGGACGTGGCCGGCTGTTGTAGTTGCCGGCCATGACAAAACCATAGGCGCCCGCCGATTCAATTGCAAGCACATCGCCTTCGGACAAGGCGAGTTGTCGACCGCGGGCGAGCCAGTCGGCGCTTTCACAGACGGGGCCGACGACGTCATAAAGTGTTGCTGAGGTTGCGCGTGGCGCAACAGGCAATACACCGTGCCAGGCTTCGTACAATGCGGGGCGCATGAGATCGTTCATGGCGGCATCCACAATTGCAAAGTTGCGCGCCTCGGTGTGTTTGAGATATTGGACTGTGGTTAGCAACACACCCGCATTGCCTACGAGTGAACGACCTGGTTCGAGCACGAGCTGTAAGTGCCCGTAGCCGCGCGCCTGAAGTTGAGCAAATACTTTGTCGAGCAACACCTTGGGTGCTAAGGGTGTTTCGTCGTCATAACGAATTCCAAGACCGCCACCCAGATCCAAGTGCTTTAGTGTGATGCCCGCAACTTTTAACGCATCAATCAATTTCAATAGTTTGTCTAAGGCATCAAGATAAGGACCGACTTCAGTGATTTGCGAGCCGATGTGACAATCGACACCCACGACGTCAATACCAGGCAACGAGGCTGCCTGCGTGTAAGCATTTAGCGCCTCTTCGATTGCGATGCCAAACTTGTTTTCTTTGAGACCCGTTGAAATATACGGATGGGTCTTTGCATCGACATCAGGATTGACCCGCAACGAGACCGCTGCGGTTTGCCCCAATGTGGTGGCGACCTCGGACAGGCGCGTCAGTTCAGGCAGCGACTCAACGTTAAAACATTTAACGCCTGCCTCAAGCGCCGCTTGCATTTCCCAGGCTTGTTTGCCAACGCCCGAAAACACGACTTTGGCTGGGTTCGCACCGGCAGCCAGGACGCGGGCCAGCTCACCGCCCGAAACGATGTCAAAACCACTACCCAGCCGTGCAAACTCTTTCAGCACGGCAAGGTTTGAATTGGCTTTCATGCCAAAGCAGACTAAAACATCATGCCCCACGCAGGCCTCTTGATAGGCAGACCAGGCCGAGGCGAGCGCGCCGCGTGAATACACATATAAAGGGGTGCCCAGCTCTTTGCCCAACTCTGCCAGCGAGACGCCCTCAGCCTGTAGTTGGCCGGCTTGATAGTGAAAAAACGGCGCCCCCGTGGGCAAGGCAGAATGAGCGGTCATGTTGTGGCTATGGGTATTCAAGGTTTGGCATGTGATTTAGGTCACAATGCGGTCAATGGTCGCGGCGCGAAAAGTGTAAAAATGGCGAGCAGATTATTCAATGACGACAGGTGCAGGAGTAAGCAGGAGATCTTCGTCAAAGAACGGCACCACCGTGTCTTGTTCGTCGGGGATCACCCCGTACATCGAGAAGGGTGTCGTGTAGGGCTTGATCTCGAGGGGCTTAGGAGGCAAATACAGCGGGCCCTTAAAGCCACAGCCTGCGACCCACATGGCAAGTGTCAGCATCGCTACAATGCGAGCACTTTGGTGGTTGTCGGTTTTGCTGATCACTGCGCGCTCCGTCAAACGTGAGGATAAGGATTATGAACGATACTGAATTTCATGCTCGGGTGA
>Ga0114974_10004200_pt1 | contig 10776 bp, 13 predicted proteins | sample S_130206_EF_Meta_FD_87318 | JGI IMG/M metagenome (GOLD analysis project Ga0114974, IMG submission 87318) | Freshwater microbial communities from Lake Simoncouche, Canada to study carbon cycling - S_130206_EF_MetaG | ecosystem: Environmental > Aquatic > Freshwater > Lake | place: Lake...
ATCGTGACACAGCGCTGAGACCACCACAACCTCGCTCACGTGCTCGTTCGCGATCGTCTGTAGATGCAGACTCATGATCGACACAGCCGGCGCCTCTCGCGCGTTCACCTCAACGCGCACGCTCTTCGGGCCCACCACCTTCACCTCGTACTTGCACCAGCTCGTCTGTGCACTCACCGTCGCAGCCCCATGCACACGCACCCAGCACGGCCCCATCAGTCCCCGCTTCAGCAGGAACCCCTCCAGCAGCGACTGCGAGCCGCCCAGCACACGCGAAAACGAGCGCCCGCCCACGTTCGACGGAAACCCCGCGTACTGCGCTGGGTAAACGCACTTCACATACTCGCCCTCCTCCGGAATGCCCGCCTCCAAAAAATGGTACATGTACGAGCGCCGCACGACCTTGCACTTATGTCCAAGAATGCCCCGACCGCCCGCCGCGTGCCCAAACTCAGGCAACACGTGCGCCTGCACGTCAACACGCTCCCCCGTCTCCACGCCCCCGCTGTCCAGCAGCCTCTCGCGCGGCAGCACAAACACCTGCCGCCGCACGTTGTCGACCTGCACGCAACACGACGAAAATACGCCCTCGCCACTCTGCACTTTCCCGAACAAATAGATCCGCCCAGGCGTGCTACAATCTTCGTGCGCGTCTATCCAGAACATCTGCATCGACCCGTCAGCCTCCACCATGCTCATTCCTTTCGAAAACCTTTGTCCCTTCAGTTTTTTTTGAGACTTTTTAAATAATTTTTTTATTCATTTCAACTTTTTTTTGAGACTTTTTAAATCGTTTTTTTTATTCATTTCAACTTTCTTTTTAGTTTGTTTTATCTCTTCTCAATTTCGCAAACCACAAAATGCAGCATGAGACACACGTCCCGGTAAACCACCGCAACGCCGTCATGCGTTTCGTGGCGTCCTTGCGGCAGATACTCCCGCACATCCACATCGAGTTCGTCACGTTCCTCAAAGAAATGAACGACAACGTAAAGCTCGGCATCCAGCCCCGTCCCACCAATTTCGAGACCCACGTCCGCGTCATAAAGTGGTTTGTGGCGAAGCGAGCTCTCGACCCCAAACACGACCAACACTACCACACGCTCGTCATCTCGTACATCAAGACCATAGCCGTGCACGACTCGCACACCAACGCCTCCGTCGACTTCCTCTTATACGCAGGCTACCTCCTCTTGTCTTAATTTTTCGCATCTCTGACTATTTACACCGTGTGTGCCGCACTGCAAGGCAGCCCCAGCATGCACGAATACACCAGCCTAGACCAGTTCTTCAGCGACTTCAAGCTCCCGCATCGCATGTCCCTGCTCTGCGAAAAACTCGGCATCGAAAGCGTCGATGATCTGCGCGACGTCAAACCCTACGACCTACACGACCTCTCTTACAAATCATGGGCCCAGGTCAACCTCACCGTCGTCGAACGCAATCGCTTCTCTCGCGCCGTCCAATTCGTCGACAATATCACCTGGCGAGACGAGCTGCCCCCAACCGGACAGACCTCGCCGACCAACGTAGACGGAGACGATATACTAGAGACTCGCGTGATATAATACCAGCAAAAATAAAAGAATTGAATCTATTTGAGTGTGTCGGAATTCTGAAATGATGTTATATAAGACTATTGTGTATCTTGAATGGCGTATGATGGAAAAGAAAGGATGCCGAGGAGCCAGATAACTCTATTTCAAACCGAGGAGAAGATTGCACAACAGAAAGCAGAACGGCAGGAGCAGAAGGTCCTCAGTGATTTTATGAACTACAATTGGAGAACCCCAAGACGAACACTGCTGCAAAAATGCGTACAAATGAATATGTCTTTCATTGCGACACAGCGCGAGTTGCTGAAGAAATATTACACAGAAATTCCGGAATTAGACGTTTTTTTGAGTTATGGTGAAGATAATCCTAAACCGGGTTACAAACTGTCTGGCAGTTTTTATTGCAAACTGGACGGCTTTAACCTATGTCATATGAGTTGCCGTGCCGAAGATGAAGGTACAAAAGTAGCTGTGACTGTCACATGGAATATCGGATCTCAACCGCGTGTTGAAAATTGGGTACTTTCATTCAAGTTCGTTCGCGTCAGACTAAAAAGGAAAGTTATTCTTGATGTCTCACCGAACTTTAAGCACTTAAAGCTAAGAGAGATATTGGACTTCAAGATGATTGACCAACAAGACGCCGTCCCTGCGACATTACCTAATACGAAGTCTCCCTGTCGCGATGTCACTCTCGTTTCCATGCGCTCGTGCTTGGACGCCTTAACCGCATAATCCGCTCCTCGCCATCTCCGCTCTTCGATTCTCGACCAGCTCCAGCGCCTCCTCGATCTCCACCGTCAAATCGATCTCCCACCGCATCGTCCACAGCACGCGGTTCTCCGCATGCCGCAGCGCGCCCTTCACCTCCTTCACCCGTTCCGCGTCCATGCCTTCGTGTGTCCCGTACACGCCCTGACACACCAACATCGACAGGCACACCAGGTGCTCCAAAGTCGGCGCCACCCGCGACCGCCCAGACAGCTTGCAGGCCATCAGCAGACACGCCAGTGGCAGCAGCACGAACCCCTGCCCCGACGGCTGCGTCGCCCGGAACACCCCGATCTCGCTCGCACTCTTCGCGTACCTCGCCTCGCACTCCAGAAAGCCGTTCCATAGCAGCATCGCGTGCACGCGTATCGTCTTCGACGTATCCGGGAACATCGTCACGTACCGCGCGGCAAAGTCAATCACAAGACAGCCCTCCTGGCTCACCTGCGACGCCCCCAGCACTTTCGCAATCGTCTGCCCGTTCACGCGCATCCACTTCCCCGCCCACTCCTCGGCACTCACAGCCCCGGCCGTCACCCACTCCACTTGCAACTCTGTCCTCGCAGCCGTGCCCGCGCCGACGCACTGTAAAATCCCCTCCAGCGCCGCTGCCTTCCTGTGAGCGCTCGTGGCCTCGTACGCCGCCAGCCGCAACACGAACTCGTCCCCGAGCACGTCGCATGCTGCCATCTCCAACAAATTCTTTTTTGAAATTTTTTTCGGGATTTTATTTATTGAGCTAAATTGGGAACAACTTTTTTTTCAACCCCCAAAAAATAAACCACAATAAAAAGACTCCTCGCAAATCACTCGGAAAGCATCCATGCCCCTCCGCCTCAGGTTCCTCACGCTCTCCACTCTGCCCATGCCCCGCCTCTCCGGCCCCGACCTGCACTGCCAGGCCGTCGCCCACGCCGCGATCTCCACCGCCTGCCTCGCCTCCGCTCTCCGCAGGCGCTTCCTCGCCTCGCTCTCCACCGCCTCTCGCAGTTCCAGCCTCCACAGCGTTCGCGTGCGTGCCCTCACCCTGCGCACAGCCCGCTGTCGCCTCCGCGTCTGTCTCCGCCTCTGGCGCCTCGAAATCGAGGACGTCGAATCGCTCCTCGCAAACATGGCCACGCTCCAAACCGCATACTCCGAGCACCAGAACAAGATGGCCGTCAGGGTCTTTCGTCTCCAGCAGTGGACCAAGTCCGCCCTCGTCGACATCTACGCAGGTCTCGACCAGAGCGAAAAATGGACCGACGAATTCAACGCCAAAACCGATAGCGTCCTCGCCGAAATCATCAGGAAAAAGGAGTGGGGACAGCACCGCATCATCGAAAAGCTCGCCCTCTCCCTCCGTGAATCCGAAAACGACAAGCAGGTCAAAATGGACAAGTTCGGCGCCGCCATCCGCACGCTGCAGACCGAGAAAAGGGAGATGCGCGCAGCAATGAACGAGACCAAGGGAAACGCCAAGTCCCTCGAGAACGAGAAGCTCCAGCTCAAGCAGGCCAACGTCCTCCTCGCCGCCAAATGCAAGCAGCAAATCGCACTCACCAAGTCCCTCGAGATTCAGAACCTCCAGCTCAAGCAGGCCCACGACCTCCTCGCCGACAAATTGAAGCTCGCAAATTCTGAGAATCATGCCATCCACTTCTCCCTCGAGTGCGTCGTCTGCATGGAGCGCGCCGCCACAACCATCTTCACTCCATGCGGCCACCGCCTCTGCGTCTTGTGCTCCGACAAGTTCACAACCTGTCCCCACTGCCGCGCTCAGATCCAGGCAAAGTTTCCCACAAAGTCCAAGGTCGTCCCATGTCAGCCCTCGGCGGTGGCGGCGGGTCGTAAGCACCAGATCTTCTAGTCTCGTCCTCCTCGTCGCTCAGCAGCAGAGCCGGCGCACGCGGCCCGTTGAGCAGCTCTCGCATTTCCGACAGTGAAACTGTGTTGGCATATTCTTCTGGAAAATAAAGTTTTTTTGCATTAAACCTGTTTGTTTCCTTTCTGTATTCTATTTCATCATTTGCCTGGTCCTGTAGTTCCCTTTCCTTCTGTCCTCTCCTCCGTCGCTCTTTCTTAGCGAACACGTCCAGATTGTCGCCTCGAATCGCATCATAGACTTCATTATCTGAATCCTTATCTGCTCTTTCTAGTGCACTTAATGCGTTCTTTTCGTCTTGTATCTTCTTCCTTTCTGCCTGTAATATGGCAGCTGTTTTAGCATCCTTCACCTTTTGTATTTCATATCTCTCTCTCTCTGCTATATTATCTGCCACTTCTTGTCGCTCTTCTGGTGTGCTTCGCCTTCTCGGCATAGTCCTCTTATACCCACCGTGTTATATACTAAACTTATACAACAAACATGCCATCACACCTCCACCACCGCCTCGTCCGTCTTCTCGCTACAATTGCGGCACCCGAACGCCCCACCCGTCACGTTCGCCAGGTCCGCAAACTCCCGCTGCAGCCGCCACAAATGCGGCACCCGCCTCCCCACCACGTTCGGCAGCTTCTTCCGCCGCATCTGCATGTGCACACTCTCCACGCTCTCCACGTCGTACGTCGCGTTCCACCTCGGCAGCGCCGGCGCGTGCACCGTGCACACGCTGTCCCGCACCGCCACGTTCTTCTCGCCCACCGACACCCCAATGTGCGCAATGATCATCCGCGAGATGATCTGCGCGTACCACGGCAGCTCGATCCGCACCTCCGTCGACGATTTCAGCCCCGCCTCCGTCATCTCGTGCACGCTGTCGAGCAGCACCTTGCTCACCACCGCCTCCTGCACCTCCGCCTGCTCGTAGATCGCGCTCTTCGACGCGCACACCGTCTTGTGCACCCTGATCGGCACGTCCGTGTCCAGCCCCATGTGTCCCAAAAACGACGCGAACGCGTTCGGCAGCGGCAGGTCCGCCATGTACGACACCTCAGCACACTGCAGACCCGTCTCCGCCGACACCCCAAACTTCTCACGCAGACCCTCTGGCACATCAGTCGTCTTGTACGTCCACTTCTTCACCTGCCGCGTGTGCATCCAGTTGAACACCTGGTTGTACAGCACGTCGTTCTCCACCGCGCCCGTCATGCTCATCGTGCCGTCGCACGGAATCACGTCCGCGAAGCTCGAGACCTCCGCGCGCGCCACGGACATCGCACACACAACCAGAATGATCAGCACTGTTCTCGTCACGAACATCACCTTATCCGCTCCATCCTATATATATTTTTTTTCTATTTGGCCGAATCTATTTCCGGATGAAATCCCTATTTAAAATTTCAAAAACCCAAACCCCAAAAAACCTACAGCCTACACGCTCAACATGGACAACACGCCCGCTCCCGGAACCACCCCCCACGCCAACGTGCTCCCCTTCTTCTCGCGCCCGCCCTCGCCCTTGCCCCCGCTCTCGCCCAGTTACACTCTCTCCCCCAGTTACGCTTTCTCGCCCAGCCCCGAGCGCTCGTCCCCGGGCCCCAACCTCGGCTCCATCGGCGGCAACCCCGGCTCCCCCGACCCGGTCTTCGACCAGTTGCAGTTCCAGTTCGACGAGCAAGACCTGCCTCACACCCCAGACGCCACACTCCCGCCCAACAGCCCGCCCGCACTCGGGCCCGTACTCGTCAGGCTGCGCCCCGACTGGCACCCCCCTATGCTGTTCGAACCGCCGCAGAGCCAAAGGAATCTCCTTGGAGATTTCGTCACGGAAACTGATACGCAACTCTTTCATTACCCACCTCCTTCAGAAGCTTAAGCAGACTTCGTGACAGAGACTTCTTATACACACAACTCGTTCGTTCACTTTCATTGAATAAAGTGCTTAAAGTGCTTACATTTCGAGCTCGAGTTACTATACTCTCTATTCCTCTTCCTCCTCCTGCAGCGCATACAGAACCTGGTACTCCTCGTCGTCCGCCAAAAGCTACATATTCTGCACATAAAGCCCCAGCCGCGACGACATCTCGATGTCTTCCCTCGCCGGCTCGAGCCCCACCTTCATGCAATACAGGCCCCACACCCCACCCTCCATCATTATTTCGCGCCCCGTGTCCCCTACAATCACGCCGCACAGAGGCGAGTCCATCAGTTTCACCGCATCGTCGCTCAGATTGAAGCTCTCCTGCATCTCCACCGCGTTCGTCTTCACGCGCATCGCCGACGTCGGGATGTCCACGTTCTTCTTACCCCCCGCCACCACCGCGATGTCGTCAAACCACACGTTCACCTCCCACTTCAGCCTTTCATTCTTCTCGTTCAGGTCCACAGACTGCGTGCACACCTGCAGCACGAAGCTCCCCGGCTCCACGTGCACAAGGTCCACGACAGTGCACGCCTGCATCAGCGGAAACGGCACGCGGCACTCGCGCACGACCACAAGCCACTGCAGCCCCGTGCCCGTGTACACCTGCGACAGCGACATCACGCGCAGCCCGTCGCAGATCTTGTCGCGCAGGATCTCCGCGTCCAGCAGCCACAGAAGAGACTGGCGCCCCAGACGTGCATGCGTCCCCATGCACGTCGCCAGCAACATGCTCTGCATCGCCTCAATCGCGATCCCAATCGGATCGTCCCCCGCCGTCCTCACCAGTACCTCACTCGTTTGCATCGTGTCTCTGTTCTCAAGTTCGAAAAAAGTTCCTTCCTTTTTTGGTTCTTTTTAATTGGCTCTTAAAAAATACTGTTCTTTTTAGTTCTTTTTAATTGGCTCTTAAAAAAAATCCTATTCTTTTTAGTTCTTTTTAATTGGCTCTAAAAAAACTTTTTTTTTCTGACCCCATAAATTAGACTTCGAATTTGTTCAGTGAACAGACAGCTACACACATGACACGCACCCTCCACGGCATGGACGCCAACACCCGCAACAACATGCGCAACCTCCACAACGGCTCCCTGCTCCGCATGCTGCAATCGCCCGACTACCGCAAGCAGCATGTCGCAGCCGTGATCTGTCGCTACATGCTCAATCAAGACAGCCCGCACATTCGCGCAGTCATCGAGGCCGGTCTCCTCCCTGCCTTGCTCCGTCTCCTCGCCTCGACGAACCTCAACATCCAGCACGAGGCCGCGTGGTCCATCTGCAACGTCGCTGCCGGCTCGGCCAACGACACGTCCACCCTCATCGAGAGCGGCGCCCTCCCCCCGCTCATCGACCTCCTGCACTTGCCGACCACCATCATGTCCTACAAGCTCAACGTCGTCGCCGCGCAGGCCATCGGCAACATCGCCCACGACTATCGCGACGTTGTGCTCCTGCACCACGTGCTGCCTCGTCTCCTCGAGCTCCTCAGCCACTGCCTCAACAACATGAACAGGCACCTCATAATCGCCGAGCTCATCCGCGTCCTCTCGTCGACCATCTGCAAGCTCTGCCACGGCACGCCCCGCCCCGCTCTGCACTTTGTCTCCCGCGCGCTCCCCACCCTCGTCCTCCTCCTCCAGGCAAACGACGACGTGGTGCTCTCGAATACCTGCTGGGCCCTCGAGAGCTTCTTCGCCCCGTTCCGCGGCGAGCTCGGTCCTGCCCAGAGCATCATCGCCGCCCTCCACGCCGGCGCCCTATGTCCGCGCCTCGTCGAGCTCAGCGTCAACTCCAACCAGGAAATCGCTGTCCCCGCGCTCAAGGCGTTGCTCCACGCGTCTCGAGAGAACCTCGACGCCCTCGTTGCAGTCGGACTCCGCGCCAGTCTCGCACAGTCGCTCGCCGCCCCGTTCGCCTGTCGCATCCTCGCCGTCCGCATCCTCGCAAGCATCGGCGCACAGGACGTCCAGCTCGTCCTCGACGCAGGCTTCATGCACACACTCTTTGCCATGACGCGCACAAATGTCGACCCCATGGTCTTCTTCTTCATCGCAGAGGCCGTCTACGACACCGCCAACGTCGCCGACGGCCACCAGACACACGCACTCGTCGACGCAGGCTGCCTCGAGGCCGTCCTCCTGCTCCTGCACTACTGCACGTACCCGCGCTTCCAGGCATACGCCCTGCACATCGTCAACTTCAGTCTCTGCGCACTCGAGCTCGTCCTCGGACACGGCCAGACGCTCGACGGCCAGTCCACCAACGTCTTCACGGACGAGCTCCTGCGCCTCGACGCCGTGACACACGTCGAGTTCTACACCATCCACCAGCCGCAGCATATCGCCGACCGCGCCAAGCTGCTCTCCTCGCTCTACCTCCACCCTATGCCACCCCCGGTGTTCGAGGCCGTCGTCGAGCAGAACTACGACGGCCTGCAGTTCTGCACCGTGCCTTAGACAGGAACAGTTTAGTTTCGGTTTATTTTTTTTCCAAATAGTTTAGTTTCCCGTTTAAAAAAAACTTAATAAACAAACAAAATCGAATTCCAAAACTGATTCTGACATGCTCCCCGACCCACACACGAACACCCCTTCGTCCGTCCGCGTGCGCCCGCGCCGCAAGGGCGGCGAGTGGGTCACCATCACCCTCAACACAGTCTCCACCTTCTTCGACTTCACCCTCACCGACGCAGCCCACGCGCTCAGCATGTCCCCCACCGCCCTCAAGACCGTCTGTCGACGCCTCGGCATCGCACGCTGGCCCTACTCGCGCAGATCCGCCAGAGCCGCCGCTTCGTCCTCTGCTCACGCCACCACTTCTTCTCCATTCTCTATCGACGAGCCCCTTTTCCCGCCCCCACCCCCAGATTCACCTGCAGCTTCACCCGACACCGCCCCCTGGATCCTCGCCGCGGACCACTTCGACGACATCACGGACTTCTCCTACCTCGTCGGCTGACGTTTAAACCGCAGCTCAAACACGTCCCCCTCGCTCGGACACTCCTTCCCTTGGAACCCGTCCGGACCCGTGCAGAACCTCGGCAGCATCCCCGCACACGACCCGGACCTCCAGCACAGGATTTCGTGTCCGCTCGGCCGGATGCACACGATCTCCTCGCACATCTGCTCGTTCTCCAGCACAGAATCAAATTTATGGCACTGCTGAATCGCGCGCCACGCTGTCTTGTCTTTCCCCACCTCCACCCGCGTCTCGCTCTTATGCACCTTCGTCCCCGTGTACATGCCCCGTGCGTTGTACTGCCCCGCGTCGTCCTCGATGTGCACGCTCCGGATGTTCACTACAGGCATGCCTGCTTTCGCCAGCTCGAATAACTGAAACGCCTAGATTTTGTAAAATATCAAAGTTTATAAAATCAAAGTCGCTCCAAAGTACCCGTGTGTCGTCTCTCGCTTGTGCACCCATGCCGCCACACCTCACCTCCGCAGACGCGGTCGCCATCTACCAGCTCTCCGCCTCCCGCAACAACACCAAACTCATCGCCGAAAAGTTCGGCGTCTCCCGCCGCGCCGTCTACGACATCTGGAATCGCGTCTCCTGGGTCCCCGAGACCCTGCCCTACTGGTCCGAACAGCACAGGCTCGCCTACACTGCCGGCGCCCCGCCGGACAAAACACGCCGCGCCATCACTATCGACGAGGCCGTCGCAATCTACAAGGCCAGACCACACCCCGCCCACATGCGCAGCGCCGCACGCCCACTCGCTGCAACGGTACGTACTTCCGTTTTCATGTTTATTCATAACATAACCGTCTTTCATATTCTACGTGCCTTCCTCACGTCGTTCATATTCTACGTGTCCTCACGTCTTTCGTCTTCTACGTGCAGCTCGGCGTCAGACCCAAGACCGTCACCGACGTCTGGAACCACGTCACCTGGACCTCCGCCACAGCACCCTACCGCCCCGCCGCCCCCACTCCAGCCGCTTCGCCTCCGCCAGCCCCGCCCATCAGCCCGGCGTAGCTGTCGATGTACCCCTCCCAGTACGACTTCTCCATGTACTCCGTGAATCGCGTATACCAATCTGCCTCAACCGTGTGCACGACATCCGTCGGTCGCCCCTCCAGCAAGTACCACTTCCTCAAACGCTCATGCGCGAAAACAAGCGCGTGCTTCGCCTGCGCCATCAGATCCGCACCCCCGGACGCCTCGAACGCCACGCAGTCCAGCATGACGACCCCCCCCATGTCGTGGTAGAAGTCCGACATCGGCCGCATCGCCGCCTGCAACTGCCGCACGTGCTCCTGCGTCTGCGTCACTACCACGCGAACGCACTGCGTGCGCAGCGTCTCGTGTCTCAACAGCACGCGCAACCGCAGGTCCTCGAGCGTCCGCATGTGCCACACCAGCGCGCCCAACGCCTCCTTATACTGATACATCGGCGCGGCCTCCGCTTGCGTCACCCGGTCCGCGTTCTTCCACGTGCTCATGCGTGCACTCCCTCGCTCCTTTAAACTAAAAACACAAAATGCAATTTAATCCGAAAATTTAAATCCGCCTATCGAACAAGTGTCGACGTTTCACGAAACGTTCGAAAAATTCGACCCCGGTCGCTTGTGCCCCAGAAATCGCTTTCTCATTTGCAGCTCGCCCCCGCGGTCCGCCCACGACCAGCTCCAGTTGTCGTCTCCTGGAGTGCGATACAAAGC
>Ga0114974_10004203_pt1 | contig 10775 bp, 13 predicted proteins | sample S_130206_EF_Meta_FD_87318 | JGI IMG/M metagenome (GOLD analysis project Ga0114974, IMG submission 87318) | Freshwater microbial communities from Lake Simoncouche, Canada to study carbon cycling - S_130206_EF_MetaG | ecosystem: Environmental > Aquatic > Freshwater > Lake | place: Lake...
CAATGAGTTCTATTCGTATGAGTGGAGTAGTGATAGATTCGGTAAGCAATTGGATAAGCCTATTGATTATCAGAACCATTTAATTGATGCTGCCCGATATGCTTGTATGATGAGATTGAGTAACAAAGCAACAGCTGCAGGAAAATATATAATAAAAGTAAGATAATGAGAACAGCAATACTATTAGCAGGTCCAATGAGAAGCTTGCCTGAAGTAATAGCTAACCATAAAGAAATGGTTGGTGACTATGACACATTCGTTAGTTGTAGACAAGAAGATTATAATGATTGGATTAATTCAGATTGGAATCCTAAAGAGATATACATAACACCTGAAACATCATTTAAAGATAGTATATGGTCTAAAACTACAATTTCATATATGGAGCCTTTGTTTTGGCAATATTGGAATTTAAGAAATGTAATAAACAATGTGCCTGAATATGATATGTACATAAAGAGTAGAAATGATTTAGTATTTGAAAATCAATTACCTTTTGGATTAGATATAATAAAACCAAATGAGATATGGAATCCTGATAGAAGCTTTTGGGGATATAAATGGGCTAGTAATGGTACAATGAATGACCAGTTTTATATTGGTGATAAAAATGTAATGAATGTAGTGAGTAGATTAATAGATACGGAGCCATATAAAAATGAAGATTATGTAGTTGAAACGCATTTAATAAGATGGCTAACATTAAACGGAATAAAGTATAAGAAGTTTAGTGGATTTCATTTTATTAAGAATCACTTTGGATGGAATGGACAAACAGGAGAAAAATAAACAAATATATGGAACAACCAAAAGAATTAGAAGTAGATTTAGAAAACCTAAAGAAAGAGGATTTCTTAGAGATGGCAAAGTATATCCAGCACTTAGAGGGATTATTAGATGTGGCATTAGAAAAGGAGAGAGAACTTAAAGCTTATGCAGTTACCCTATCCACACAAAGGAATCAAGAGCATCAAAGGTATTTGGAATACAAAGCTCTTTATGATAGAACACAAATAGGAGTGGTAGATGTTACACCACAACAAGCTAAGCTAGAAATATATAATGAGCTAACTAACCCAGAACAATATAGAGAAAAAAAACAATTTTAATATGAAAGTAGAAAAAATAATGGCAAACAACCAACCTGAAAATTGGTTTGAAACAGTAACTAACGAATGTGCACAATACCCAATTGGTTTAGTTGATATAGAAGCAGATGAATTAGTAATGGATATTGGTGCTAACGTAGGTGGGTTTTGGAATGCATGGAAATGGAGATTTCACAATTGGTATTTAGTAGAACCATCTGTTTACAATTGTGAACAAATAAGAGCTAATGGATATGATGGTTCTTATTCACGTAATGCGGTAGGAGCTAAGAGTGGAGAGAAATTAAAGCTAATGAAGTATTGGGGAGATGGTGATAACGATACCCTATCAGGCAATTTTGGTACAACACAATTTGTAAACGATTCTAATGGGCATGGCTGGAAGGGAGAGTATGAGGAAGTAATTACCTTATGTTTTGAAGATGTAACCAAGAATCAACCCATAGGCCTGTTAAAAGTGGATTGTGAAGGAGCTGAATATGATTTCTTAATAGATGCTGACTTAAGTAAGATAAAATTCATTGTAATGGAACTTCATAACTTCTTAGGTGGAGTAAAACAAAAGCAATTGATGACACATATAGAGAATACACATACTGAAATATATTCTAATGGTAATGGTATAGATTCTCATTTCGTTAAACTTTGGAAAATAAAATAATATGAAACAAACAATAGAAATAGAAGTACCTAAAGACTGGAGTGCAGTATCACTTAAAGATTACTTAGCATTCAGAAAAGATATGGAAGCGTATAAGGATGAGCCTGATGCAGTAATAGCATGTATGTTTCATCACTTATGCCACTTCCCCGTACAATACTTACAATCGTTAGATATTGATACATACACAAAGGTAAGAGATGATTTGTTTTCGTTCATACAAAAGCTAGATTATCCACTACAACGATTTGTGACAATAGAAGGAAAGGAATATGGATTTGAGCCTGATTTATCTAAGATGAGCTATGGTGCTTATGTGGATATCTCAAAGTATCAATCAGTAGGTATAGATGAGAATTGGGCAGAAGTAATGTCAATCTTATATAGACCTGTAACACATAAGACTAAGACACTATACGATATAGAGCCATATAAGGCTAATATAAATTCAGACCTGTTTATGGATGTACCAATGGATGTACATTTTGGAGCAGTTTTTTTTTTCAACAATTTACTAAAAGACTTACTGAATTCTACCCTGAGCTCTTTGATAACGGAGAAAGCAATTCCTCACAACATCAAATCAATTTTGGAAGAAAATGGAAATCTTATTCATCGCTTATCCAATTGGCAGGGAACAATATCCTCAAAGTAGATGAGATAACCGAACAGCCATTAGAGAAATGTTTAATGTACTTAGCATTCCAAGCGGATAGGAATGAATTAGAAGAACTGATGCATAAGGAAGCTATGAAAAAGATTGGATAGTAATTTTTTATTCTTTAGTTGTTAAATCTATAAAGAATTCAGATGCCGATATTAAAACCAGCACAACCACAAGCTCCACCTAAAGAACATCCTACTGTTGGGTATTACACACCCAGCAAAAATAATAGAGGAAGTGGTAGAGGAAAGAGTGGATGTTTATGTTTAAATCGTAATTACTATTCACTTAAATGCTGTCATGGTTATTTAGGTGAGCAAGGTATAGGATTAATATACGCAACTGGTTCACTAAATCAATAGAATATGCCAACACCCGCTTATACAAGAAATATGAGAAAGTGGACTGGAATTTACTTCGGTCCAACAAGAGGTAGAGCAATTCCACATAATAAGCGTAGAGCTTGTTTGTGTACTGATTCTGATACCTACTCAACTGAATGTTGTGAAGGTGCTTTAATCGGACAAGGTATAGGACAAACCGCATCGGCAAGAGGAGCAGGTGGAGCATTTAGTAATGGTTTCAGTAACGGATTTGCAATTGGACAACAAAATTAAAAATTAAAAGAATATGGCGCAGGTAGATAAACAGCAGTTAAAAATAGATAATAATACATCGTTTCCAAATAATGATATTAATTTCATTACACCTGCTATTCTAAGAAACTTTAATAGTGAAATGATTGATTCACTTGCATTACAATCTCAAGCAGATGCAACGGATGCAGCTTTAAATTCATTTACACAATCAATTAATAGTGTAACAGGCTCATACGCAATAACTGGTTCTAATACATTTACTGGTAATCAAAATATTCAAGGTGCATTAACAGCATCATTAAGACAAGGATATGCATGGATAGGTGGAGTAGGTAACGTTTCTAATTTAGTAGCTACATCTTCATTCATAGCAATAGGTACATCGGGCACTGCAGGTTCTTCAGGTACAAGCGGAGCACAAGGTTCTTCGGGTTCAACTGGAGCAGCTGGCTCTAATGGTACATCAGGTACATCAGCAACTGCTGGTAGTGGTGGAACAAGCGGAACTAATGGTGTATCCGGTACAAATGGCACAGCAGGTAGTTCAGGAACTTCAGGAAGTAATGGTTCAGCAGGCTCAAGCGGTACAAGTGGTACAAATGGTAGTGCTGGCTCAAGCGGAACAGGAGGCACCTCAGGAACAAACGGCACAGCTGGTTCTTCAGGTTCTTCAGGGACTAACGGAACGGCTGGTTCATCAGGTTCATCAGGAACAAATGGTACTGCAGGTAGTAGTGGCTCATCAGGAAGTAATGGCACGGCAGGAAGTAGTGGAACATCAGGTACAAATGGCACCGCTGGTTCATCAGGAACTTCTGGTTCAAACGGCACTGCAGGTAGTTCAGGGACTAGTGGAACAAACGGTACTGCTGGTTCAAGCGGCACAAGTGGAAGTAGTGGCACAAATGGAACGAATGGCACTAGCGGTACAAATGGAACAAATGGCACATCGGGCTCAAGCGGAAGTAATGGCACAGCGGGTTCATCAGGAACAAGCGGAACAAATGGTAGTGCTGGAAGTAGTGGATTAAGTGGCTCTAATGGAACTGCAGGTTCTTCAGGGACTTCAGGTACTAATGGTGTAGCTGGTAGTAATGGCTCAAGCGGAAGTTCTGGAACAGCAGGTAGTGGAGGAACTTCAGGTCTTAGTGGTACGAATGGTATTTCAAATGCATTTTTTAATTATCAAGCTAAAACAGGAACATTTACTGGTGACCCTGGTAATGGACATATAATTTGGAGTAATTCATCTCAAACAGGTTCAACATTTATTAATGTAAGTGATACTGATAATAACACAAATAATGTTGATGTATTTTTATCAAACATTCAATCAGGCTCTTTAATTACATTACAAGCAAAAGCAGACCAAAACCAATTTCAAAGATATAGAATTGGAACATCAATTGATAATTCAACATATTGGCAATATCCAATAACATATACAACAGCTAGTGGAGCAGGGTTTTCAAATAATCAAGATTTACTTTTCATAATAACACAAACTCCATCAGGTACTTCTGGAACTGCAGGAACTTCAGGACTTAGTGGCACAAATGGCACAGCAGGAACTGGTGGTACATCGGGTGTTAGTGGTACTAGTGGTATAAACGGAACATCAGGTATTAATGGCACAAATGGAACTGCTGGAAGTGGTGGTACATCAGGTATTAATGGTACTAGTGGAGTAAATGGAACTTCTGGCACAACGGGCACTGCAGGAAGTGGTGGAACATCAGGTACAAACGGTGTAGCTGGAACATCAGGAACTTCTGCAACTGCAGGAGCTGGATTCCCTTATAGTGGCAGTGCACAAATTACTGGTTCATTGGGTGTGACTGGTTCTATATCTCAATCAATAGGAATTTATAGTGGTAGTGTTATTTCAAACATATACGATACATACACAAATGTACCGGCGGTAACAAATATAGTAACATTAGATTCAGCTTCATATTCAGCATTAGGAACTAAAGATGCAAATACATTATATATTGTAAGTGGTAGCACATTAAGTGGAACATCAGGAACATCTGGTGCTAATGGTACATCAGGCGTAAGTGGTACATCAGGCATAAGTGGTACAGCAGGTAGTAGTGGCTCATCAGGTATTAATGGCACATCAGGCGTAAATGGTACAACTGGAACAAGCGGTACATCTGGTACTTCAGCAACAATTGGTGCAGGAAATCAAAATGAGTTAATTTATTTATCAGGTTCAAATAAAGTACCATCTGGTGCAAGTTTTACAACTATAACTGATAGTGGTGTTTTTTCAAATCTTAGATTGAATAGCGATTTAATAGTTGTAAAAAATACAATAATAACAGGTTCATTAACAGCATCATTATCACAAGGATATACTTGGGTTGGTGGAACTGGAAATGTTAGTACATTAGTAGCAACATCTTCATTCATATCATCTGGAACATCAGGAACATCTGGTGCTAATGGTAGTTCAGGAACAGCAGGTGCAGCAGGTACATCAGGTACTTCAGCTGCAGGTGGTGCATCATTCCCTTATACTGGTTCAGCAATAATATCTGGTTCATTAATCATAACTGGTTCTGCATTAGGTAACGTAGTATCGGCAAGTATAGCTGGTACTGGAGCATCTGCAACAGCATCTATTGATGGTAACGCAGGAAACTTCTTTACTTGTTTAGTAACAGGAAGTACATTCTTTAATATAACAGGTATTACTTCTGGTGAAACAGTAAATTTATTATTAACAACTGTACAAAATGGACCTACTCCACCAACAGCATCATTCTCATCAAATGTTAAGCAAGTAAGTGGAAGTAGATATTTACCAACATCAGGTAGTACTGGTAAGAACGATATATTAACATTCATAGCATTTGATTCTACGAATGTTTACTTAGCTAAAATAAATGATTTAAGATAATATGGCACTATTTTCAGGATTAGATACTAGTACACAATTCGACCCAGATGCTGGAGCTTTTATTAATGCTACTGGTATTGGTGGTATAGAAGCTGTAGCAATTAATAACTTAGTTAATCAATTAAAGAGTGTTGGGTTATGGTCACAAATGAAAGCCATATATCCTATGGTTGGTGGTACTGCACAATCTTGTAAATTTAATTTAGTTAATCCACAAGATACTGATGCAGCATTTAGATTAACATTTGCTGGAACTTGGACATTTGATAATAACGGAGCTAAACCAAATGGAGCAGCTGGTACATATGCTGAAACATATGCTACACAAACAGCTGCTGGTATGAGTACAACAAATGGACATATTAGTTATTATTCATTTACAAATAGTGCAGCTGCATCAGAAGTAGAAATTGGTAATGGTTCATCTGGACAGGAAACAAACTTAGCAGCAAACTTTGATGGTAACTTTTATGTATTCTATGCATCAGCTGGTGGTGGTAGTGCAAATGCAAACTCAACTGGATTTTATATAAACAATAGAGCTGCATCAACTGAAGGTTGGAAAAATGGAACTAGATTAATTAATACTGGTAATGGAGTAACAAACTCAACAAACACATTTAGATTAGCAATGCAGAATGATGGTACTACAAGCTATCGTAACTCTAAAAGAGGTTGCGCATTCTCATCAATAGGATTAACATTAGGTTCAGCAACAAACTTTACTAATATAGTAAATACATTTTGTACAACATTACAAAGAAATACATTCTAATATGGCAAATCAAACAACAGCAATTTATTTAGGAGATAAGTTAATACAAACTGCTTATTTACAAAATGATTTAGCATCAATAAATCCAACACCACAAAATCCATATAAATTCAGAGCAGATGCTTATTCAGCTTATTTAGGATTAGCAATGCCATATACTCAATTTTCAACTTTGGGAATGAGTAATTTTTATAGTGATGTGCATGGAAGTATTCAAGGAACATCAAATTATACATTAGTTCCAACTGGTTCTGGTACTTTTACAACTGCAGGAACAACTACTGTTAGTTCTGGTTCATATAATTTTCAAACAAATGATGGATATAGTACAGCTTTAGATATAGCTGGATTAAAAAATGCTGGTACAATTACAACAACATACTTTAACCCTTCAGGTAGTAACTTTGTAGTTGAATGCTGGTTTAATTTAAAAGGAACATTTTCAAGTCCACCATTTAATATGTTAATATTTGGTGAAACATCTGGAGATTATTTATTAATGGACTATTCAAATGTATTAGGTCAATTTAGATTTTATACAAATGCAAGTAATACATGGGCAACAACTCCATCTTGGGTAAAAAATAATAATGTTTGGTATCATTTAGCTTTTGTTAGAAGTGGTACTAACAAATACATTTATTTAAACGGAAATAAAATTGGTTCTGGTACATATAGTGGAGCAATAACTAATCCGCCTGATGGATATTGGAGAATACTTGGTAACGCATTAAGTAATGATGATGGTGTTGAAAAATGGATTCAAGACTTTAAATTATATGGTGGAACTGATAAAGGATATACAGGTCCTACAATTACAGTACCACCAAGCATTGTTACATACAATCAATAAAATTTACAATACAATTGTTAAATAATAAAATAAACAAATAATATGAAATTAGAAACGCAAAATAGCTATGTAACTAACCCACAATTTGTAGGTGGTGTAGCAGTTATCCCAGTATCTGGTTCAACATTTAATAATTACAACCAAGCAAATCCTCAATTTGGATTTACGGCTGGTGGATTATATGTTGGTGAAATTGGTACTGTAGTTGTAAAGACTTATGATGACTCAGTATTTACTTTAGTATCTGCATCAGGTTTTATACCTGGCATTATTACAGCAGTATCTGCATCTTCAACTGCTGGTAACATAGTAGCATTAAGATAATTTATGTATAATTTAAACTATAATGTAACTAACGCTAGATTGAATAGACCTGTTGGGAGACCTTTCGTACCTTATGGAAGACCTGACCCTTATTCATCTTCTTTAGTTTTAGCAATACCTGGAGCTATTTTTAGACAAGGATATATAAATGTATTTAATCAAACAAATGAGTTTGATGATATATCTGGATATCTAAAAGGAGGAAGTGTATTCAATCCAAATACAGGAAAATACACTACACCATATGCATCCCATACATTAACTCCTACTGGTTCAGTTGGATTTATAACAGGTTCAACAACTGTAAATCAATTTTCAGCACAAGGTTATCAAACTTCATTAATTGTTAGTGGAAATAACGCATTAAATGTAACTCCATTAAGTAGCAGTTTAGGAACTGATTTTAATTTAAGTAAAGATACTGCATGGTGTATTGAAACTTGGGTAGCTTATAATACAACTGCATCTGCAACAGCTACTCCAAGTTTCAGTTTAGGTGCACCAAATAAGCAATGGGTAGGACATTGGTTCACTAATAGTCCAACTGGTTCATCTTATTTAGCTTATTTAGGATGGGGTGGTAAAGTTGGAAGATATGACCAACCAGATAACTATGTTACTGCTTCAGGAGTACCTGCTTTTTATTGGGATGGTGCTGCACATGCTGGAAACCCTGATTATTTATATCAACCAACTTACACAAATACAATTACGCCATATCAATGGCAACATACCGCAATAACTTGTTATCCATCTGCATCTAAAGGACTTCTTCAATTTTATATAAATGGACAAAGAATAGGTTCTACAACTATTTCAACTGATATAGCATTAGCACCAGCAACTCTTATTACAATATTAGGTAATCCCAATCCTCCGCAACCACCACCATATAATGATATAGCTAACTCAAACTATAAAACTGGTAGTGGATTATTCATTCAGGATATGAGAGTATATAACGGAGCAGCAAAATATACTGGTTCTTCATTTACTCCACCACCTTCAATGATTGTTGGATTGCAAGAACCATATCCACAATATACATAAAAAATGAATACAAAAAAACAAACAATTGTTAAATAATTAAATCAAAAATAATATGAACGCAAAACAAGTATTAGATAAAGTATTAGCGGCTCTTTCATTAGTGAAGGACGAAGTTACTTTTACAGACGCTAAACTAGCTGATGGAACTATCTTACAATCTCCTACCTTTGATTTAGGTGAGAGTGTTGAAGTAGTACACGAAGATGGAACTAAAACTCCAGCACCAAATGGTGAGCATGAGGTAGTTCTTAAAGATTCTGAAGGAAACGATGTAAGAATTAGAGTACAAACTGAAGATGGTAAAATAGTTGAGAGAAGCAATGTAGAAGAAGAAGCTCCAGCAAAAGATGAAGCTGTTGATATGGAAAGCATCGCAGGTGACGATATCGCATCTCCGGTAGACCCAAATGAAATTCCTGCAGAACCTCAAGATATTCCTCAAACAATGAGTGAAGTTTATGAAAAACTTTCTTATAGAATTGAAGAATTAGAAAAATTAGTAGCTGAGCACGTTATCAGCAAAACTGAAAAGCCTGAAGAAGTAAAAACTAAACCATTACCTGGTGACCCTGGTACAATGGAAATGGCAGCAGTTGATGGTGATGAAGAAACAGATGATGAAAATTCTGATGAGGAAGAATTACCAAAATTAGATGGTGCACCTATTGAGGATGAACCAAAACCAACACAAAAATTTAATAAGAATAATAATGTGATACCAAACTCACAAAATACATTCTTATCAAAATTATATAATTAAACAAAACAAAAATCATTTAACATGAGAAAATTACAAAAATTCGCAGGTGAACAACCAGCAATAACTACTACCTACGCAGGTGAGTTCGCTGGTAAGTACATCGCAGCGGCGTTGTTATCTGCTACTACTTTGGACAAGAAGTATATCACTATTCTTCCTAACGTAAAGTATAAGCAAGTATTACAAAAAATCGCTGTCAACTCAATTGTGAACGATGCTTCTTGTAACTTTGTAACTTCAGGTACTGTAGCTCTTACTGAGAGAATCATAGAACCAAAAGAATTACAAGTTAACTTAGAACTTTGTAAGCAAAACTTTGTAAATAGCTGGGAGGCTTTACAATTAGGATACTCTGCATTTGACGAGATTCCAAAAGACTTTACTGACTTCTTAATCAGTTATGTAGGTGGTACAGTAGCTCAAGCAACTGAACAATCTATTTGGGCTGGTGTAGCAGCAACTAACGGACAATTCGCAGGTTTATTACCAGCGTTATCTGCATCAGCAGCAGCTGGTGGAGCAGGTGCTGCTTTAGTAGCAACTGGTTCAGGCGCTATCAATTCATCTAACGTATTAGCTAAATTAGATAACGTATTCCAAACAATTCCTAACGCAGTTTATGGTAAAGAAGATTTAATTATCTATGTACCAACAAACGTAGCTAAGGCTTATCAACAAGCTTTAGGTGGTGGAGCGCAAGGTGCAAACGGTTGGAACAACCAAATGAACGTTGGTGAAAAACCAATGAACTTCAATGGTGTTGAAATCGCAATGTGTCCTGGTATGACTTCAAACTACATCGTAGCAGCTCAAAAATCTAACTTATACTTCGGTACTGGTTTGATGAGTGATTACAATGAAGTTAGAGTGTTAGACATGGCTCAAATTGATGGTTCTCAAAACTTTAGAATCATAATGAGATATACAGCAGCAACTCAGTTCGGTATCGGACAAGATGTAGTTATCTATATCCCATAAGAAAATATTGAGTGAGTAATAGGGAGATTAAAGTGAAAACAATATCTCCCTTCACTTAAAAACAAATTAACAAATTAAAAAAACAAAACTATGG
>Ga0114974_10004204_pt1 | contig 10774 bp, 9 predicted proteins | sample S_130206_EF_Meta_FD_87318 | JGI IMG/M metagenome (GOLD analysis project Ga0114974, IMG submission 87318) | Freshwater microbial communities from Lake Simoncouche, Canada to study carbon cycling - S_130206_EF_MetaG | ecosystem: Environmental > Aquatic > Freshwater > Lake | place: Lake...
CCGGGGCAAATTTGGGATGGAGTGCGAGAGCCTTGTCGTAGCTGGCCAGCGCGTCCTGCAGCCATCCCAGAGACGCCAGGGAAATACCGCGATTGTAGAAACATTCCGGGCTGTTCGGCCTCAGGGCCAGCGCCTTGTCATAGCTGGTCACGGCTTCCGCGAAACGCTTGAGATGAGCCAGGGTGACGCCGCGATTGTAAAGCCCCTCGAAAAAATCCGGCTTGACCGACAGGGCTCTGTCCAGCTTCTCGAGGGCCTCGTCATAGCGCCCTGCCGCCATCAGCGCCGAGGCGTAATTGACCAGTGTGCCGAAATCGCCGGGTTGCTGTTTCAGGGCGGCTTCCGTCAGCCGGATGGCTTCGGTGTTTCGACCCTGCTGTCCGCGCAGCGCGCCCAGCAGCTGCAGCGCCGTGGTGTTTTCCGGTTGCTGCTGGAGAGCCTGCTCATACAGGCTTGCCGCCTGGTCCAGCTGACCTTGTTGGTGCGCGCCAATCGCCCGCTGGAGCAAGGAATCCACATCCATAAAGCTTCACGACCCCTGTCAGCGCGGGACAAATTTTGCGCATCGTATTTCTATTGCGAAAAATAGGCAGTCGCACCGGCTACCGCTTTGTATTTTCCGTGCCGTTTTTTGCATCTGCGATGTACGGCGACATCACTCGCGCATTTGTGATCGCTAACAATTCCGTTATCTATCCGGTTGTGGCAAATTTAATACAGTATTTGGCCTGAAACTGCCTTAAAAAGCTCCCAATTCGGCCTAGTTCGAAAAAGCATGAGGGAGTTTTTGCACATGACGCGTTCCACCGACATCCGTCCCGCTGCCCGATCGGCGCTTGGTTTGCTGAAAAAAGCATCGCTTTTCGCCACGGCTGGCGCGAGCGCCCTCTTGGTGGCCTCGGCCGCCTACGCGCAGGAGCCGGGTGTGGAATCGGTGACGGTCTCCTCCTCCCGCATCATGAACACGGGCATGACTGCGCCGACCCCCACCACTGTCCTGAGCACGAGTTTCATCGAATCGCAGGCGAAGGACAACGTTTTCAATATGATCACGCAATTGCCGTCCATGATGGGCAGCACCGGCGTGCAGAGCGGTGTTAACGGCACCAGCGGTGGCGGCAATGGTCTGGCCTCGTTCAACATGTTCGGCCTGGGGACGATCCGTACCCTGACCCTGCTGGATGGCCAGCGTTACATCCCCGCCAACGTCACCGGCGTGAACGACATCAACCAGTTCCCGCAGATGCTGATCCAGCGCGTCGACGTGGTCACCGGCGGTGCCTCGGCCTCCTGGGGTTCAGACGCGATGTCCGGCGTGGTCAATTTCATCACCGACAAGAAGTACACCGGCTTCAAGGCGAACATCTCGACCGGCATTTCGGACTATAACGACAATGCGACCCTCACGGTCGGGGCCGCCGCCGGCACCAGTTTTGCGGGTGGTCGCGGGCACTTCACAGTGTCGGTCGATTACAGCCATAGCGATGGCGTGGAAGGCGACTGGAAAAAGCTCGCCTGCTGCGGCAACTCGCTGACGGAAGCGCTGGGCCATGGACGTACCTGGTACACGGCGCCGACTACGATGACGTATAGCTCGCCTGCTGCGACGCCGGCAGGCCAGCCGCAATACTTCAATACGGGTTATGCCGTGCCCAATCAGATCGCGCGCACGGGCATGATCAATAGCGGCCCGCTTATGGGTATCGTATTCAATCCCGACGGCACGACTTACCGCCGCGATTACGGTGTCGGCCTCACCGGGGTCGCAGGCGTTCCAAACCGTGACGGCAGCCTCACCGCCTCTGGCACGGTCGCCAATTGCGTCGCCATTTATTGTATCGGCGGAGACCTCTCGACGATACAAGGTTCGGGCGGCACCATGGCCACTCCGATCACGCGCGGAAACATCTATGCGCGACTGTCTTATGACCTGACGCCGGACTGGAACCTCTGGACGACTGTCAGTATGTCGGAGGAGCAGACCTCCAATAACCCCAACTCCGCCGAATGGCGCTCCGCCATGCCGGGCATCTCAGGTGGCGCTGGCCAGCAAGCGCCCGGATCCTGGACCAACGCGCAGCTTGATTACGGCGGCTCCCGCGCGAATACGATCCAGTCCACGGCGATCTTCAATCTGGGTCAGGATCTGATACCCGCCGGCGTTGGATGCGATAATGCATTTCTGCCTCAAAATATCAAAGATGCCTGCGGTGCGAACAACATCACTCGTTTTGGTTTCGGCTCGCTGTTTTATGGACTGGGCCCGCAAAAGGTCCATTCCCTGCGCGACAATCGCCGCTATGCCATGGGCCTTGATGGTACATTTAACCTCTTCAACACGGAGTGGTCCGCCACGGCTTATGCGCAGCATGGCGAGAACAACACCCGCATCAAAGTGCGCGGCATCGCCTTGCTGCCCTATATGTATAGTGCGGTTGATTCCGTGCGGGACTCGCAAGGTGTCGCGGTCTGCCGCAACACCGTCGCCCGCGCGATGGGATGCGTGCCGATCAATCCGTTCAGTAATGAATACACCTCGGCCCAGAAGGACTGGGTCTATGGTGGCAAGAAGTGGGGCCCAGGCCCAATACAGCTATCGAAGCAATTCCAGAATGCGGCAGAATTTGTCGTCAGCGGTTCACCTATAAAGAACTGGGCCGGTGACGTCTCGATCGCGTTAGGCGCGGGCTGGCGCGAGGATGGCTATTCGGTGCGCGGTGATGGTGCCGGCAACGGCACGGCCGGCGGCCCCAAGGGTGCGCCGGGCTCCGAATGTGTTGATCCGCTGTTGAATTGTGTCAACGGCACCAACTGGTATGCCGGCAGTTTCCACAATGCCAATGGTTATTTCGGCGTGCGGGAGGCCTTTACTGAAATCCAGGTTCCGCTGATCGACAGCCCCACATGGGGTAAGGCCGACGTGTCTTTGGCGGGCCGTCATGCCAAGTACACCACCGCCGGGTCCGCCAATACCTGGAAGGTAGGCTTGACTTACGATACGCCGTTCGATGGCGTCCGCATTCGCGCCTTGCAATCTCGCGATTTCCGGGCTCCCAACCTCAGCGAACTTTTCGCGGCGCCAGTCACCGCCAACGGCTCCAATACTGATCCGTGGAGAAACGGCAACATCCAGGTGATCAATGGTACCCTGGGCAACCCGCTTCTGAAGTCAGAAAAATCCATCAATACCCAGCTCGGCATTGTCCTCACGCCCAGCTGGTTGCCTGGCTTCAACACTTCGCTGGATTATTACCGCATTGCTGTGAGCGGGCAGATCAATTCCACCCCGACACAGACAAGCGTCAACAACTGCTATGCCGGCCTGACCCAGTTCTGCGCCGCCATCCAGGTGGCGGGCGGCCTCAGCCCCGCGGTCAGCTCAAGCTGGATCCAGGTGAACGCACAAGCATTCAACACCGCGAGCACTGTCACTGATGGCTTCAACTGGGAGATGACCTACCAGTTCAGCCTGGCAGACTCGCGCTTCTCTGATTTCATGTCGATCCCGGGTAATTTCACCTTCCGCAACCTGGTCACCTATGTGAGCAAGTTCCGCAACAATCCCGGTCTGCCCGGAACCTTCATCATCAATTCTGCTGGCATGAATTCGGGCAATATCCCGCACGTGAAGGGCTTCCTCACCCAGCAATACGAAGAAGACAATTGGGAAATCCATATGTCTGAAAACTGGATTTCGGAAGGCAAAATGAACAACAACTGGGTCCAGTGTTCAATTGGATCCTGCCCGACTTCGACCCTGCAAAATCCGACCGTCAACGACAACCACGTTCCGGGCATCATCTACTTCAACGCCGGTGGCTCAGTGACCCTGAATGACCACTGGAAGATCTATGCCCAGGTTGACAACTTGCTGGATAAAGACCCGCCGCGGATCTACAGCACGGCTTTCAACCAGGCCAACAACGGCACAAATCCGACCCTGTATGACACTGTCGGTCGCATGTATCACATCGGTGTCCGCATCGATAATTAGTAATGACGCCGCCGTTAGAAGCGGAAAGCGCACTGAAATATTTTGAGAGGTCCTATGCGAAAGTTACTGATTGCCGCCCTGTCTGCGAGCCTTCTCGTTCCCACGGTCGTTTTGGCTGAGAATAGTGCCTTAACACCCGGCAAGCCTGCCGGTGTCCGTGCGGCCCAGATGGACAGAACGACTGTGTTGGTGGGTGTTGGCGCGGCTGCTATTCTTATTGGCGTTGCTGTGGCTGCATCGGATTGCTGCACTAGCAGCAACAAGCCGGTCCCGATCGCCGCCGCCCCCACGACGACTGCTGTTTAAGAGATAGCTTTTTTATTCGTTTCTAAAACGACGCCAGACATGATCGAATCGGAACAGATTTGGATCATGTCTGGTGTTTTATTTTGCGGGTTGACGGTATCCCTATAGGTTGGCGCGATGGGGTTGCATGAGCTTCTTCATCAGGCCCTGAATGCGCAAAATTCCGGCGACCTTGCTGACGCCGAGCGATTGTACCTGGCGGTGCTTGCCGCCGATCCGCAGCTTTCTCGCCGAAAAGGACGCGCGGTCCATGACCGTTCGCTATCGCGCAAACCGCGCCGTCATTTTCGATTCCGATCTGTTTCACGAAACCGACCGGATCGCTTTTCAAAGCGGCTACACCAACCGCCGGGTGAATATCACTTTGCTGTGCGGCCGGCGCCGGTCGCATGAAGGGCTTGCCTGAGTTGGGTGGCTTTGGACAGGTTGGGCGAGTCGTTAGTTGCAACCGAGAAGGCAATGCTGCACGTGCGAAGCTTCTGATTTTGCGACATTTGAATCACAGCGAAGACCTAATGTTGTGTCGCAAGTTGTGTCGCAAAATGTCTCAAAAAGCCCGAATTCACAGCAATTTCGGGAATTCTGCTGGGATGAATGTTGCGAAAAGCCTTTGAAAAGTCTTTATTGAAGCCAACTATTCTGACTAATTGTCGGGCATTGCGTCACCACCGAAATAAGACCAAAGCGTGCAGCAAGCACGCGGCAAATCAGGCATGGAGAAGCATCCAGTGCGTACAAAATTTGTCCTCGGTATTGCAGCCATAGTCGCCTGCGGCACGTGGATAGGTGCTGCGGCCCTGGAGGCCAGCGGCAGCCAGGTCGTGGGCATGCGGCGCCTGACGGAACAAGAATATCGCAATTCCATCGCGGACATCCTCGGCAAGGATATCGTGGTGCAGGGCACTTTCGAGCCGGGCATCCGCATCGGCGGCCTGACCGCCGCCAGCACCGCCGTGCTGTCGATTACGCCGGCGGGCTTTGAATCCTATTCAAAGATGGCCGACACGATCGCGACACAGGCGACCAACGAAGAACATCGCAAGCGGCTGGTCTCCTGCCAACCCAAGTCCGCCAAGGCGCCAGACGATGCCTGCGCCGCCGAATTCCTCGGCCATTACGGCCTGCGCCTGTTCCGCCGCCCCCTGACCGCCGAAGAACTGCGGTCGCGTGTCAGCCTGGCAAGAACGATGGCCAAGTCGTCCGGCGATTTCTACGCCGGGCTTCGCTATGGCCTGGCCACGCTGCTGCAGTCGCCGGAATTCCTGTTCCGCAAGGAAATCGCGGTGCCGGTGGACGGCAAAGCCTACGCCCTGGATCCTTACAGCCGCGCCACCCGCCTCAGCTATCTGATGTGGGACACCACGCCGGACGCCGAACTGCTGAAGTCGGCGGAAACCGGTGAACTGAACACGCCCGCGGGACTGGAAAAGCAGGTTGACCGGCTGATGGCGTCCCCCCGCCTGGAATCGGGCATGCGCGCCTTCTTCTCCGACATGCTGATGCTGTCGACGTTCGACAACGTGTCCAAGGATGGCATATTCTATCCCAAATGGGCCGGCCCCATGGGTGCCTCGGCCGCGGAAGAAACGCTGCGTACCACCATCGCCCTGGCGCTTCACGAGAATGGCGACATGCGTGACCTGATGGTCACCCGCAAGACCCAGATCAATCGCATGCTGGCGTCGATCTATGGCGTGCCCTTCTCCTTCAAGGGCGAATGGACGCCTTACGAGTTCGGCCCGGAAACCGGCCGCAGCGGCCTCATCACCCAGATCAGCATGCTGGCAATGTTTTCCCATCCCGGCCGCAGTTCGCCCACCAAGCGCGGCGTGGCGTTGAACGAAATCCTGCTGTGCGAGCCGACGCCGCTCCCGCCCAACAATGTGGACTTCTCTGCAGTTACTGAGACCAACGGGCCGAACAAAACGGTGCGCGAGCGCCTGATGGCCCATGCCACCGACAAGACCTGCGCCTCTTGTCACAACGCCGTTGATCCCCTTGGCCTGTCCCTGGAAGGTTTCGACACCATCGGCGGGCGTCGCGATAAGGAAAACGGCGAAACGATCGACGTTTCCGCCACTATCCAGGGCAAGTCGTTCTCAGGCGCTGAAGGGCTGGGTAAATTCCTCTACAACAACCCCAAATATCCTGCCTGTGTCGCACGCAAGCTCTATTCCTACGCCAACGGACTGAACAGCGAAGAGGTGGACTCCTCGGCATTCAAGCAGGGACAGGACGCCTTCCAGAAGTCCGGTTATCGCCTGCGTGCCTTGCTCAAGGGGCTCGTCACAAGCCCGCAATTCTTCAACACCTCGGCTCCGGTGCAGGAAGCATCCGCCGAACATGTCAAAACCGCTTCACCCTAGAGATTGGGAGACACAGTCATGAAATTAGATCGCAGGTTCCTTCTTCGCGGCATGTTCCAGGGCTCGGCCGCCACCATGATGGTGCCGTTCCTGGACTGCTTCCTGGACAGCAAGGGCCAGGCGCTGGCCGCGACGGGGCAGAAGCTGCCGACGCGCTTCAACACCTTCTTCTTTGGCTGCGGCCTGACCAAGTCGCTGTGGGTGCCCAAGACCGCCGGCAAGGACTATGAAATGACCGTCCAGCTGAAGCCGCTGGAGGCCTATCGCAACAAGCTGAACGTGTTCAGCGGCCTGCGCATTCCGTTCGACGACAATCCGAACTACCAGCACTGGTCAGGCGTTGCCGCCGCGGCCACCGGCATTTCGCCGAGCAAGCAGGGACAGTTCGACTCCAAGACCATCGACCAGCAGGTTGCCGATGTGATCAGCCGCGGCGCCCGCTACAAGTCGGTGGCCGCCGCCGCTTCGGGCAATGCCAAGGAAAGCTATTCGAGCCTGGGCGGCCTCAACACCCTGCCTCCCGAAACCTCGCCGCTGTCGCTGTATACGCGCCTGTTCGGACCCGGTTTCCAGGATCCGGCCTCTCCCAACTGGAAGCCCGATCCTTCGATCATGGTGCAGCAGAGCGTGCTGTCCGTGGTTGCCGAGGACCGCAAACGCGCGATGATGCATCTGGGCGCTGCCGACAAGGCGCGCATGGATCAGTATTTCACCTCGGTGCGCGAAGTTGAAACCCAGATGGCGACACAGCTGCAGCGTCCTGAACTGACCGCCAAGGTCGAGATTCCGGCGGCGCCCGCAGGCGACATGATCGTGAACAACGCGCTTCCCAACATCCGCAAGAATGTGCCGTTGATGTCCCGTCTGGGCGCCCTGGCCCTGGCCACCGACCAGACCCGCGTGTTCAACCTCAGCATCTCCGAGCCGGGCTCGCAGATCTTCATCCCGGGCGACTCCCTGGGCTACCACCAGTCCACGCACGAAGAGCCCATCGATCCCATCCTGGGCTATCAGCCGCGCGTCGCGCAGTACAACGTTCACAGCATGGAGCTTTTCGCCATGATGCTGAAGGAGCTGGACGGTGTTCAGGAAGGCGACGGCACCCTCTTGGATCACAGTCTGGTCTTTGCCTATACCGACCAGAGCTTCGCCAAGATTCATGCCGTCGATGGCCTGCCGATCCTGGTTGCCGGCCTGGCGAGCGGGCGCATGAAGGGCGGTTACCATATCGCTGGCGACAACAGCACCGTGTCGCGCGTGGGTCTGACGGCCATGAAGGCGATGGGTGTCGGCGTTGACAGCTGGGGCATGAATTCGATGGAGACCAAGAGTCCGTTCGGCGAATTGCTGGCCTAGTTCGTTTTCTGTCCAACCCTGGAGCAACAAGCTGCTGGCTTGGCTGATGTTGCGTCTGTTCGGAGTTTTCAAGGTTATGTCGCGTTCAGTTCTTTTCTCCCGCGTCGCGGGCGTGGCGCTTATTTTTTCCGTTGCCGCTACCGCCATCGTCACGGCAGCACCCGCGGATGTCGCCCTTATAAAATCCCGAAAAGACAAACTGCGCGATATGGGCACCGCCCTTAAGCAGGTCGACGATGAGCTCAAGAAAAGGTCTCCCGACTGGGAGAATGTCATCCTGCTGAACGTCCAGGTACTCCATGAACGTAGCCCGTATCTGCTGAAGTGGTTTCCCAAGGGCAGCGGCCCGGAATCCGGCGTCAAGACCTATGCCTTGCCGGCAATCTGGCAGAAGGCCGGTGATTTCGCCAAGCACGCCAAGGATATGGAGGCCGCATCCGTCAAGCTCCATCAGGCGGCTGCAAAAAAGGACGCCGGTGAACTGAAGGCGCAGGTCATTGCGATGGGCAAGAGCTGCAAGGCCTGTCATGACGATTACCGTTCTCCGGAATACGAAAAAGACGCCGAACAACAATAGGTGAGCATATGAGTTCGCCTGACGAGATCGGCACAGATCAAAAGGCGGCTCGGGTTCTGCGCGTCTGGGATTCGCCGACCCGTGCCATGCACTGGCTGCTGGTGATCTCCATCGCCACCTGCTGGTGGACGGGCGAGAACGACGAGCTCGAATATCACCAGTATAGCGGCTATGTCGCCCTCTGGGTCGTTTTGCTGCGCATCTATTGGGGGTTCGTGGGTTCGTCCACCGCCCGGTTCGTCAACTTCGTGCGCGGACCCAGGACTGTTTTCAAATATGTGCGCACCCTGCACCTGCGCAACACGCCTGCCACCCTAGGGCACAATGCGCTGGGCGCGATCAGCGTGCTGGTGCTTCTGAGCGCGGTTGCGGCGGTGGTGGGGACCGGCCTGTTCGCGGTGGATTTCGACGTGCTCTATTCGGGGCCGCTGTCCAGCTATGTCGATTACCGGCAGGGCCGCAAGATCGCGCGCCTGCATGGCGGCACGCTGTTCAACATCCTGCTGGTGGTCATCGCCCTGCATCTGCTGGCGGTGAGTTTCTACTACGCCTACAAGCGTCACAATCTGGTCGCCACCATGATAACCGGCAAGCGCAAGGGCGAGGCGGTCGGGCAAGAGCTTCAGGTTGCCCCGGTCTGGCGGCTTGCCTTGGGCGCGGTGATCGCTTCGATTATCGTATGGGCGGTGACGACAGGGTTCTATTTCTAGGGTTTGTTCTGCTATACTTCATAAAAACACTATTGAAACGGGCGGGAAAACAATGAGACGCAGCACGATTTTTGGTTTTGCACTGGTTGCCCTTGGCGCGGGAATGCCGCTGGCGTCTGTTGCGCAAGCGCCCGCCGCCAAGCCGGCCCCGGCGGCGGAGCTTCCGATGGTCCCGGCCGCCAAGCCGGGCGTCTTTTCCATCAAAACGGTCAATCCGACCCGCTTCACCCTGGCGGTGACGGGCAAGGCCTTTACCTCGCGCGATGCGATCGAAAAGTATCTCGCCTATCGCGCTGCCGAGCACACATTGGCGCAGAACGGCACCTGGTTCACCCTTGTGGAAGGCCGCATGAAGGGTGACGCCGGCCCCGACCCGGTGAACACCGATCCGGCGCGCGCGGGCAAGCGCTACAGCTTCCGCATGGCCTTTTGGCGCCCGGTCTGGCGCTACAAGCTGGCGGGCGCTGCGGCCTGGAGCAGCTGGAGTCCCTTCTCCGGCGCGGCCTTCTTCGCCGACGGCAAAGACCCCAAGAACGTGACCGCGTTTGAAGTCAGCGCCGACATCGTTGTCCGCAAGGGCATCATGGACGGCAACAATCCGCTGGGCTTTGAGGCTGCCGCCCTTTCCGATCTGCTCATCAACCAGGTTTCACCCCCCGAGTAAGGAACGACGTCATGGGAATTCACCGCCGCACCGCCGCCAAGATGCTTGCCGGGTTTGGGCTTTCCGTCACAGCCATGCCGGCCTTCGCGCAAGCCAAGACCGTCGAAGTTTCGATGGGGCGGGCAAAAATGGTTTTCCTGCCGGCCGCTGTCACCATCAAGGTCGGTGAAACGGTGAACTGGACCAATCCCGCCGTGGTGCTGCACAGCGTGACCTTCGATCCCGCTAAGGCGACCAAGCCCGGCAATGTCGTGCTGCCCGCCGGCGTGGCGCCGTTCGACTCCGGCGAAATGGCGCAGGACGCCACCTTCAGCCACACCTTCACGGCCAAAGGCACCTACAAATATATCTGCACAATGCACGAGGCGATGGGCATGGTGGGCACGGTCACCGTCACGTAATTTATATGACAATTCAATGATTCAAGATGGTTCGTTGGCAGCCATCCGTTAATGATAGAATACCGACTGGTGCTTCTCCGACGGTCGGCAACGAGCCCGGTTCACAGGAGGTGGTCATGATCCTGCAGAAACGCGTTCTACTTTGCTCGGTGGCGACTGTGGCGCTCGCCGCCATGGTCCAGCCTTCCACTGCTGCGCCCTGGTCGCGCGGTTATGTCGTCGCCACCTATGAATATGCCTTCCGCTATGGCGGTCGCGCCGGGTTCGAACGTGCTGGCGAGATCGAGCCGGGCTCCGATTGTCTCCATGGCAACAGCGTTCATTTCGCCAATGACAAGAATACCGAAGCGGCGCTGAAGCAGCCCTTCCGCAGCCAGTATGAAATCGAAAGCATCGCCCG
>Ga0114974_10004205_pt1 | contig 10771 bp, 22 predicted proteins | sample S_130206_EF_Meta_FD_87318 | JGI IMG/M metagenome (GOLD analysis project Ga0114974, IMG submission 87318) | Freshwater microbial communities from Lake Simoncouche, Canada to study carbon cycling - S_130206_EF_MetaG | ecosystem: Environmental > Aquatic > Freshwater > Lake | place: Lake...
CTCGAAACCCTCTTGGTCGGTCTGCAGTACTCGTTCTTTCCTCCTGCACCACACGCCTTGTTTGTTCTTGTGTCAACCCACTTCTCGCTCTCCCACCTCTTCAGGTCCTTACCAGTCTCTGTCTTCTTTACATTGCCAGATGCCTTCCTGCACTTGGCTATAGCCTGAGATGCCCTTGCTGACGGGAACACATCGTACGATGACTTTACTTTTTTATAGCACGCGTCCTTCATTAGTACTTCCCTTTTTTTTCTTTTTTTATTTTCTTAGCGTGTCTATATCCAGATTCTTTTTCTAAATCAAAATCACTTAAAAACCAACCTAATACAGAAAATCTTTTTTTATTTAGTAATTCTTTTAATCTTGATATTTTTACACCTATAAATTTAGATGCTTGATATACATCATAAAAATTATAAATTATATTATCTGATTTTTTTATAGAAACAGGAGTTTCAAATCCTTTTAATATATATTTGTTTTTACAAAATCTTATTTTACCACTTATGTTTTGTAAGTTTAAAAAATAAGCGCAATCTGCTTGAGAATTAAAATTTAATATTTCTCCGTTTTCACAATTTAATAATTCTACTTTTTTACAAGTATTTGGATTTTTACCTCCAATACCTCCTAATTTTATATTTAAACAGTTTTTATCTTTTATAAGTTCTTTTGTTACTAATTTTTCTTCAAACTTATAAGCTTCTTCTAATGTATCAAATTCTTTTATTACTTCTTTTTTAAAATTTTTATAACCATATTTTATTACAGAATCTAAAAAAGCAGATTTAACTCCTTGTTTTTTTAATTTCAAAGCACTTCCTTGACTGCAAATACCAGATCCTATATATCCATCTGATTCTCTTCTTTCAAGATGAACTCCTATATAGTATTTATCATTAACTAAACAAGTTGTTTTATAAGCAATATTTCTCATTTACCTTTTAAATATTTATCACTTCCTTTAGACCAAAGATTTTTACAAGCCCAATGTCTAGCAGTTAATTTACTTGTAGCTGTATCACAATTATGTCGCGCCTTAAAATTTTTTCTAGCTTCGTCAGAATAATTTGACTTATACCCTGAGGCACCGTAATGAATGAGCTTCTCCTGCCCGTTCTCACAAGCCTTGACCATTCTCTTCTTACCTGCCCTGTCACTCTTTTGAGGAGTGTTGCACTTCATCTTACTTTTGTCTGCCATTTCCTCTTGCTCTTTTGTCTCCAGGCATCGCATTTCGCGAACCGCGATTCACTGAAGCCTTCTGTAATTTTGTACCATTTTTATGGTGTGAAACATCAAGACCATCACCGTTCCCATAAGTCCCACGCTTGCGGTTCTCAGCATTGAGCTCAACACGCTTCTTAACCTCACGGTCTTGCTTGTTGTACTCCTTCTGATACTCAAGACGCTTCTTACGAGCCTCTGGATTCGATGCGTAGTATTTTGCTGTCCTACCTGGCATTGTTATTTTTTCTTTTTAGCCATCATCTTCTCCTTCATCTGCATCTTCTTTCCTTCACCCTTTTCGTGCTTCATCATAGCAACTTTAGACATATATTTTTCTCCTGTTCCTTTTTCAACTACTACCTTCTTTGTAACTTTTGCTTTCATAATTTATTTTTTTGTTTTTGTTTTACCAGCCTTAGACAACGCGATTGCTATACTTTGCTTTTGGCTTTTTCCAGATTTCATCTCTGTTCTTATATTTTCGCTGATCACTTTAGATGAGCTCCCTTTCTTTAGTGGCATAGTTTTATTTTATTAGTTATATACTCTTATTTCTATTGGGGTGTTAAGAAGATATCCATCAGATGGAGAAGGATCTCCTACTTGTATTGGAATTTCATTTGAGGTCATGTTTCCTCCTGTTGTAAAATAAATATATACCCCTAAATTTCCATTGTATTGTGAACCAAATGTAGTCGTTTTATTATTTGTAAATAAATTATCAGATATAATTGAATAACTACCAACGTTATTATAAGTAAACCAAATATTCCCAATAGTGTTTTCTAATACTGTTACTACTGGAGCTCCTGTGTTGTAGATTAAGTTACCTCCATCACCCCAACTATTAGGGGTAGTTCCTGTTGCAATAAATGATGTGTTAACATTATTGTTAGGAGCTCCTACATTTGTCCAATCACCACCATTTGAAACATCTATAAGATATGTTACACCTATTGTTAAATCTCCACTTCCAATAAAGAGTCCATCACTTTCTCCACTCTGTGTTAATAAAGCTGTAAACACTTTATATCCTCTTATATCATCAAGAGTATATGGCTGTGTCTCCGCATTTATCGATGCAGACTTTCGTTCTGTTAAGTTAACTGTTGGAGCAATTCCAATAAATCTAGTACCTAATGGTATCATTTATATAAATGTTTTATCTTTGCAAAGATAATAATTAAATCAAAATGAAATTAAGAAAGAAAATAATAGTTAAGAACTACCAACGCGTTGAGCCGAAGCACGACTGGCTTAAGTACTGGCGTGTTGTAAGGTACTGGGTGTCAGAGTCTTATGGACTATCCTACCCAGATTTGGAGATGCTACTCTTTTTGTACTCCGAGAACCTCTTTTCTGAGCACGACTTCGAAAAGTTTGAGAGAATTATGTCGTGGGATACCAACAGGTTTAAGAGGCTTGTCGAGGGAGACTGGATTGTGCCCTGGCGTGAGAAGAACGGAAACGAGAAGGCACTATATACACTGTCGTTCAAGGACAAGAAGCTAATGAACGCTGTCTATAAGAAGCTCAGCGGTGAGGAGGGCATAACCACCCATCCAACCAAGAACCCAATCTTTAGAAAGGACGCTGGATACATCGCGCGCGGGTATCGAAAGATGATACTTGAGATGAACGAGGCGATACAAAAAGCTAAGCAGTATTAGCTAATATGTTGTATAATGTGTCATATTATGCGCAATAATAGCTAATATGTTGTATATAACGGACATTATCAAATAAAAAACCACCGATATTAGTCGGTGGTTATTAATTTTAGATCACAACGATCACGTCCCTCTCCATTATGACGGTGTAGGTCTTGTCGCCTATCATCATACTGTAGCCAGCGTTCTTGTCGTAGTAGACGATGTCCCCGTCGTTTATAGAGTTGACATCCGTACCCTTCTTTACTATCTCCGCCTTCTTGTAACGCATCTTAGAGGTATCCGTTCCAGACATTATCAGACCGATGTCAGACTTGACCTGCTCATCGATCTGGTTGATTATACAATATTTCCCAAGTGGCTTCATATTACGCTCGTGTTAAGGTTATAATCGCGTTTGTGCTCAGTATCGTTGTGGCTACACTGACCGCGTTCTTCAGCGCGTTCTTCGTCACCTTCAGCGGATCTATGATCCCCATCCCAAACATATCACCGTAGCACTCGTTCTTCACGTCGTAACCGTGACCATACTCATTCACGCTTGACATCATCTCGTACCCGTCCTTGCCAGCGTTGTCCATTATCTGCAGCAGCGGTGACTGTATCGCCCATCCAACGATCTGCATCGCGGTGTACTGGTCGTGGCTTATGTGCTCCATATTTTCATCCGCATACTCAATAATATCAGACGCTATATTGAAAAGCGCCACACCACCACCTGGCAGTATGCCCTCTTCAAGTGCCGACCTAACCGCACAGACCGCGTCGTCAACCCTATCATAACGCTCCTTCTGCTCAACGTCCGAACCTCCTCCAACGTATATAACTCCAACACCACCTGTAAGTGACGCTATACGCTCCTTTAGGGCGTCTCTCTCGTTCTTTCTCGTTGAGTTGTTGTGCTGTATCCACATCTGCTCTACACGCTCTCTAATCGCCTCATTTGAGGTCTCGCTTCGAACTAAGACTGTGCTGTCCCTTCCGACGATCACACGATCAGCCTTACCTAGGTGGTCTATGGTGATTAGACTCAAATCATCACCCGTCTGCTCGCTGAAGTACTTAGCACCAACCGCAAGCGCGATGTCCTGCATCAGCTCCTGCTGCTTGTATCCAAACTGTGGCGGCTGAATGTTACAGAACTTCAAGTTATTATGAGCCACGTTTGCAGCCAGCGTGTTGATCACGTTGCCAGTACACGGTCCAATAATCAATAACTTCTTCTGTCCGTTTATGATTGGCTTCAGCACGTTCTCAATAGACAGTATGTTACTTATCTCCTGGTCTGTCACCATGATGTACACGTCCTCCATTATGCACTCCTCCTTCTTCATATCATTCACAAACAGCCTGCTCGTGTAGCCCCTGTCTATCTTGATCCCGTTAGTGACCTCGCTGTACGTCTTATCAGTCTGCGAGTTCTCCACCGTAACGATGCCCTCCTTGCCGACCTTGTTGTACGCGTCAGCGATGATCGCGCCAAGCTCCCTATCATTGTTAGCAGATATAGAGGCAACGTCCTTAAGCGTCTTACCGCTCACTTTTTTACTCACCTTCTCTAGGCTCTTCACCACACCATCCACTACAGTGTTCACATTACGCAGCACTTCTGTTGGGTTGTTTCTCTCCGTGATGAACTCATTACCCCTTGTGACCATAGCCTCCGTAAGTACAATTGCTGTGGTTGTTCCGTCACCTGCACTCGTTGCTGTCCTATCAGCAGCCTCCTTCAAGATTTTAACAGCTAAATTTTCTACTGGATCAGATAAGCTAATTGATTTAGCTACTGTAACACCATCTTTAGTAATTGTTATTCCGTGGGTATGTAATTGAGACTCTATAAGAACAGTCTTTCCACGAGGACCTAATGTAGATTTTACAGCCCTACTTAACTTAGTAATTCCTTCTACTAATTTTTTTCTTCCTTCTTCTTCGAATGATAATTCAGTACTCATTTTAAAATTTAATTTAATTTATTCTGCAAATATAGTGTAAATTAATTATAATATTTTAGCACCCTTTTTCCAGTTATCTTCTGCCCAAAGTGGTTGTAAGTTAGTGTAATGGTTTAACTTTATAATTTCTTCCTCTGTTTTAGCAGACGAAACTGGTATAATATGATCAAGATGCCATTTGTTTCTATTATCCCAAGACATTCCATTGGTAAATTTTAATTCTATATAATCTCTAAAGTATTTTACAGAACATCCTAATATATCTTCTGTCTTTTTACTTTTAATATAATTATTATTACATCTTTTAAAAGAATCTCCTATCAATGTTCTAATGCTACTAATTAATTTATATAAAGGATCTGCTTTTTTTCTTTCTACTTCATATTTTCTTCTATACTCTTTTACCTTTTCCTTATTATTTTTACGCCAGTTTTTTAACTCTATAACAACCTTTTCTTTATTTGCCTCTCTAAATATCTTTTTCTTTTTAGATATATCTTCTTTATTCAATTCTCTATATTTCTTCTTAGCCTCTGCTATTTTAATTTTATTTTCTCTTTGATATATTTTTTTCTTTTCTGCAATTTTTTCTTTATTATTTATTTGATATTCTTTTTTGTATTCTTTTTGACAACTTTTACATCTATTAGATATACCATCTTTATTTTTAGAATCTTTATTAAACTCTAAATTTATTTTTTCAATATTACAAACTCTACAAATTTTCATTTTGATATTAAATAAAAATGCCTACTAATCTTCATACTGGCTTCGACCTCAGTATTCCAATTAATAGGCTAATGTTTTTAAGTTACTATTTGTCGAAGCGTAACTACATTGCAAAGATACAAAATTAATTAATAATTAAAATGTAAATTGAATGTGTATACACAGGATGTAGATGTTTAACTCTGAGTAGTCAAAGTCTTCGTCCTTGGCGAACCAAGATAAACCAAACATAAGATAGTTTGGTGCAATTGTAATTTCCATATAAAATAAATTAGATTATTATGATGCAAATATAGTGTAAATTTATATACGTGTTTTAGTATTGATTAAAATCAATCCCATGTCAGAAATGTCGTTTTACTTCTCCCTATTCTCTTATATATATATTTTATATATATTTTATTTTTTTTTCTGTAGAAATAGGAAAAAAATCAGAATACTAACATAGAGGTAGTTAAAGTGTTAATAATCAATAAGTTATCTTATGACAAACTTTTTTAAAATCGTCAGGAGACGTCATTTTTAGATAAAAAACGTCGTACGTCAATGGTAGCAAGGGATGAGTTAAAAAAAATAGTCAGAAATGTAGGGTATTTGGGTTATATATAGGTTTGGCGTGACGAATCGCTGTAGGAAACCGACTACAATTTCGACACGGGGGTGCCGATTTCAGAATTTTCCTACAGATTTTTTAGCTTTTTGTAGGCAGGTACCTTCCTGCAGGACTACCTACATTTTGCGTCCCTATAGTTGTTGCTTATGTATGGTACTATGCTATGCACACTACTAATATTTGTAGGGCAAACCTCCTCCCGTTTGTTGTCGTTTGTAAACGTTTGTTGTCGGCTATTATGTAAAATAGAAACGTTACTAATCGCCACAACATAAACCCTAAGACTTAAGGTTTTTCTTACAAGGAAAGGTAATGATAAAGTTTGTAAGTAATTCATTGGCTTTAAAAAACTGTAAGTAAATTCGCAGTTCTGATTATAGATTGTAAGTGAATAGGTTTAAAAAATTGCGAAAGGTAACTAGAGACAGGCAATTATCAACATCGCTACACACACGCGCGCACGCAATACTATATATACAAAACATCGATATATTGTAATTGACTGATATTCAATACTTTAAAATATATAAAAAGATAATTGTAGGAATATACTTTATTGATTATGCATTTAATCGGTAAAACTATGCAGTTCATCGATAATACTGTTAAAATTATGTTAAAAATTTGGAGTGAATTGCATAACCGTTGTATGTTTGTCCTGTCAAAACGAAACAACTAGTAATTTTGACAAGCAGTAAAATAATCAGGTGAACGTGTTTAAAAACATTAGTTCACGGCGTTGAGGTCGAAAGGCATCCGTCAGGTTAATAAGACAGTTGTAGCGTGCCTACAATTCTTTTATTAACGATACTGTAGCAAAGTGAGTGCTTTGCCTGACGAGTCGAAAACGACGAAACAGTAACTTTAAAACTTTATATTATGAATGTAGCAGAATTAATTAAACAGTTAGAAAAATTACCTCAAGACTTACCATTAAGAATGGTGGATGAGAATAATGACGAAGAAAATCTTTGGGTATACGGAGTTGATTTTAGTAGTACGGGAGATTTAGGCTATGAGGTTTCTGGAGAGGTGAGGCTATTAGTATCGGAGTAATTAACAATTTAAAACTTTATTAAAATGGAAGCATTAAAAATTGTATCAGACGTTGTAAATAGATTAAAAAAAGAGGGTGTATTTTACTCAGATGCTACACAAAACATTATGGATAGAGCCTTAGATGTTGTGGCAGAAGAATTAGGAACCGATACTCACACCTTCGAGGTAGATTTAGCGATGCGCGAGGGTGGTTATTCAGACCACGAAGAAGCAGAAGAGTATGTAGGCGCAAATGGTCTTTGGGACTGCATAGAACCCTTGGCTTCTTTCGAGACTATATTGGAAATATTAACAATAAAAAACAAAATAAAATGAAACAATTTTTAAAAAGAAACGAAGGTGAAATTTATTTTACCATTACAGTATTGGCCTTTGCCGTATTAATAATTATACTAGACATTAATAACATTATAAGACTTAAATAAGATGAGAAAGTTAACTAAATACCAATTGCAAAAAATATCAAGAAACCTTGACAAGTACTTCAATTTAGCAAGTGAGGACGATATAAAATCAGGTTTAGTTTGGTACCAACAGGCCAACGACATTTGCAAAGATATTGCACAAAAGTACGGCACGAGTACATTTGTAGCTTCAGGAGTAATAAGTGCGCTAAGTCCTCGAAACAAGTGGGCAAAGAATATTCAGGACGCGTATACGGTTTTCGAAGCTGTAAAAAATAACGTCGAGGCCGTCGATACAAAAGTAAGTACGTTCCACACGAATAAATTCAAGGCCTTTGCCATAGCACAAGGTAAAGTAACGATAACAAGCGAAAGTAATAAGACGTTTGCATTTTGTGAGAACATCGCGCACTTAAACGAGGACTTTGTAACGGTTGACGTTTGGCACCTTAGGGCTTGTTTCGATATGACAATGGGCTCAATCGGGGACTTAGCCTATAAACAACTGCAAAGCATAACACTAAACAAGGCTAAGAAGTTAGGGATGAAAGGCTTCGAGTATCAGGCAATAATATGGAATTCAGTTCAAAACAATTTTTAATATGAACTACGAAGTATACGAACAAAAGTACAAAGGCACGACTAGGACTATCTATCGTGCCTATATAGGCGAAGGCTTCATAGAAGCGCAAAGCCTAGAAAGATTAAAGGAACTAATTAATAATTACGTCCCAATAAAAGAGGGGACATTTAAAAACAAATAACAAAATGAAAACACTACAGATTAACATCGGACTAAACAACAACACAATGACAGCAGAAGAAGTAATTGACTACATCGCAAGCAATAAAGAGTATAGACTTATGGCATATCAGATAGTCGACGCAGAGTTTAACGGCAACGTCGAGCCTACCTTTGTAGGTCTTCTAGAGTACAAATATAACAGGCAGTCAAAGATACTAAGTGACTTTGAAAACATCGCCTCGGTGATGACTCAAGAGAGCATAGCCATTAAAACAGATAGAATGCAGGTCTTAGCCTTCAATCCAGGTTACGAAGGTGACGGATACCAATTCGATAATCAATACTTTAAAAGCATTAAATAACAATTAAATAAATAGAAATTATGGAAAAAAATAAAGTAAGAATAGGATTTTGTGAACATACACAAAACGAAGTAGTCCAAGAAAAATTTGGTGATGAGTGGATATGTATTCACGAAGACACAAGAGAACAAGAATTAGAGAACATTAAACAACAATTAAATAAATAGAAATTATGGGAAGATATTATTCAGGAGACATCGAAGGGAAATTATGGTTTGGTTTACAATCAAGCGATGCAGCAACTAGATTTGGTGGGCAAATGTACGAGCCTCAGTATGTAGAGTTTTACTTTGAAGAGGACGATTTAGAGGGTATAGAAAGCGAAGTAGAGAGAATAGAGAAAGCCTTAGGAGATAAGGTAAAAACTATTAATGACTTCTTCGAGGCAAATAATTCATACCGAGACGAAGACTTGGAAGCCATAGGAATAAGTCGAGCAGACCTATCGGAGTATGCAGATTTAGAACTTGGTATTAAGATAAGAAATCAAGTTAGGGACTTCGGAGATTGTAGATTTGACTCAGAATTGTAATTTATGCTAGATTATCGACACAACAATGTCGATTTTTTTTAGAAACGTCATAGCCTTGAGGTCAATGAAATCAAGGCTTTACGTTTTCTATGCTAGTATTCTGATTTTTTCTTTACTTTCTAGGTAAAAAAAATAAATAAATAAATAAAAATATATATAAGAGAATAGAGAAAACTTTTTCGACATTCTGACATAACAATTTAAAACTTTAAAACAATGACTATAGCAGAAGCAAAACAAGTATTAAGAAACGAGGGTTACTTCGTTGACAACCTTTGGCACGTTAGTGACGTACAAAATAATTTTGAGTGTACGGACGAACAAGCGCAGGACATTTTATATTGGTCACTTACAAGTCCAACGACTATTGAGTATATTAACGAGCATATTAATTTAGTAGCAACAAACGAAAACCTAAACACAAATGGAATTTAAAAACGAGTGGAACAAAACAAGAAGTGGCTTTAGTCATACAAGTGAATTATATGACAATAACAATAATCTATTAGCCACTAGTAAATGTTATTATCTAAATAGAACGTGGGAAAGTTATTCATTTCAAACGTCAATGAAGGACGCAGTGCATAAAGCAATAGAAAATGAGATACAAAAACAAAAAGACCTGCAGGGTATTAAAAGGTTAACGCAACAAAAAAGGGATGAAATCATAAATTATTCTTCAATTATAAACGAATTAAAAACATTATACAAAACACTATGAAAGTAATCATAACACGAGGAAGCTACGGCTTCGGTCACGAGTGGATGCTAGAGGCGTACGGAAAGCAATACTATTTAGGGCAGGACGTAAAGTTCTGCTCAAGAGTACTAGGCGTTAGTCCTAGTGCTATTGTCTCAGAGATAGGCAGTCCTGAAATAGAGGTGCCTGCAGTGAACAATAGACTAGCGAAGTTCATATGTAATGAACTAGGCATAACAAGAAAAACAAACATTAACGCGTGGGACTTATGCGCCCAGTAAAACCTTAACAAATGAAACAACGAGTTTGGGAACTATGGTTCCTATCATCAGCAATAGTATTCGGTACCTTCTTCTTTGTGGGTACAATAGAGGGGAGCCAAGAAGCCTTCCCTAACTTCTTTTGGGGACTAATCCCTGCAATTATTAACCTAGCCGTGTGTATATACCACGGCATAAAACCAATCAAGTAATGGAGACAATAGAGAGACAGGTAAGAGACATCTTCGCAAAGAGGAGCATAACCGATAGGGACGTAAGAAAAGCCAACGAACTTATAAGGGTGTGGAAGTATTGGAATAATTGGAAGGAAGCCACGAGTAACCCTATTAAAGCGTACTAGTATGAGTGTGATACTAAGAAGGCACGATGCCGAGACAAACGACAACTACATAGCGCTTAGGAACGCAGACAATGTTTTCATTATGCCGAAGTTCAGTCACGTTATGATGGACAACAGGCTCGTAGAGGTAAACATACCTGAGAGTTACTAC
>Ga0114974_10004207_pt1 | contig 10767 bp, 7 predicted proteins | sample S_130206_EF_Meta_FD_87318 | JGI IMG/M metagenome (GOLD analysis project Ga0114974, IMG submission 87318) | Freshwater microbial communities from Lake Simoncouche, Canada to study carbon cycling - S_130206_EF_MetaG | ecosystem: Environmental > Aquatic > Freshwater > Lake | place: Lake...
ACAGGTTGCGCACGTGATGCATCAATAGGACTGTTGTATCCGTCGCGATGGCTACTTGGCACCACCATGGTTGCGCCAACTTCTGCGTCATAATCACCCAACGCAACCAGCGCAGACATTTGAAGATCAATTCCTTGTTTTGCTGCAAACGACCAGTTGATGTCATCACGGTGCAGCGCCTGTGCAGGGTTGCCAGGTGCGATGTAAATAGTTTCCGCTTGACTCATCCAGTAGTTACCGCAATTGGGAAGCAGGATCTCGTCAGCTATACCGAGAAGAATTTCATTGAGAAGAATCGAATCGACAAACTGGCGGCTCTTCGCTGCGAGTCCTTGAATGCGAACTGTCTTACGACCATAAAACTCATCGTCTCCTGCATCTTCACGAAACCCAGGGGAGCGACGTTCAACGTGAGGTTGAAGTTGATCGTGCAATGTACGTGTTTCGTTTGGTGTGAGTAAGCCTTCGACAACAACTCCACCGTCGCGGTGCACAATTTCTGCTAACTCACTGACCGACGTATTGACTGGGCAACGCATTAACGATTCAGAAGAAGACACCGACTCACGGTACCCACCACAAGGCTGACAATGTTTCCATTGGACGATAAATACATGAAGAAGGAGTTTTATCCCAACGAGTGAACTCGAACTGATTCGGGAATCGAAGTGCGAATGCGTGCAGAACCAGGTTCACGTACAGATAGTTCACGAGTAGTTGCATTAAGTGAAAGTTTCCAACCTCCTTCATGGGCGCATCGGTGGTGCTCGGTGCACAGTGGAATTAGGTTGGCCATATCAGTGGTGCCACCGAGATTCCAGAATGCAATGTGATGCGGTTGGCATTGTGAGACCGGTATGTGGCAGTGAGGCATTGCACAGGTTGTGTGCATGGATTCGAGAGCGCGCCGCTGATGTCGAGTTGCAAGTCGACTCGACCGACCTACATCAAGAACAATGCCGTCGTTGCCTAAAACAATGGGAATGATTTTGGCCTCACATGCAATGCGACGAATAGTTTCAATGGGCACATCAATCTCAGTTCCGGTATGAACGAGTGAATGTTTATGTATGCCTGATTGAAGTGTCTTGAGATCAATTATGACACTGACATCTGCTCGACCGTACGCCGATGTGATGGGCGCCGCGGAATCAGCGTTGGTGTCAATGACGAGGGCGCACAAACTAAGTGCTCGAAGTTGGTCTGGAGATCGAGGCTCACCGTTAACAGTTCCTTCTCGGAAAAGTCTTTCCACTGCATTTTGTAGTCGACCAACTATTTGCAATCCAGATTCAGGATCAAATTCTCCACGCAGGCACACCATGCCTGAATCACGATCTACCCAATGGCGAAGGAAGGTACGACGGCGTTGCTGTTCTAGTTGTGTGAGGCCAGAGTCCGTGTGAACTTGTTGCACAGCCCGGCGAACTGCGCGCGCGAAATTGTCTGGCGTGGTGTGAGCGGCAACCATGTTGATCCAGTTTCCTTGGATGGCAACTTGTTGCTTCTCAGGCTCAGAAAGGTGTGAAAAGGCCTGCGTGACTGCATCGATATGTGCGATGGATACTGCGCCAGTGGTGAGTGCAGTTTCAAGCTGAGGAACAAGCACCAATGTTGAAACTCGTGCTACACCACGTTGTGCTTCACTGCGTGTAACTCCGCACGCTGACGCAATGACCTGTGCCGGAATTACTGATGGTGATGCAGCAGCGAGTTCTTGAAGACGTCGTGTGAGAAGAAGTTTTTGTGAATCAACCCATGCTGCGACTTGGGCTAATCCTTCGAGTGCTTGCCGAACTAATTCGGTAGTGAGTTGGGATACGGGCAGCGAATCAATTCTTTCCACGACGGGACAAATTGTGGTTGCACGGAGAATGACAGACATATGACCTCGTTCCTAAGAACAGCGAGGTGGACAACTGGGCTATATAGCCAATATGAATAGGGTTTCCCTATCGACAACCACACCATAGAGGGTGGGTGTGTCGCTGCTAGGAAGTTACGGGCTCAGTCTTTTCCATGGCGTCAGACAAACCGGCGCGCAAGCGTAGTGGTTGCTCGCGAAGGATGAGAGCAAGCAGTAACGCAATAATCATGGTTGCAGCACAAAGCCAATAGATACGGCTTACTCCCATAGCAAGGCTGTCGACAACAGCTTGTTTTGAAGCAAGAGGCAATGCAGCAATTTGTTGCGGTGATCGAATGATGGAAGAGGCTTTATCTGAATCAATTGTGATGCGCTTGGGAATCTCACTGCGAATAGTGGAGTTCAACACTGTTCCAAATATTGCGAGCCCAAATGAGCCACCAAGTGAGCGAAAGAACATCACTGTTGCAGTTGCAACACCAAGATCAGTGAACTCAACAGCGTTCTGACTAGCTATGGAGGTGGTTGTGAAAATTGATGCGGATCCAAAGCCCATGAGAATCATTGGAATTACTAGGTACAAATACGGAGTTGTTCCGGTGATTTGCGCAATGCCGATCAAGCCGAAGAAAGAAAGAACACTGCCAATGATCGGAAACACTTTGTACTTGCCGGTCTTAGCAATGATGCGTCCGATACCAAATGTCGCCAGTGTGACGCCAAGCATTTGTGGCAACGTGCGCAGTCCAGACTCTGTTGGTGAAACCAACAGTGAGTCTTGGAAGTACAACGAAAGAAAACCGCCAGCACCGTACGTGACAACACCAGCACACATTCCTAGTAGTGCGCAAGTCCGAACGACATCGTTAGAAAACAGTCGCAGGGGAATCATTGGTTCTTCAGCGCGTTGTTCCACTTTGATGAATGCTGCAAGACCCAGAAGTGCAATTACAAAAAGAATCAAAACATGTTGTTGAGTCCAACCGTGTCGACCTTCTTCAAGACCAATCATTAGTGATGCAATTGTGAGGGAAAGCAAGCCTGCTCCCATAAAGTCAAGTTTTGCCTGACGGCGCTTAAACGGCAGCCGGAGAGCAAAATGACACACAGCACCAACAAGAATGACGAAGGGAACATTGATGTAAAAGATCCATGGCCAGCTGGCATGGTCAATGATGAGCCCACCAACGAGTGGTCCGAGAATCGCCGAGCCAACAAACGCGAGTGTGAAGTAGCCCATGTATCGGCCGCGTTCACGTGGCGGAAGTATGTCACCGAGAATGGCAAAAGCGAGTGCTTGAATTCCGCCGCCACCCATTCCTTGGAAAGCTCGAGCTGCAATGAGTTGGCCCATTGACTGCGAAGCACCACACAGAATTGAACCGACTAAGAAAACAGCCATTGTCGATTGAAAAATTAGGCGTCGACCGAAGAGGTCAGACAACTTGCCAAGTAGCGGCGTACTGATTGCCGACGTGACTATGTATGCGGTTCCTACCCAGGCGAAACTTTCGAATGCATTGAACTGCCCCGTAATAGTGGGAAGTGCGGTGGCAATGATTGAGGTCTCAAGGTTTGCCAGCATCACGGCAAGAGCCAAGGCGCCAAGAACGATCCACAATCTCTTGTTGGTGAATCCGGGAACGAGTGTCTCTGTGGCCATGATTTCACCGTAGCCCTACTGCCGTGTCTGGGGTTACACGGAGCATTTATTAGGTAATTTCTTATATACCAATAGGCACATACGCTTTAGTTGTGACGACTGAATGGCTACGGCCAACCGAGAATGGCGCCCAACGCTGTTGGTGGCCAGGTGACGACGTGCCCTACATCAATTATCACGACACCGAATGGGGTCGTCCTGTTATCGACGACACTCGGCTGTTTGAAAAAATTTGCCTTGAAGGATTTCAAGCTGGATTGTCGTGGTTGACCATTCTGCGCAAACGCGAAAACTTCCGCACGGCATTTCACGCCTTCGATATGGATGAAGTTGCTCGATTCTCTGAACGTGACATCAATCGACTCCTGGAAGATGCGGGCATTGTTCGGCATCGAGGAAAAATTGAAGCAACCATAAATAATGCAGGCCGTGCACTGGACCTGATTGATGAAACAGGATCTTTGACTGACTTCATATGGGGCTACGCACCGGACGTGCCGTTCGGTCGTGATGGTGAGTCATCACATGGTTCTGGTGTTCCTTCAATATCGCCGTCAGCCACAGCGTTGTCAAAGGACTTGAAAAAACGCGGTTGGAAATTTGTAGGCCCGACCACGGTGTATTCATTTATGCAGTCAATGGGGTTAGTGAATGATCATGTCGACGGGTGTCATGTACGTAGCGCGTGTGAAACCGCACGACAATCAACTATTGCGGCGCGAAAATAACTAGCTACGAGGGTTTAAAAGATCTTCAGCGTTCTGGCGCACTTGCCAGTCTTTGTCTACAAGTGCACGTTGTAATGCTGCATCAACTTCGTCACCTTCGAATGGTGCAAGTGCCAAGATGGCGCGCCGACGGACAGCGGGTTTATCAGAACATGCCGCAAGAATTGCTGGTAGTCCGCGCGGATCGCCGAGTGATCCGAGTGCAGCTGCACATGCTTCGCGAACTACGGCTTCGTCATGTGACGTGGCACGAGCAATGAGAGTTTCAATTTCAGTGTCGCTTGCAGGCGTACGTTCGCCCACACACCATGCAGCCATTTCCGCCACAAAGACATCTGAATCATCGATGCACTGATGAACATGTACCGAAGGAAACGGAACAGCCAGTTCCACAGCGGTACGTCTGGTTTCAATGTGTGGGTCCTGAATAAACGGCGCAAGAACTTCAGCGGTCAAAGTTCCGATGCGGGCAAGGGCTCGCAATGCACTGGCGCGAACGGTGCCGTCTTCATGGTGCAATGCCTCGAGAGCTACTGAAGAATCTCCAGAGAATCCAGCTGCAATGACATCAAATCGAAAATTGTCTGACATAGCGGACTAGGCCCGAAGGAGCCCACCCACAAACTCGAATGCAATGGTGAACAGGAAACCAAGGATGCATGCAAGAAGGGCACCAAGGACGATTGCGCCGCCAGACAGGCTGGCGAGGGTCTTCCATTTTTGATCGCGTTCTGGTTCGGAATAGAGAGGAGTGGGTTTATTGTCAACCCGCACCACTGCAGTACGTCGCGGCGTGGCAGGCTTCATACGGTCGATAAATGCAAGCGCAACCAAGGCCATGGCTACAACCCACAGAGCGCGTACCCCAACACCAGTAGCGGTGATGGCAAACAAAGATGATGAAAGGATTGACGTACTCATGAACAACGCAATTGTACCGCCAGTCCCACCACGTCGTCCCGCACCATTGCGTGGACTGGGATTCGCCCTGCCTCTAATTACGTTGTCTTGGGTTGTGTTGTTCGGCATAGTCGCAATGGCCGCTGTGCGTATTCAACGATTTGAATTGGCGCCTGGTGAAGCGATGGCCGTGGCACCACGAATTGAGTTTGCGAAATCATCGACAGGAACAAAGGTTCCTGAACGATTCCGCACGACCAATGGAATCAAATTTGTCACCGCATTTGGTGGTCAGTTGTCCATTCTCGACAGTGTTCTTGGGTGGATGGATCCGTACGTACAAGTTGATACGTATGAAGAACATTTCGGTACTAGCACGCCTAGTACTTCGCGACGTCTCGGGTTTCAAGCGATGATTGGCGCAAAACAAATTGCCGAGTTTGTTGCGATGAAAAAACTAGGACTCGACGTAAAACTTGTGATGGGTCGAGTAGTTATTGAAGAACTTGTGTGCGATGGTGCACCAAAGAAAAACGCTGCATGTACAAATCTTGAAGTAGGGGAAACCATTACGCACCTAGATGGTGTTGCAACTCCTACATTGCCTGACTTAGCGGCTCAGATGAAGGGTCATGTTGTTGGGGACTCAGTAGAACTCACGGTGATTCCGTATGAAGCAGGGGCGACAACTCCGGACTCTAAAAAGGCCGAGAAGCGCACTGTGCAGTTAATGGCAAATGCCGACGATCCGAATCGTCCGATTATCGGCTTTGTTCCTGCAGATACCCGGACTGTGTCATTGCCTTTTGAGGTCAAGATTTCAACTACTGATATTGGCGGACCATCGGCCGGCCTTGCCTTCACATTGGCATTGTTAGACGAACTCACGACCGGCAATTTGATGGGTGCGTCTCATGTGGTTGCCACCGGAACAATTAGTAATGATGGATCTGTTGGGGCGATCGGCGCTCTTGAACAAAAAGCTGTGGCAGTGAAGGCGTCTGGCGCCGACCTTTTCCTCGTTCCAGCTGGCCAATCTGCTGATGAGATGAAGCGCGCTCGTCACGCAGCTGGTTCAAACGTCAAAATTGTGCAGGTTGCGACCCTGGATGAGGCGTTGGCAGTACTGAGAACTAACGGCGGCGAGGCATTGCGAGCAACCACGGCCTAACTGGCCTGTGGATAATGCCACCATTTAGCACCCTAGGAGTCGTACTGTAGAAGCCTAATGGCTATCTCTTTCTCCCGACCCGACCCCTCATCGCCCGCAGCGGTGGGTTCGGCTGCATTTCCCACAAGTCGCCGTGGGTTTGACCAGGCTGAAGTACGCGATTTTCTCAAAATGGTGGCCGCCGAGATGGCCCGTCTTCAAGAGCGTGAGCGCTTTCTTGAGAGCGAGATGCGAGCCATGCAAACACGTGGTCTTTCTGCTCCCGGACGCCTCGATGAAGAGACTGTCACCACGTTGCTCGGTGAAGAGGCGGCCCGCGTGCTCACAGCCGCTCGTGATGCGAGCACACAAATTCGCGACCGCGCTGAAGAATCCGCAACTCGTCTTGTGAAAGATGCTGCAGAAGATGCAGTACGTATTCGTGAATCCGCAGTCTTGGAAGCCGCTCGTATCCGGGAAGACTCTGGCGCAGACGCTGAATCTGAAATTGAAATGGCAAAGCAACAAGGCCGTGACATGGTGAACGAGGCACGCGAGTATCGCGAAAAAGTCTTGTCAGAATTGTCCCGCCGTCGTGATGCTGCTCGCTCGCAAATTGAACAACTTCTTCATGGCCGTGATCGCCTGATGAATGCATTTGAGCGCGCACGTCTTGCCAGCGAAGACGTCATTGGCGGACTCACTGATGCTCATGATGAGCCTGAATTCATTGTGGATTTGTCACCTACCACTGGTCCTGTGCCCATCATTAATTCTGAACATCCTTCGGTAAAAGTCTTTGACCGTGAAGAAGTGGTTGTTGAGGAAGAACCGGTTGAAGTTGTCACCAATGTCGTTATTTTTGACCATGAAACTGAAGCAGAAGTAGAAGTCATCGCAGACGAAGTCAGCGTTGAAGTAGTTGATGAAATCCAGATTGTTGATGTTCTCCACCCAGTGCACACAACAACCGAGTTCACTCCAACAGTTGAAGACGTAGTTCTGGTTGAGCCAACTGAAACAACCCAAACCAATGTGGTGTCACTGTTCGGTCGCGGTCGACGCTCTGTCGACATGCCTGAGATTGAGATCGAAGCTGAAGTCGAAGTGCCTGTCAAAGAAGCAGTTGTTGTTCCGGCTCCGAAGAAAGATGTTGTTGCTGTCGACGATATTTTTGCAAAACTGCGCGCGGGTAGCACTGCCGATGTAGCTGCAAAAGCAACTGCAGCTCCAGACATCGTGAAAGACGAAAAGCCTGCCGTTAAAACTGCAGCGCCGAAAGCAGAGAAAAAGGCGAAGGCCAAGCCCGCTGTTCCCGTTGTAGACCCTGCTCGATTTGAAGAGCGCAATGAAGAGTTGTCACCTGTCGTGGTTGCTATGGCTCGGAAGCTAAAGCGGGTCCTTGCTGACGAACAGAACACTGTTCTTGGTCATGTTCGCGCAAAGAAGACTTCGTTAGATATTGATGCGGTGCTCGGTACTGAAGCCGAACACAGTGCGCGATACGCAGTTGCTGTTGCAGAAGACTCCATGGCAGCTGCAAGTGCTGGTGCCAAGTCCGTGGAAGCGGCTGGTGGTTCAAGTCGTCGTGTCACACAAAAGGCAATTGCTGCTCATGCTGTATCTGCCATTACTGCAGGTTTAGTTGCAGGTTTCCGTGAAGATGCTCGCATTGCAATAGGCGAGGCTGAAGGCGATCGCGATGTTCTGCTGGGGCTCATTCGTGACGTGTATCGCACCTGGAAGACAGAACGAATTGATTCCCATGTCGATGACATTGCATGCTCGTCGTATAGCCATGGTGCCTACCTTGCCTTAGAGCCAGGTAGCCGCATCACGTGGATGGCCGAGCCAGACACCAATTGCTGCAGTGAATGTGAAGATAATTCGCTCGGTGGCTCAGTTGTTCGTGGAGATGATTTCCCCACAGGCCACAGTCATCCTCCTGCTCATGCAGGCTGCCGATGCCTTGTTTGCCCCGTTCAGGACTAGCGTCCTGATGCGTGCGTAACTCTTCAGACCTTCCTGGCGGCCCTACCGGCCCTGTATTTCGACTTCCTAACTTTGGTAAGCCCTCGCGTGGCCGAATTGCGATCTCCGTTGTAGTCGGACTTGTGTTGCTCCTTGTGTTCAGCGCAAAGGCAATGTCGTCGTTCTATGTGAACGTGTTGTGGTTTAACAGTGTCGGCCGCAGTGATGTGTACTGGGCGGTATTACGTAGCAAGGCAGAACTTGTCGGTGTCTTCACAGTTGGTTGCTTTCTATTTCTGTGGGTCAACCTTCTTATTGCAGATCGCCTCGCACCTCTGACTCTGCCGAACACGCCGGAAGACCAGACCGTTATTCGTATTCGTGAACTGACCGCAAAAAGCCGCGGCAAGTTGCGCATCGCATTGGCCGTTCTGATTGCCTTCATGCTCGGACTGCCTGCTTCGAGCCAATGGCAAGAGTGGACCATGTTCCGCAATCGTCAAGCCTTTGCGGTTGGCGACCCACAATTTAAAGCAAATGTCGGTTTCTACGTATTCCGCTTACCATTCGCACAGTTTGTTGTGGCGTGGTCTTTTGGCGCTCTAGTACTTGTCACAATCATCACCACAGCATTCCATTTCATTAATGGAAGCATTCGTCCTCAAGATCGTGTGCAACGTGTGACATCACAAGCCAAGGTTCATCTGTCGGTGCTTCTTGCAGTGGGAACACTTTTGCGTGCGGCTGATTATTGGTTATCGAAATACCAACTGACATCTTCCACCCGAAGTGTTGTGCGCGGTGCGCTGTACACAGATGTGAATGCGCAATTGCCGGCACTGAACTTGATGGTGTTGGTGTCACTTGCAGTAACTGCGTTGTTGTTGTGGAATATTCGCCAGAAGGGCTGGCGCTTACCAGTTCTTGCAATCGGCCTGTGGGTCGTTGTTGCTCTGGCCGTCGGCACGGTGTACCCAGCGATTATTCAACGCTTCGTAGTTCAGCCAAACGTAAGTACACGTGAGTTGCCGTTTATTCAACGCAATATCGTTGCCACAAAGGCGGCGATGGGAATCACAGATGTAGCTCGTCAGGACACGACTTTTAGCGACATCAGCGCTACTGATGTCACAACTAACGATGCAGCACTTCGCGATGTGCGCCAACTTGATCCGACTCAAATGCTAGATCGTTTCGCTCTTGACCAAGGTCTCAAATCGTTTTATACAGTCAATGATCTTGATGTTGATCGCTATTCAATTGATGGTCGGGTGCAGCAGGTTCTGGTTGCGGCTCGTGAACTCAATCTTGCCGGTGTCCCGAACCGTACCTGGGTATCACGTCACCTTATTTACACCCATGGTTGTGGAGTTATTGCAGCTCCTGCCAGCTTGGCCACTGAAGACGGACGTCCTTCTTATATCGATCTCAAAGTTACGAAGCCTCAGATTTACTTTGGCGATCGCTTGGGCGAATATGCCGTAGTAAAGACTTCGCAAAAGGAACAAGCATGTCCAAGTGGCACAGAGACCTCGTTTGTGGGAAATGGCGGAATCAAGTTCAACAGTTTCGTTCGCCGAATTGCTCTCGCAGTCAATTTCGGCGAATTTAACCTTTTCGGTTCAAGCCTGATTACACAAGATTCCCAAATCTTGTTGCAACGTGATGTACGTTCACGCGTAGCAAAGATTGCGCCGTTCCTGCACCTTGATGCTGACCCGTATGCAGTTGTCGTTGATGGTCAAGTGAAATGGGTTATTGATGCTTTCACTACGACTAATCGTTACCCATATGCAGAGACTGCGAACGTTTCACAACTCACAGCCGGTAGCGGACTGAATCATTCGTTTAACTATGTTCGCAACAGCGTAAAAGCAGTAGTTGATGCGTATACAGGCAAGGTAACTCTGTATCTGATGGATACAAAAGACCCGATTGCTCTCATGTGGAACGCCGCATTCCCAGACTTGTTCGCAAAGAAGTCAACTGTTCCTGCTGAGTTGTCAGCGCATTTCCGTTACCCAGAAGATTTGTTCCGCGTACAGACAAATATGTTTGGCCGTTACCAATTTGATGACGCAACATTGTTCTTTAACCGTGACGCTGCGTGGAGCGTCGCTCAGGCTCCAGCCAATGCACCTGAAACGGGCGGCACCGGCGGACTTCTTGGCACATCTGCGACAGGAGTCGCTCCAATTGATTCCATCAACGCCACCGATTCATCTGTCGAACGTTTCAGCCCGTACTTTTCAATCTTCCACGAGCCCAATGCGAAGACTGATATTGGTCAGTTCTCAATGGTCCGCCCGTTTGTTCCGTTCTCAGCAGATGACAGTCGTAAAGAATTGCGTTCGTTGATGGTGGTATCAAGCGAGCCAAAGACATATGGAAAAATTACGGTGTACGACATTAAGGCACCACTTCCTGCAGGGCCTGCAACAGTGTCTGCTCAGTTCGAAAGCGAACCAGCAATTTCACAGACAATTAC
>Ga0114974_10004208_pt1 | contig 10767 bp, 12 predicted proteins | sample S_130206_EF_Meta_FD_87318 | JGI IMG/M metagenome (GOLD analysis project Ga0114974, IMG submission 87318) | Freshwater microbial communities from Lake Simoncouche, Canada to study carbon cycling - S_130206_EF_MetaG | ecosystem: Environmental > Aquatic > Freshwater > Lake | place: Lake...
CCTCCATGAGCACGAGCATGCGCTCGAAGCCGGCGAAGCGCGTGCGCTTCGAGACCGCCGACCCGGAAGCTGACAAGAAGCAGCGCGTGCTCGACGAGATGCACAACCGCTACAGCGACGGGTCGCTGAGTCCCGAGGTGTTGATGGCGGTGCTGGGACAGCTGAGCCTGATCCCGCACGTGGCGACCGCGACGACGGACGCGCGCTCGGCGGCGACAGGGCACCTGATCCGCATGGACATGTTCCGCGAGGCCGCGACGAAGGCGCAGAACGAGGTGTACAATGCGTGGAGGACGAGCGCCTGGGACGTGCAGCAGCAGTCGAACTGCATGGCGATCGATGTCGGGCTCGATGGCGAGGGGGTGATCGACGGCTGCGCGATTTGCGGCGACGTGAAGACGAAGTGTGTGGACGTGGCGAGGCACTTTGGCGCGAAGGGGGAGTCCCCCCCCCACTCGCGGTGCCTGATTTGCAACAGGAACTACGGCAACGAGTACGATTCCGCGAAGCGTCTGGCGCTGCACGTGGCCGAGAAGCACGCGTGAGTGTTGAGTGTTACACGTATATAACTTATTGTGGAAATAAAGTCGACAGCTTCTTTTATTAGTACGAATTCAAGTTGACAGGACGAGTGCCCACAGCCGACAGCCGAGCGAGAGCGCGAAAAAGAGGATGATCCACATCTCGTGGTTGCAGGTCCTGAAGTTGCCGACGTCGGAGGGTTGAAAGTAGCAGACTTCGGGGCAGCTTTCCTGTTGTGCGTGACTGGTGGCGGGGTCCTCGCGTCCGTGTTTCCAGCCGTGATGCAGCAGCAAGAGGATGGCGACGAGAAAGAATATGATTGACGCTGCGACGAGGAACATGCGCTTCGACGACGGAGGTTAAATATGGATAGCACGAGTCGGCGAAGTTGTTGTTGCTACAGCGAGATGCGCTGCAAACACGCATGCATGGCGCCCAATTCTGTGGGGAGTGTCCTCGGTCTCTTTTGAGATCCTGCTTCGTCTTTTACTTGGGCCTGCATGTCAGCCAGACTCTGCTGAAGCTGGAGTACCAGGACGCTGGCTGCTTCGAGTCTCGACGAGATGTCCGTTTCTGTCGGTGCAAGCGCAGCTGTCGCAAGTTTTGTCTCCAGTTGCTGAATAATTGCAGGCAGGGTCGCGTCTAGTTGTTCTTTTCGTGTCTGGTATAGTAATACGACGGTTTTTAAGCTTTGTCTACTACCTGCGTGTTCTGTGAAATCTTGCAATGCGCATGTGAGTAACATTCCTAGATTCTTCAAAAAATATAAATGCATTTTCGTCAAGGGATTAGGGTGACTATCCCAGGACGTCGATATCTCGACTAGTTCATCATGTGCGTATCTTAAATAATGGCACTCATTCATTGCGTCCAAGAGGAACTTAGTAGCAGTCGAAAAGAATGTTGCCGGATCCATGTCGATTGCAGACGGATCGTATATAAAATTTGACGTGGAGTACAAGAATAAAAAAAATGTTCTGTTTGCTCGATAAAATAAACAAAATATAAAATTTAAGAGTGTGCGGTATATTGAAAATTGTTCATATATACGAGAGATGGTTTTGTGTACTATGGGACCAAGGACTGAAGCACTGTTAAGAAAAAAAGAAGCCGATCGGCAAGAGGCGGCGCGAGAGGAAGCCAGGCGTCGTGAAGAGGAGGAAGACAGTCGTGCAGCCGGTGCACCGGCTGCTGGGAGGAGAGGTCATAGCGCAAAAGTGACGATCAATTTTGAAGGAGTAAATGAGGTCCTCCGAAGGACTAAGCAGGCTCTACGAACGGTCAAGGAACAAATGGTTGAGAACATCGGAAAGATGCGAACCGCCGATGCCGAAGCAAAGGTGGTACTCACTGCAAGGATGGCTGATATGAAGATCCAGAAGTCAAGGTTTGAGAAAGAAATTGAGCAGTTATCACAGCCGCTAAACGTAGACGATTGGGACGCAACCAAGGAGGAAATGGACGATTGGATTGTCGAGTGGCGCGAACGGGGCAGGAGAGCGTTGGAGGCAGACAAGCAGATGGCGATGTACATCGGTAGGAGATATGCTCTAGTAGATGAGCACAATGCTTTAGTGGCGGAGATGGCTCGAACAGGTCGTGTGAATGAGAAATTAGTCGGGGTTATTAAGAGCATCGAATACATGGACAGGCAAATCAAGGAGTTTTTTCCGAAATTCGCGCAAGTTTGTGCGACTCTTGAACATCCGGTTGTGCGCGCCCCGCTGTCCATACAAACGACAGCCGAAGTTGTGTTGCAGCATTTGAAGAGTCTGGGAGAAATAAGACAGGACGAGGAGAGCTTTTTTGACGATGAGTCACTGCGGGGATTTGACAAGATGGCCCAGGACCTGTACAACATGATGTTAAATCACTTGTCGGATGTGAAGGCGCTATGCGATAAGCGCTTTGGTATAGAACACCTCATGCAGAGAATTGCGAATCTCAAAGTGCCGAAAGGTCGCGCCAAGCCGAACGCGTTGCCGGAATTCAAGCGAGACTTACAGCGAATCGTTGAGTTTACGGCGGAGGATAAAAGTGCAGATCACGCGCAACTGTCGCGCCTGGTGGGTAGTCTGAAGGTCGCGGCGGAGGAGATTCAAACTGGAATTGGGCAGGGAATTGAGAATGCATCGCAGCCGCTAAACGTAGACTTTTGGAACGCAAGCGAGGAGGAAATGGACGCGTGGATCGTCGAGTGGCGCAAACGGGGCGAACGGGCGTTCGAGTGGCACCATGAGCTGAAGGGGTACGTAGCGAAGAGATGCGCGGTAGAAGAAGAGAAACATAAATTCGAACAACAAACTGAGGCTATGGCCAAAACACGCGAGGATACCGTGAAACTCCAGGTACTTACTCGCAAATCAGCGCGGATGGCGGAGGAAATCCGCGATTTAAAAACTTCATTTGTGACTGGTGAAAATATACAACGGAAACGAGTTGTAGAGGCCCCGCCTTCGATACAAGAGCCCGTCAATAAGTGCATAGAGCTTGTTTTCACGCTGGCGACCATCAGACAAAACTTTGTGATGCTGTACAGAAAGGCCACTCTGGATGAATTCGACGAGTGTGAAGCTTCGATCTACAGTCTGCTGTCGGATCACTTGCAGAACGTGGAGATGGCATGCGAGAAGGACCGGAAGAAGGCCAAAGAGCCACGTCCTCCCACGCTGAGAAATTCACCGTTTACAAAGTGGCGCAGTGCACAAAGTAGTGTGAGGGATAAGGGGCTTCGTTGGACGATGTGTGAGATGAACGTGACGATGGAGAATGGCCGGCCCGTAGAGAGAGTAACACGACAGCATTTTTTAGAGCTGGGAATGGGAGGGTCGCTTTTTGAACGGATAGTGGCGCATGTGCCCTGGTACGAGTGGACCAGTCTGACGTCAAGGTCGTACATGCACGAGGGCAAAGAGAGGAGTGGGGAACGGGCGCCGGAGCTCGACTGGACGAAATCGTACCTTTTTACGGACGAAGACGACTGTCGCGAAGCGGTCAATGCGTTTGGCCGACGCATGTTGGGGCATCCAGGGATGAGATCATGTCAGTTGTATTTGTACCGCGACTCGCAAGGCGGTCGGGACCGACGCAGATGATGAAGTGCGAATTTTGTGGATTGGAGAGGGTATCAAACATGTAAATTTTAGTATATATGCGACGGGTTGATCTGTGATGCCGCCCCGCAGAAGAGCGGATTTCTTGAAGGAAAGTGCGCTTCGGGAGGATGAAGAGATAAAGCGTACAGTACAGGAACTAGAAATGCGTCTAACTGAGGAGGAAGAAGAAGTGGATGCAGAGGCAGACCGAAGTCAACGGCGGTACGTTATCAGGCAGAAATTTCTGGACGAGATTGCAGGTAAAATTGTAGCGGTGGAACGAAAGTTGAGAGAAGCGATTATCAAGAGAGACAGCGACTATTTGTCGACGTTGCGAGGCGCATGGATGGAACTGGGCGAGAAGGTGAAGAATAAGGTGCTGAAATTTGAAGATGCAGAGATAAAGCGTACAGTACAGGAACTAAAAACGCGTCTACAGCGGGAGGAAGATGCCGTGCATGGAGACGCAGAGCGAAACCAAAAGCAGTACGTTATCAGGCGGAAATTTCTGAACGAGATTGCAAGTAAAATGAAAACGGTGAACGAAAAGTTGAATGAAGCGATTCTTCCGAGAGAAACTGAGAATTTGACGAGGTTACAAGCTGCATGGTTGGAATTGAGCGAGCATTTGTTGAAAAAGGTGAAGATTTTTCAAGATTCTTTGCTGATTTTTGAAGATGTAGAGATCGAGCGTGCAGTACAGGAACTAAAAACGCGTCTACAGCGGGAGGAAGATGCCGTGAATGAAGACGCAGACCGAAGAGAAAAGCAGTACGTTATCCGGCATAAATTTCTGAACGAGATTGGACGCAAAATTGAAGCGGCGGACGAAAAGTTGAAGAAAGCGAGCATCCCGAGAGAAACTGAGAATTTGTCGAGGTTACGAGCTGCATGGGTGGACCTGGGTCAGACTGTGTCGAGAAAGATGAAGATTTTTCAAGATTCTAAACTGGCGGAATCACAAGCCGAAAAAAATATTGGGAAGCATCTTGGACGGAAGACGGAAGAAAAAATCAGGATGTATCAGAAACAGATCAGCGACGAAGAAGCGGCACGGGTCGAACGTGAGAATGGGGCCAACGCAGCAAAACAGCAGAGAATCGCCGAAATGCATGAAAATATTACGTTTTCCACGACGAAATCAAGGACGTACAAACAAATGGCCGAGGAAACACGGGATGACAAAGAAAAGCTCTGGTTTTTGAAGTTACAAGTGGCGTATGGCGAAGAGGCCGTTAGGACAAGGCATGAACTGAAGGAATTCGAAAGTGGAGAAAAAGCATTTGTATGGAATATAAATAGACCGGATGTGAAAGCATGGATTGACGAGTACTGGAAACGGTGCCATACAGCCTATGTTCGGGACGAAATGATGAAGGTGCTCACCAGAGAGAGGTCGGAATTTATGGATGCTAAACAGGAAATTATTGATCGGAGTGCTAGGTCTGCAGTGCGTACGCTTAAGATGAATCAAGAGATCGAGACTCTTACAACAAAAGTGAAGGAAGTGGACGAGAAGATAGATTATTTGTTGATTTCGGGAGTTGGAGGAGATGCGCATAAAGTGATTGTCGCTGCACCGCCAACGATAGAAATGGAAGCAAAGGCGATCCTGGGACGTTTTGAACTACTATTACTAACGAGAAGGGAGCATATAGAACAAGGACAAGAACATATGAGCGATTTCGATGGAGTGTCAGATAATCTGATGCGTGACATGCAATCGCACTTACGGTACGTGGAGCGACAGTATGATATACAAGAAAAAGCACGGCCCGATGTGACACAACAGGCTGCGGCGGGGCCTGCGCGTCGAGCTGCGGCGGGCGACGCGGGATATTCCTTTTCTACGTATGTGCAGCCGACCGAGGCACCGCGTGTGTTGTCGCTTGGAGCGCGGCGTGCAGCTGCAAATACTGCCGCTGCATGGGACGGAAATATATATTGGTGCTTAAACGAGATCAATGTGACGGTGTTCAATGGCCATCGACGGGAGGGCACTGCGTGTAAGTATACGATATCAATGCCAGAGGGGCGGTCGCTTTTTGCAGAGATAAACGACAAGGTGCCTTTCTACGACTGGGCCCGCGTGGGGTCAAAGTTGTTTGTGCTCGACGATAAAGACGTTCCGCCGGAGCTGGAGTGGAAGAAAGCATACGGCGATCCTACCGATGAAATGGACTGCATGGATGCAATCAACGAGTTTGGCCGGCGCACGGTAGCGAATAAGGACGTGACACATTGCCATTTACACTTGTACCGGATTTCGAGGGGTTTTTAAAGCGCTAGAAGCTGTCGCGTATCGACTTCTTCTGCATCGTGATGTTCATGATGCCCCCGGGAGGAATGTGAAAATCACGTATGTGAACTTTCTCAGACGCCATGTACTCGTGCAACATCGTGGTGCCGGACACGTAGTCGTAGTCGTTGTAGTTCCCTAGGCCTCTCTCACGACAGATGCGGCGGATCATATGTCCGAAGCTGACGTGTGGCGCGGCGTCGATTTGGATTGGGGACCCTGGCATGTCGAGACCGTCGCGTGTGACGTGTCGGAGTAGTATGTTGTACGGCAGGGTAGCCTGGGCCATGTGAGGAATACATGCGACTTATATATCAGCCGTGTCGCTCAAGCATCTGGCGCATGGTGCATAAGTGTGCGGTATCAGACAGTTTGAGGGAAGACTTGGAATATTTTTGTTGTATTTTGTCTCTTTTAGCATCGGCACTCACTTTAAGAGGTGATTCTTGAAGTAGACCTGTGTAATAAGCCAAATCTTTTGTGATATTTGCACTTAGTGCTTCATCCTTTTCTGTACAGTTTGTCAATTCTTGTTGCAATTTCGTCATTTCTTCTACAGCCGCTGCGGCACGCACAGCCGCTGCGGCACGCCCCGCAACATCGATTCTGTTTCTTGGTTTATAGAGATTGCTAATTTGGTCATCCCGGATATCTAAGTATTTCATTTGCAAGTTGTGTAACTTTATTTTCAGATGCTGTATTTTCGTCAAAATTGGTTTTGTTTTGTTCGAGTCATGTCTTTTTTGTGTTTCGGTGTTACGGGTCTCATGATATCCATACATGTTATATTGGCAATGGAGCTCCTTTATACTGGTGCGTTCTGTTTTCTAGCGCAAGAGAGCAGAGTGCACGAGCGGCTCGTATGCGGCGCGCATGGCGGCGCACCTGCCACAGTCGCAGAGGCGGCACATGCACTTTGGGGCGCTGGTGCAGAAAAAAAAGTGGTCTTCGAGGCTGTGTTTGAAGGCGAGGTGCGCGATGAGCTTGACGACGTTCGGGTTCAGGTGCTGTTCCAGGGCGCGGCAGATGCACGTGGTCCTGCGTGTGGTGGACGCCTTGAAGTCCTTCCAGCAGGAACACTTGTGGTAGCAGAGGCTCGTGTAGCGGGGAACGACCGGAAAGACGAGGAAGGGGTCGTACCTTTGCTCGACCATGGTGAAAAGCTTCCACTTGGCGTGCGCGGGAGGACTTGCGACCGTGGTCTGTGTGGGGTGCGTGGTGGGACAGATCTTCCACACGCAGTTCCACTGGCCCTCGATCCTGTAGCGCATGGAGCCGAGCGATTATTTTTTGGAAATCTAGGATTTCGGATTTATATGTCCTTTATTTTTTTCTTAAATATTTAGCGGTGTTCTTACGTCGAAAAAAAAGCGAGAAGTGCACGCATTCGTGCGAGGGTTGGACCGCCGATCGAGGACGGTCGTCGATTTTCGAGGTCGATTTCGGGGCCTGTTGGACGCAGGCTGCGTGGCGGCGTGGGACCTGGTGGCAGTAGACACTGGCGCCTGAGTCTCATGATTTCGTCATTTATCAGCTGGATTGTATTTTGATCGCTTTGCTTTACCGCGCGCCACACCTGCACGATGTTCTGCGCGTCGGGGCTCGCGAGTATTTCTTTGTCGTCTGTGAGGTGCCGGGCGTCGCCGAGCACTTCGCTGACGATTGCGACGATTGCGGCTTCGTTCTGGATATTCTGAATGTAGTTCAAATTGAGCATTGGCATGTGCGGGTCGAAGGCGTGGAGGTACTCTTGCAGGTACTCACAGACGTCATTTATGAGTGCCTGTGCTGGCGCGCTTGTCTGTGCATTCATGTCTGTGTGAAGTTTAACGTATATACTGCGAGTGTGTGTAGCTGCATGGTAGTTTGTGATCGTGTCAGGGGCATGATATGTGTAGAATTTCAGAATCTGCCGATTTTTTAGTTTTTTTTATAAATGTGTGTGTTTTTGTGGACATGAGCACATGCGATGACGGATGCTCATGCAAAAAATGTAGTTCTGGCTCCTGTACATGCGCGAACGGATGCACATGCGGTGAAACATGCACTGAGTGCGCAAAAGGAAACTGCTGTAAAATGACAACTACAGCATTAAAGACCAGCGCGACGTCGACAGAAACGCACCTGACCAAGATGCGTGCGTTTTTGAATGAGATGTAGGTCGGCGTTTGTATATAAGGCACACCGATTGCACGCATGTATGTTCTTCCCGCGGAGCTGATGAACGCGTCGCCGTGGATTACTCGCACGCAGGGACACATGCTAAGGACACTGTTCAGTGGGAGGCATATCTTGGGTGCCAAAAAACTGCAGAGTCCGATCGTTCAGCGCGCGAGCACAGACATGCCAGCGCATCCGAAGAGCGGCGCACGGCAAGAGGCGGTCGCCAGAGGCGACCCACGGCTCTCGTGGGTCGTTGTGAAGCCAGTCCAAAAATCCGCGTCTCTGAGATCGGTTTACACGTTTTATGAATGAGAGGGTTTGCGTTCACGGCTGGTGCAGCAGGGCCTCGACGTCGGAGTCGACGGCGTGCAGGAGCGCTGTGTCGTCGACGACGGCGAATAAGCCGATAATCGGGAACAGTCGCTTGAGGATGCCTTCCATGTCGGCGCTTGCTGGGCGCTAAATACTGGCGCACGGGCTTGCGTGATTCGCGTGGGTTTAGTATAAAACATCGACGGGTTGCTGGTATGTCATACTCGGGCGCAATGAACGATTTCAATAGTCGTAGTGGAGTTGGTCACATCGCTGGTTATGTTGACCCGTACATAAAAATCGCTCCAGAGAGTCTGCGGATTATTAACGAACTCAAAGAATTTTTGAAAATTGTACCAAAAACTCGTGATTTTTTACCGCTTTATAATGCAATCAAAAACAGCATTACAAGAATCGATTTATACACGGAATGGCAAGAAGGTGAGTATAAGAAAAACGGAACAAACACAAAATTTTTTTTCAATCGTAAAACGAAACAAATGCAGGATACGAACCCCGCTATTGATCATAAAAACCAAAAATCTCTTGGTGTAAATAGAGGTGAATTGAACTTCATGCCTCGCATTGCGGAAGTGGATAAGGCCCAAGACGTTCAAACTAATACAAGTAGTGAAGTGCAGTTTCTTCTTGGGATGGCGGAAGTGAATGACGCAGAAGAGGTGCTGCATGCAATGCGGCTGATGCTCGCGTAGTCTAGGCGTCCATGCGCAGACCGTGCGCATGTGCGTGCGTTCGAGCCCAGGCCTGGCGCACGTCTGCGACGGTCTCTGCGTTGAGGTTATTTGTGGAGAGATTGAGGTCGACGAGATTGGGAATGCGCGGCAGGAGTCGCGCGAGGCGGCGCGTGCCCATGTTCCTGATCTCTGTGTTTTCAAGGTCGAGGTGCGCCAGCGCTGTGCATGTCGGCAGAAACGTTGCGACAAAGCCGTCGAGAAAGCAGTCTCCGAGGCGATTGTGTGCCAAATTCAGGCGAGTGAGGTTTGTGCACTGTGAGAGGTCTGTGTGCAGCTGGGCGAGATTTGCGGGTGTAGTTGGCCAGGTCTGGGTTCCGGCGGGGTCTGCGAAGTTGAAGTCACAGTCCGAAAGGTCGAGGGAAGTGAGCGGTCGGAATACACCAGACGCTGCAAAGGGACAGAGTCCGCGTCCTCGGAAGAAGACACAACCGTGCAACGAGAGGTGTCTCAACGTCGTGCACTGGACGAGATCCAGCGCGATCGTGGTCATATCTGGTGGGTCGAAGAAGTTGCGGGACAAGTCGAGATGCGTGAGGGCGGTGCAAGAACGAAGACGGTAGCCAAGAACCTGTGCGTGGCCATTCGTCCGTAATCCATTGAAGGACAAGTTGAGGTGCTGCAAGTTGTGGCATGCCGGAAGAATATTGATGAGGGAATTATTGCCGTCGCCGTCCAAATGATTGCCACTAACATTGAGTTTCGTGAGTGCCGGGCACCGCGAACAGGCCGTGGCCAGGAATGATGAGTGAAACGAGAGGCTGCACTCACTGAAGTCAATGTCGGAGAGTTCGTTGTGATATTGCAACGAAATGCAGAGCAGAGGGTATGAGAATCCGGGATTGGTTATACGATTGCATGAGAAGTCCACGCGTTGAAGTTCCGGGCATGACGCGAGGGCCAGGGCGATTTCGCGCCATTGTCGAACTCCGGTGTCGACGAGGGTCAAGGACCTGAGCTGTGGGCATTGCTGTATGACTGCTGCGAGTCGAGGCGCGCCGCGTGGCCCGTTTTGGAGTATATCATCGAGCGGAAAGTTAGATATGTCGATTGAATCGAGTGTGTGTTGCGCAGATTTCGCCTCGAGGCTGGTCAGCATAGCCGCTCGGCGCTCATCATCTGGTCTGTTGGGCATGTGCTCTGGGGATGCATAAAACGGATAGCGCGCGGTCCTTGTAATTGCGGCACGTAGGGTTTTCGACGACTGTGCAAGCGTCGGGTTTCGGCGCGAGTTGACGTTCGTGACCGATTGAAATGCATCCTTGTGTTTTGAAAACTCGTTCAAGTTTAAAAAAGGTTTATCCTGGTCGTCGTCATGCTTGTGTTTTGAAAACTTATGTAGATTTAAAGAAGGTTTATCTTCGTCGCCGTCCATTTTGGTGACGACGAGCTTCATGTGTTCGAGCGTGGCAGTGGAGCTGCGCATGCGTTTTGACGGCGTAGCGTAAGTATAAAATTAACGCAATTCTGGCAGTGCTTATTTTAATTTCAAAAGAGTGCGCATGTGCTGGAGATCTGTTGCTGTGGCGGCGTCGGCTTTCTGCGTTGTGGGCGCGGTGAGCATTCTTGTGGCGACGGTGCTTGCGTGCACCGAAGTGGAGCTGTACACGACATCCATGTGTAC
>Ga0114974_10004209_pt1 | contig 10767 bp, 7 predicted proteins | sample S_130206_EF_Meta_FD_87318 | JGI IMG/M metagenome (GOLD analysis project Ga0114974, IMG submission 87318) | Freshwater microbial communities from Lake Simoncouche, Canada to study carbon cycling - S_130206_EF_MetaG | ecosystem: Environmental > Aquatic > Freshwater > Lake | place: Lake...
AAGAGCGCGGATCATGAACACCGAGAGTTCCTTCGTGCCAAACTCGGCGTAGTCGGCGACGCGCAGCGAGGTGCCGCCAGTGACGCCGATCATGTAGTGAAACGCCGGCACTTCCCTCCGCAGGCAGGCAAGCGCCGTCGCGAACGGGGAATGGACATGAACGATGGCGCCGGCCTCGGGGCGTTCGGCGTAGATGTCGAGGTGCATCCGCCATTCGGTCGACGGGAGAAACTCCCCCCGGTATCCGCCGTCGAGATCCATCTCCACGACCTGCTCCGGCCGCATCTTCCGGTAGGGAATCCCCGACGCTGTGATCAGGAATCCCTCGGGGGTGCGCACGCTGACATTGCCGGAGGTTCCCTGGTTGATCCCCTCCTCGTTCATCGCCAGGCAGGTCTCGATCACCTTCTCGCGCAGGGCGAGGTGCTTGAGCGTCGTCATCGGTGCTCCGGATGGAAGGATCAGGATGCGGCGGGCCGCCGTGCATCCCCTTGGACTCGACAGGCTAGCGGGATGGAGGGGGCGACGCCGCATCACTTTCAAGCGCCGTCCAGCGGTCAAACGTCGCGGCCTGGCCGTGAATCCGCCCGTCCGCGTCGAGGACGTTCCAGACGATCGCCTCCTCGATCCGGAAGCGCTTGCCGCTCCGCGAGACGCGCACTCCGGCGTAGTCGTCGACAAAGCCCTCACGCGCCGTCCGCTCGAGGAGCCGAGCCCGCTCGTCGCGATGGACCGGCTCGGCGGTGAGCCGCGACGGCGTGCCGACGAGCGTCTCCCACGGCATCTCCCAGCGCTCGAGGGCCGCTGCGTTGCCATAGTTGAGGAGCGGATCGGCTTCGGTGCCGTGCGAGACGACAACGAAGGGCGCGTCGTGGAGCCTGCGGGCCTCGGCTTCGGCCGAGCCCCCGCGCGGCAGCAGCTCGCGTCCCACGACGCGGGCAAACGAATCGAGGAGGAGCTGGGCATGATGAAGAGCCGCCGGGCTCCGCCAGGCAGGCTCCCCTCCCCAGCCCTGCACTTCCCCAACACCGACGACCGCCTTGAGCTCGTCAAACGACAGCCGCCCGGCATCGCTGACAGGCATCCCCTCCCCGAGCCAGGCCCGGGCGAACGCGCGGACGGCGAATCCGGTCAGGGCAAGCGTGGACGTCGGGTCGACCGCCACCTTGAATCCGATCCGCTCGAGGTCGGCCAGGGGCAAAAGCGGCGTGACCCCGCCGGGAAGCATGTTGGCCAGTTGGGGGAGCGGCACCTCGCGGGCGATGCGAGCAAGCTCCTCGATCGACTGTGGCGCCTCGACGAATCCCAGGTCGACGCCGGTCTCGGCATACCGATTCGCCCGGTCGATCGCGCCGTCGATTCCTTCGCTGGCGCGGGCGTCGGTCCGCGCCAGGATCACGAAGTCGCTATCTCGGCGGGCGTCGAGCGCGGCGTTGAGCCGATCGAGCATCGTGGCCACCGGCACGACCTGCTTGCCGGCAAAGTGACCGCAGCGCTTCGGCTCGACTTGATCCTCAAGGAGGATCCCCGCGGCCCCTGCCGCCTCGAACTGCTTGACCGTCCAGGCGACACTCGCGCCGTTGCCGTGGCCGGTGTCACCGTCGGCGATCAGCGGGATCGACACCCGCGCCGTGATCCGTCGCACGCATTCCGCCATCTCCGCTGACGACAGCAGCCCGAGATCGGGAAGGCCATGCGCGCTCGCCGCGGCGCCGAAGCCGCCGAGAAACAGCATCTCGGCGCCGGCCTGCTCGACGACGCGGGCCGTGAAGGCATCATGCGGCACAAGCGCCCGGACGAGGCCGGGGCGGGCAAGGAGGGCGCGGAGGCGGGAAGCGGGAGTCGTTGGCATGGGGATGGCGGGGGCTCGAGTGGTCTGGCGTCAGAGGCACTCACTCGCCGGCCGAAATCCGACAGGCATTCTCGACGAGCTTCAGGATCGTGGCGTTGTGGAAGATCGGATAGGTCTCGTGCCCCGGGCGGATGTAGATCACCTTGCCGCGGCCGAGGTTCCAGACCATGACGCTGCGAAACCACGATCCATCTTCAAATCGCTCCTCGAGCACGACCTCGTCCGGCTCTGGCACGTGGAACGGCTCGTCGTACATCTCGGTTCGTTCAAGCGCGAATGAGTCGGGGAGCCCGGCGGCGAGCGGGTGACGCCGATCGAGGACGCGCAGCACGCTCGGCTTACCGTCGGTGCGGTAGGCGGGGAAGCAGCAGTTGGGGAGGTGGAGGGTGACCTCGACGCGGCCGTCGGGGAAGCGCCGCTCGTCGCTGGCCGGAGTGAGCCGGGCCTCGCGGGCCGGCACCTTGTAATGCTGGGCCGGCACCTCGCGGATGGAGAGCTTTTCACTGGGCAAGTCGGCAAACCGGCGGTGGACGTCGGCCCGGGCCCGTTCGTTCATCGCCTCGATGAACGGGGTGGCCCAGTGGGCCGAGTGGAGGGCGACGAGGACAAGCCCGCGGTCGCGGATCCGTTCTACGATCCGCTTTCCCGCCTCTGGCTTGACCTCGGCCTGACGAACATGCCCCCACCAGACGAGGACATCGGCGTTGTCGAGGAGCGGGTCCCCGATCCCCTGCTCGGCGTCGTCGAGCTTCACCGAGCGGACGGCGAGCCCCGGCTGCTTCTCCAGATGTGCCGCGATCGCGTTCCCGAGAAAGTTGTCGTAGGCCTCTTTCTGCGCCGGCTGCTGCTCATCCCACACAAGGACGCGCCGCGGCGCGGCCGCCGAGGCAGCGGGGGCGAGATCGAGCGACGAGAGCCAAGCGAGCACGCCACTCTGCCAGGCATCCCAGTTCGGCCCCTTGTAGCCGTCGAGCCCGTGGCCGCCGGAGGGGAGCTCGAGGAGCCGGCTGATCACCCCTTTGCGCTTGCAGGCCTCGTGAAAGAGCCGGCTGTTGGCGATCGGCACCGGAAGGTCGTCGACCGCATGAGCGAGGTAGGTCGGCGGCGTCTGCTTCGTGACCTGCTTTTCGTTGGAGAAAAGGTCGAGGAGATCGGGCGACGGATTCTCCCCGAGGAGATTCGTCCGCGAGCCAGAGTGGCCGACGTCGCCAAGCGTCACGACCGGATAGACGAGGATGCCGAAGTCGGGGCGCGACGACTGCTTCGAGATTGGGTCGGTGGCCTGGGCATCGCCCGTGTCGAAATGGGTGGCGGCGGTCGAGGCGAGGTGGCCGCCGGCCGAGAAGCCGATGATCCCCACCTTCCGTGGATCGATCCGCCAGGCTGCGGCATTCGCCCGGACGGTGCGGAGGGCCCGGGAGGCGTCGGAGAGCGGCACGAACGCCCGCCCCGCGGGGAGCCGGTATTCGAGAACGATTCCGGCGATGCCATGCTCATTGAGCCAGGCGGCGATGCCGTGCCCTTCCGGGCCGGTGACGAGGCCACCGTAGCCGCCGCCGGGGCAGATCACGACCGCTGGGGTCGACGATCCCTCGGGCGTTCCCGCGGGAAGATGAACCGTGATGAAGGCATCGGCAGCTTCGGTCTCGGTGCTCCCCGGCGCTCCCACCGGCGCCTTGCCGTGCCAGAGGGGGAGCCGCTCGGCCTCGGCCGCGGCAACCGGCGCCTTCGCCATTGGGATCAGGAGGCAGGCAAGAAGAACAAGGCAGCGGGGCATCGACGGCACTCCGAGGGGTCTTTTGAGCCAGCGAAATCGTAGCATCCCCCGTGCGAGAAGGACGCGCTGCCGAGCGATGACCACCGAAACTTCAGGCCGCGGCAGGTCACTTCGCCCGCTTCGTCGCGAGCCCTTCGGCGGTGCAGGCGGTCGACCCCAGGCCGTCGGCCTCGGTGACGTCGACGAGCGTTGGCGGAAACACGATCCGCTCGATCCACCCGAGGTCGGGCGTCGGCAGCCGGGTGGCGAGATCCTTGTCGGTCTCCCCTGCCCTGAGGACGAGCTTGTCGGGGATGTCGGTCGAGAGCTTCGCGGCCACGAGCGCCACCCCATGAACGACGACCCGGATCTGCCGCGTCGTCGGCGTCACCTGCTTGAGCTGCCGCTCGCGCTTCTCGGCGTCGGTGTAGGTGACCGTGCCGCCGGCCGTCGTGGAGACTTCGACCTGCGCCGGCGAGGTGGCGTCGTAGACCCACTTCGTTCGCTCAAACGTCTTCGCCACCGTCGCGATCTCGCGGTCGTGATCGGCCCCAGAGTCGACCTTCGTGGCCACGACCGTCCCCGGCTCGACAAGCGCGGGCAGCCCCGCGGGGAGCTCGGCGGCCACCTTGGCCACCGCCGGCTCCGGGATCTTCGCCGCCACGATCACGGCAAGCGTCGTCCCCGGCTTCTTCTTTCCCTCGCCGGCCTCGGCTTCCCCGCCCTCATCGTCCGGAGGGGCCGCGTAGAGAAGCATCCCGTGAACGACCCGGACGGCGAGATCGTCGACCGTGTCCCCCGACTGCACCGGCTGCCATTCATAGCGCCACGCCGGCAAGCCCTTCGCCGCCGACCAGAGCACCGCCGCGAGCCCACGGGCCGATTGGATGAGGAGCTGCTCCTCCCCCACCCAGGCAAGCGCCGTGCGCTGCGCACTCGCACCGTGGACACGGAAGACCGGGATCGGGCCGGTTGGATCGGCAAGATCATGGATCTGCGCATTCCCCTCTTGGATCAACGCCAGCCGCCGCCCGTCGGGATCGAAGCTCACCCCCGACGTGGCGCCGACGGGGAGCGACACGAGCACGGTGCCGGTGGCCGCATCGCACACCTGAACGCGGCGCGTGTCGGGAAGGGCGAGATAGCGGCCGCCACCGGAGAGCGACGGCATCGGCGAATGGCCCGGATCCTGGGCGAGCCGGTAGATCGCCCGCTTGGCGTCGATATCCCAGCAGGAAAACTCCTCCCGGCTGCTTTGATGGACGACCAACGCGTCGTTGACGATCCGCCCCCAGGGGTGGCGGGCGAGGGGCTGGCCATCGCCGCACGGCGCCCGCCACGCCGACCAGGCGGTCGCGGCCTTGCGACTCGGGGCGGCATCCCAGAGCGCGAGCACCTGCTTCGCCGCCCCCTCCGCGGTGACCTTCTCCCGCGACACCGTCAGGAGACGCTCGAGGATCGGGTGGTAGTCGAGGATGATCTCGGGGCCGGAGAGATCGTGTTCGGCGATCACCGTCTGCGACTTCATCGACACCCACACGAGCCTCGTCGGCAGCGGTCGCCCTGGCGTCGAGTTTTCGATTCCCACAAGCACCACGCCGCCAGCGCCTCCCAGCGGGATCACCCGTCCGACGCGATCGAACGGATCCCGACGGGTGATCACCACTCTTCCCGCGACGATGCCGCGACCGGCATCGGCCGGATCGGCGACGAGTGGCTCGGGGGCCAAGGGGGGGAAGTTGGTGTGGTTGGTCGCCCGGGCAGCGGTGTCGAATGCTTCCACCTGCGGCGGGCCCTCGCCGCGGGGGGCGAGACGGCGGCGCGTGCGGCGGATGATCAACTGATCGAGCGGGGCGAGTTGGCTGAACTCGATCACCAGATCGCTGCCATCGGTCTGCCGGAGGGTCACCGATTCTCCCTCGATCCCCACGAGGCTCGCCTGCACCTTGAACATCCCCGTGGCGTCGCTCCACTCGCGCTCCGGGACGAGGACGCGCTGGGCCTCCGCCGGGGAGGCAATCAGGCACCACAAAGCGAGCACGACGACGGTGCGCACCACAGCCCGGATCGCCACGAAGCCGCCGCACAGGCCAAGGCTGATCGCAGGCGGACAGGAAGGCTTGGGCATGGGCGATTCTTGGGGACGACGACGCCGCGACGTTCGGTCAAACCCTCTGCAGGCCCTCCTCGGGAGCGGCTAGGGGAGCGGCTAGGGGCTCTTCGAGGCCAAGTATCGCCCGCCACCGTCGCCCCCCGCAAGGCTGATGCACCACTCCCGCCCCCGGTGACAACGCCCCTGAAAGCCGCTTTTCTGGACACCCGCGATCGACGCCGTCTATGCTCCTGCGATCCCCCGATCCCCCGCAGGAGCCCTTCCATGCGCCCCGAGCCCTCGTCCCACGAGCTTCCGAGCAACTCGACCAACCCTGTCAACGACACGCCGCGGGCGAGCCGGCGGACGTTTCTCGGCGCGTCGATCGCCGCCAGCACCGTCTTCAGCCTGCCGACCATTGTCCGCGCTGAGAACCGGGCGGAGAAGCTGCGGATGGCGGTGATCGGCTGCGGTGGCCGGGGCGGCGGCAACCTCGACGCCGTCCTCGGCGAGCAGGTGGTGGCGGTGTGTGACGTCAACGCCAAGACGCTCGCCGGCGCCCTCGGCAAGGCGCCGGGCGCCAAGGGCTTCGGCGATTACCGCCGGCTCTACGAGGAGCTCAAGCCCGCCGACTATGACGCCGTCGTCGTCAGCACCACCGAACACACGCACGCCTTCGCAACGCTCCCTGCGCTCCGCGAGAAGAAGCACGTCTACTGCGAGAAGCCGCTGACGCACAACGTCCGCGAAGCCCGCGTCGTCACCGAGGCAGCCAAACGGGCCGGCGTCGCCACGCAGATGGGGACGCAGATCCACGCCGACGCCAACTACCGGCGCGTCGTGGAGCTCGTGAAGGGGGGAGCGATCGGGAAGGTGAGCGACGTCCACTGCTGGGTCGGGAGGGCATGGGGGCTGCAGTCGCCGGAAGACGCGAAGAAGTATGGCGACATCATCGCCATCCAAGATCGCCCCGTTGGCTCGACGCCGATCCCTGACGGGCTCGATTGGGATCTGTGGCTCGGCCCCGCCCCACAGCGTCCCTTCCATGAGGCCTATTGGCCGGGGCCGAAGTGGTATCGGTGGTGGGATTTCGGCAGCGGGACGATGTCCGACTTGGGGAGCCACTGGATCGATCTCCCCTTCTGGGCGCTCGATCTCGATGCCCCGAAGACGGTCGAGGCCTTCGGGCCGCCCCCCCACCCGGAGCTCGCCCCGGCCTCGATGCATGTGACGTACACGTACGGCGCCCGCGGCGACCGTGCTCCCCTCTCACTCTCCTGGTATCAGGGGAAGGACAAGCCGCCGGCCTGGGAAGAGGGCTCGATCCCGCGCTGGGATTCCGGCTGCTTGTTTGTGGGATCACAGGGCTCGCTCCTAGCCGACTACGGCCGCCATCTCCTCCTCTTTGGCCCCGATGTCCGCGACTTCAAGCGGCCGGCAGAGTCGATCCCGCCGTCGCTTGGCCATCACGCCGAGTGGCTCCATGCCTGCAAGACCGGCGCCCCGACCACCTGCCCCTTCAGCTATTCAGGCCCCCTCACCGAGGCCAACCACCTCGGCAACGTCGCCTACCGATCGGGGAAGAAGCTCGATTGGGATGCAGCGGCGATGAAGATCCCCAATGCTCCCGAAGCGGAGAAGTTCCTCACGCGGGAATACCGCAAGGGCTGGGAGTTCGACCGGATCGCCTGATGAACCGTCGCTGACGGAGCGCTCGCCCTCGCCGCACGTTTCCCCGGAGGCCCGCATGATCTCCCCCTCGGACCTCCGGGCACGCCTGCCTGGCGCGGTGATGGTGTGCGCTATGGCCATCGCGATCGGCTTCCCCAAGCCCGGCCAGGCCGAGCCTCCCGGCGTTGCCCCATCGGGGAGCGCGGTCGGCCGGGGGGACTGGCACCTCGATCCGGCGCCGTTCAAGGCCCGGGCCGAGCGGTCGGCCGATGGGGGAACGCTGACACTCGACAACGGGCTGGTGCGTCGCACGATCCGCATCGCCGACGGCTGCGCGACCGTCGCCCTCGACGATCTCGCCGGCGGCCGCAGCCTTCTCCGCGCCGTGGGGCCGGAGGCGCTTGCGACGATCGACGGCGTCGAGCACCGGATCGGCGGGCTCCTCGGCCAGCCGAACCGGGCCTTTCTCCTCCCCGCGTGGGCAGCCGCGATGTCGGCCGATCCCGACGCCCTCCGCCTCACCGGCATCGAGACAGGCGCGACGGTCGAGCGTTTCCCCTGGAAGCGCTCCCGGCATCATGCCCCCGATGCCGCCTGGCCGCCGCCGGGGGTGTCGGCCCGCCTCGACTTCGCCCCCGCCGGCGACGATCCCCCCTTCACCGTCAGTGTCCACTACGAGCTTTACGACGGCCTCCCCGCCTTCTCGAAGTGGATCGTCGTCACGAATCGCTCGGCCCGGACGATCACCGTCGACCGCTTCACCGCCGAACGGCTCGCAATCGTCGAGCCCTCCAATCCCGTCGACGATGCCCCGGGGGTCATCCTCCCCCGCCCCGACTCCCTCCATGTCGAGACCGACCAGGCCTTCGGCGGCTTCGGCCACGAGCATGCCTGCCGCCATGCCGTCCGCTGGAGCGAAGACCCGGCCTTCGAGACCCAGGTCAACTACGAGAAGAAGATGCCCTGCCTCCTCGAGGTCGGTCCGTTCCGCGGGCCGGCTCAGGAGGTGCGCCCGGGGGAATCGTTCGAGAGCTTCCGGGCCTTCGTCCTCGTGCACGATTCCACCGACCGGGAGCGGCGCGGGCTCGCCGTGCGGCGCTTCAAACGGATCCTGGCGCCTTGGGCGACGGAAAATCCGCTCATGCACCACCTCCTCGACTCCCGCCCCGAGGCGGTCCGCCACGCGATCGACCAGGCGGCCGAGGTCGGCTTCGAGATGGTGATCCTCTCTTTCGGCTCGGGCTTCGATGCCGAGAACGAATCGGCGGAACACCTCGCGCGCTGGAAAGACCTCGCCGACCATGCCCGCACGCGCGGCATCGATCTCGGCGCCTATTCGCTCCTCTCGAGCCGGCAGATCGGCGGGGGCAACGACGTCGTCCCCGCCCCCGGTGAGAAGACGACCTTCGGCAACGCCCCGGCGCTGACGAGCCCCTGGGGCCTCGACTACTTCCGCAAGCTCGAGAAGCTCTACGACACGACCGGCTTCACCGTCCTCGAACACGACGGATCGTATCCGGGGGATTGGGATGTCACGCCCCGGCCGCCGCTGCAGCGCGGCCTCGACGATTCGCAGTGGGCCCAGTGGCGGATCATCCGCGACTGGTATCGGTGGTGCCGGGAGCGCGGCGTCTATCTCAACGTCCCCGATCACTACTTCCTTGCCGGCTCGAACAAGTGTGGCATGGGCTACCGGGAGACGAATTGGTCACTCCCCCGCGCCGAGCAGGTGATCCATACCCGCCAGAACATCTTCGACGGCACCTGGGAGCGGACGCCCTCGATGGGGTGGATGTTCGTGCCGCTGGCGCAGTATCACGGCGGCGGTGTCGCGGCGACGATCGAGCCGCTCGCCGAGCACCTCGACCACTACCGGCGGATGATCGAGTCGAATCTCGCCCTCGGCGTGCAGGCCTGCTACCGCGGCCCGCGGCTCTTCGACACCGACGCAACGAAGGCGATGGTCCGCGGACAGGTCGCCTGGTACAAGGCCCACCGCGACATCCTCGAAAGCGATCTCCTCCACCTCCGCCGCGCCGACGGCCGCGACTGGGACGGCATGCTCCATGTCAACCCACGCCTCGACGAGCGGGCCCTTCTCGCCGTCTTCAATCCGCTCGACGAGCCGATCGAGCGGACGATTGCCGTGCCGCTCTACTACGCCGGGCTCGAGGGCTCGTGCCTGGCAAGCCACGGCGGCGCCGAAGCCCAACGCCTGCCGCTCGACCGCTTCGGTCGGGCCGAGGTGACGCTCTCGATCCCCGCCGGGGGCTTCCGGTGGGTCGAGTTCCGGGCGGAGTGACGCGGCCGGGAGCGGCGCCCTTCAGGCAGAAGGCGACGCCGTCGTCCAGAAGGTGAGCCGGTTGCCGAACGGATCGTGGATCGTCATCTCGGTGGCGCCCCAGTCCTGATCGTGCCAGCCGGGACGGGCATTCCCGTAGCCCTTGGCATTGAGCGTCGCGCACAGGGCACGGACATCCGCGACCTCGATCCGCACCCGTGCGCCCGGCGCGCAGTCGCCGAAATGCTCGGAGAGATGAATCCGGCAGTCTCCCTGGGAGATCCCCATGTAGAGAGGCATCCCCGGCTCGAAACGGTGCTCGAAGTCGACGGTGAAGCCGAGGAAGTCAACGTAAAACTCCTTTGCCTTCGCCTCGTCGAAGCTGCGAAGGATCGGCACGGCTGGCTTGAACATGCTGGCATTCCCGGGATGCTTAAAGCAAAGGACGGAGTTCGAAGCAGGATCACTCGCCGCACTGCGGACAGGGGCCGGCGAAGCGGAATGATTTGACGGGGCGAAGATGCCCGCAGACGCGACAGGCCTGCCCCTTCCCCCTCCAGGCATGGAAGATCACATCGGCGACTACCGCGACTGCGTACAGGGCCCCCACCATACCGACAGGGATCAGCCACGCCTCGCCACCACCATTGGGCCCTCCCTGCAGCTTCATCCACACGGCGCCAGCGACCATCGCCACCATCATCACGCCGAAGAAGAGGGGGCGGATTGATTTCATGATTTCAACTCCGATTCGGCAGCGGGCCCGCTTGCGACCTCTCAACCTCCGGTCACGGCCTCCGTCACCAGTCGTCTGAGCTCCTTGTAATCGGTCTTGCCCGTCCCGAGGACGGGAATCGTCTCGATCTGCCGAACCTCGTCGAGGCGCATCACGCCACGGAGGCCGTCCTCGACGAGGATCTGGCTCGCCTCTCGGAGCGTGAGGGGGAAGGTCGTGAACAGCGCGATCTGCCGGCCGCCCGGCGTCTCGATCCCCTCCACCGCCACCTTCGGGCCGTTCTCGTCGGCGGGATATCGCTTCGAAAACGGCTCCTCGAGCGCCGGCAGCGAGATCATCTCTCCCCCCGCCTTGAGGAACCGCTTCAGCCGCCCCTTGA
>Ga0114974_10004213_pt1 | contig 10762 bp, 10 predicted proteins | sample S_130206_EF_Meta_FD_87318 | JGI IMG/M metagenome (GOLD analysis project Ga0114974, IMG submission 87318) | Freshwater microbial communities from Lake Simoncouche, Canada to study carbon cycling - S_130206_EF_MetaG | ecosystem: Environmental > Aquatic > Freshwater > Lake | place: Lake...
GGCCGCCTGATTGACAATTTCATCCATGCAGACTGTCATGAAATCGGAATACATGATTTCAGCTACAGCCGGACCGCCAGTGAGTGCGGCACCCAAGGCGACGCCCACAATGGACGCTTCTGAAATTGGCGATTCAAATATGCGATTTGGAAATTTCTCACCTAAGCCCTGGCACACACCAAAGGTACCGCCCCCAGGCAGAACATCCTCACCAATCACGATCATGTTGGGCTGAAGTGCCATCTCTTCATTCAAGGCTTCGGCCAGGGCTTCACGGTAAGTTATTTCACGCACAACGCTCTCCTTGTGTTGCGTAAACATCCGTACCAACTTCTGCGTCATCGGGATAAGGACTGGCCAATGCAAACGCAACCGAGCGACTCACTTCAGCTTCAACTTTCGCTAACAATGCTGAGCGGTCGGAAAGCAAATTTTTGTGGTTCAAAATGCTTTCTAGCGCCGCAATGGGATCTCGATTTTTCTTCAAAGTTTCAATGTCTAATTTGCTTCGGTAGACCTGCGGATCACCCGAGGAGTGGCCCTGGAAACGTTGCGTTTTTAATTCAATTAAGCAGGGCCCCAAGCCACTGCGCGCTTTGTCAATGGCTTCTTTGGTTTGGCTGTAGACGGCCTGAATATCGTTGCCATCGATGCAAAGACCAGGCATTTTGTAGCCACTTGCCAAGGTCGCAATTTCATCAAACACCATGGTGTCCTTGGAGCTCACGTACTGAGCGTAGCCATTGTTTTCGCAGACCAAAATTAGGGGTAACTTCCAAAGTGACGCCATGTTCATCACTTCATGAAATGTGCCCCTGGTAATTGCGCCATCACCAAAAAACACCAAGGCTACGCGACCATTGTTGCTGACCTTTGCATTGAGAGCAGCACCTGCAGCAATGGCGAATCCAGCACTCACTATGCCGTTGGCGCCCAACATGCCCACACTTAATTCTGTAATGTGCAATGAGCCGCCTTTGCCTTTGCAATAACCATCGATGCGACCAAACAATTCCGCCATCATGCGTTCCATGCTGGCGCCCATGGCCAGACAGTGGCCATGTCCACGGTGGGTCGAGGCTATGTAATCACCCTCATCCAAGGCTGCGCAAACACCGACACAACAAGACTCCTGCCCTTCGCAACTGTGCAAAGCACCATAAATATTGCCAATGGAGGATTGATAGACCGCAGACTGCTCAAACGCCCTGATGCGATGCATATCAACCCAAAATTGAAGCAACTGCTGGTCGTCGATGGCGTGAATGTTCATATGCTTGATTCCATAAGGGATGGGTTTTCTAAATAGCCAACAATGCTTTGAAGGAGTTGAGCGGCTTCAACGCCATCGTTCGCGCGATGATCAAACACCAAAGTCAGGTTCAGTTGTTTCTGAAATGCAATCGCGCCAACGTCTGATTCAACGGCAACTTTTTGAATTTTTCCAACACCCAAAATTGCGACTTGAGGCGCATCAATGATGGGCGCAAATGAGTCGACACCCCATCGTCCCAAATTACTGACAGTGAAACTGGCCCCAGTGATGTCCTTGCCCGGTAATTGTTTGGTTTTCGCGTGTTCGGCCAGCGTTTTAATTTTTTCTGAAATGCTGGCAATGGACTGCGCCTGAGCCTCATGAATCACCGCATTCACGACACCCGAAGGCAAGCTGATAGAGATACCCATGTTGACTTCTTCTGCAGCTTTAAAGCCGTCCTCCATTTGCCAACCATTCAAACGAGGATGCTTGACCAAGGCCAAAGCACAAGCGCGCACAATACTGGATGTTATTTCTACATTAGCTAAATTCATTAACACATCGACATTGGCATGGCTGTGCAGGGCAACATGGGGGATGTTTTGCCACGAGTGGGTGACGGCTGTGCTGATGGCACGTCGAATGTTGTTAGAAGTCGGTTCAGACTTCTCTAAAGCAGCTTTCGGCATTTGCTGATCTGAAAACAATTGCACATCTGTTTTACTGACCAGGCCGTCAGAACTTGAAGCGGTGACCAACGACAAATCAATTCCCAACTCTTGCGCCAATTTTTTGGCAACTGGGGTCGCTGCGATTCTGTTGGGCTTTGTTGATGTTGCCGGTGCACTGACCGGCGCTCCCATCTGCACGGCAACTTCGCCGATGGCCGTTCCAACCGCAACCGTATTGCCACCCTCAACATGAATGTGCGTTAAAAATCCATCCGCAGGCGATTCAACATCAAAACTGGCTTTGTCAGACTCCACCACTGCAATGACTTCACCTTTTAATACTTGATCGCCAACAGCCTTAAGCCATTCCGACACCTTGCCCTCTTCCATGGTGTGGCCCAAGTTAGGCATGCCAATTTTCCAGCTCATGAGTGCCAAGCTCCACCATCGATGTTGATGACCTGTCCCGTGATGTAGCTTGCACCATCGCAGCACAAGAAGCCCACCACACTGGCAACCTCTTCCGGTCGGCCAAAACGTTGTAAAGGAATCGTCGCCATGATTTGATCGCCTCTTTCTTCAAAAACTGATTGCGTCATGTTGGTCTTGATGGCGTTGGGTGCCACTGCATTGACCAAGGTGTGAGGCGCATATTGGCGTGACAAGCCCCGGGTTAAACCCACAATGCCAGACTTCGCCACGGAATAAGACACATGCCCAGGCACCCCCTTTCTGAAAGCACCAGAGCTGCACAAAATAATTCGGCCGATGCCCTCTGAATTTCTATAGCTTTGATAAGCCACTGCTAAATCATAGGCATTGGTTAAATTGGCTGCGATAGCCCGATCCCATGTCGAATGTTCGTCAGGGTCCAACGCATCGTTCTCAAACAAACCTGCCATGTGAATCAAGCCATCAATGGGACGCTGAGGTACCGCCAAAACTTTTGCGGCTTGCGTTGGGTTGGCAATGCCAGAGAGATAGTGGGTCACATTCGAAAACTCACCCAAATTTTTAACCGCAGTTTCCAAGCGATTGGCATCTAAGTCGACCAAGAGCACGCGCGCGCCTTGTTCAAGCAGCACGCGCGCGCAGGCCAATCCAATGCCCCCAGCAGCACCCGTGATCACGTACTGTTTGTCACAGACAGACTGAAACATCGATGGGTACGAAATCATGGGCGCCTTGATGCCAGGGCTGTTTACTTACCGGGCCACACCGGTTTAGTGGATGCAAGTGCAGGTGGATAAACGGTGACGGGTTGGCCGCCACGCCATTGCGCAATCACCAAGCCGGCACCCACGCGGCGACCTTTTTCATCCCACTTCAACGGACCCGAAAAGTATTCGGCAGGTCCGGTAGCGGTGTCCATCTTGCGAATGGCATCGGCGACTTTCTTACGATCCGCTGCGCCAGCGCGCTCTAAGGCCTCTTTGAAAATCATGATCTGACCATAGCCATCCAAAGACTGCGATGTCATCCATGGACGACCTGAACGGGCTTTGAATTTCGTTGCCAAGTCTTGATGTTTTTTACCAGGCCAATTGGAGTTGATGCTAAAGAAGTTTTCCAAATTCTTAGCACCCATTACATTCAGTGTTTCGGGTTGACCACTTGGGCCGGCCACTGCAAATGTAGGTAGCACATCACGGCCCAATCCAAATTCAGCCAGCTTGTCCAAAAGCACTTTCAAATCTGGAATGGCAGAAGGCATCAAGAACAACACATCGGGCTTGTTCCGGCGCAAGCCCGCCACCAACTCGGTGGGGTCTGCAATAGGTGGCGTATATGATTTCTCCATCAGTAGGGTCATGCCGTGTTTTTCAAAACCACCCTCACGCCAGGTTTTAACCATGCCTTGAATGGCTTGATTGGTGTCAGCAATGACAGCGGCAGTTTTAGGGCCGGAACCCACGACGCTTTTTGCCAAGTCAACCACCGTGGGCAATGTCAACTGCCCTTGTGTGCTGGCCACTGGCACAACCTCAAAAATATTTTTGAAGCCACGCTCTGTCAGAACATCGGCAAACGTTTGTGTCAACCAAGGCAGTTCTGCTTTTTCGGTCAATTCGGTTATGACCAAGGTCATGCCGCTCAGGGCATCTCCAAAGCCACCGACCAAGTTGGGCTCTTGCGCCAACAATCGTTGCGCCGCATTTTTAGCTTTTTCCACAGAGTCTTCTGCATCAGCTGCCACCAACTCCAATTTCAATCCGCCGAGTGATTTGATACCTCCCGCCGCATTGATTTCATCAATGGCGAATTCAGCACCCGCTTTGATGTTTTGACCAATGGAAGCCCAAGGGCCAGACAAGGGCACCACCGTCCCAATTTTGACGGTGCGCGCTTGCGCATAAATTGACGAGCTGGCGGAAAGTGCAGAAACGCCCAATGTGTAAGCAATGGCATCTCTTCGGCTGATTTTCTTCAATGTCATTTTTGTCTCCCTCTTTCAGTTAAAAAATTACTGCATCCCCAAATAAGCTTGCGCTATCCCTTTGTCTTTGATGATGTCCTGAGGTAGCCCACTGGCAACACACCGCCCCACGTTCAGCACATAGGCCCAATCACATGGGTCCAAGGCCTCCACCACCCTTTGCTCCACCAAGAGAATGCTCAACTTCATCTCTTCGTGCAAAGACTTGATCCGCTCGAAAATCATGTCCACCACAATGGGTGCCAAACCCATGGAGGGTTCATCGAGCAATAACAATTTGGGCGAACTGGCCAAGCCACGCGCTATGGCCACCATTTGTTGTTCCCCACCCGACAGGGTGCCTGCTAACTGATCTCGCCTTTCGGCCAAAACAGGAAACAGCGTAAAACACATCTCTAAATTCTTCTGCCAGTCTGCACGTCCTTGTTGAGTTGTAGCGCCCATCAACAAGTTTTCGTAGACCGTCAAGTTTGGAAACACCTGCCTCCCTTCGGGCACATGAGCGAGCCCCAAGTGAGCCCTGTCTTTGGCCGGCAGTTTGAGCAAATCGATCCCATTGAATGTGATGCGGCCTGACTGCGGTTTGACATGGCCACAAATTGAATCAAACAGCGTGGTTTTACCGGCCCCATTGGGTCCCACAATGGCCACAAACTGCCCTTGTTTGACTTCGATCGACACCCGATCCAAGGCTTGAATGGCGCCGTAGTAAGTGCTGAGGTTTTCAATGACTAGCATGCAAGGACATCCATTTTTTTCCAAGGTACGCGTTGATCACTTCGGGTTCGGCCATGACTTTTTGTGGCAGTCCTTGTGCAATCACTTGGCCATGGTCCAACACCACCATCCGATCAACCAAGCGCATCATGGCCTGCATGGTGTGCTCAATGATCACAATGGTGATGCCCTGTGAAGGCAGGTTTTGAATTACTTGGAGAATGGCTTCAACTTCAGCAGCACCCAACCCCGCCATGGTTTCATCCAAGAGCAACAACTTGGGTTGACTGGCCAATGCGCGCGCCAACTCCAATAATCGCAGTTCAAGATTGGTCAAGCTCTGAATGCTTTGGTCATTCATCTCACCCATGCCCACCTTGTCCAAGGCCTGCTGCGCCAGTTGTTTGGCATGGTCCGAGTCTTTGCAAACACCCAAGGCACCCACCAACACATTGTCAAAAACATTCATACGCAAAAAGGGACGACTAACTTGAAAAGTTCGGCCCATGCCAATAGAACACAACTGATGGGGCCCTTGCCCCGTGGTGTTTTGATTGCTGAAAGTAATGACGCCAGCGTCGGGAATTTGAAACCCATTGAGCACATTGAACAGTGTTGTTTTACCCGCGCCGTTGGGTCCGATGATGCCAAGAATTTCATTTTCACGAACTTCGAAATTGACATTGTTCAAAGCTTGCAAACCTCCAAAGGCTTTACTGACACCTGCCACTTGCAAGAGAATATTGCTGTTTGAGACATGCGTTGAATCAACACACTTGAGTGATATTTGTTGACGCTCTTTTTTCAGCTTGGGTGATTCATGGCCCTTTTGGTTCAACAAGTCTCTTATTTTCCAATACAAACCTTCTGGCGCCGCAATGATCACAATCATGATGGTGAGGCCATAAATAACGCCCTGAATACCTGGCAAGATGTGTCCCAACTCTGCCCGCAAACCTTCCGTCAACGGCACTAAGAATGAGGCACCAATGACAGGACCCCACAAAGTACCCACGCCACCAAATAGCGTCAAAATCAGTGCTTGCGCCGACACCACCGTGCCCAACACGCCATGCGGTGTGACCACTTGCAGGACCACTGCATGAAAGCCACCCACCAGGGCACCCAGTGCGCCACTCAAAACAAAGCCCAGCATCTTCACTCGAAATGTAGAGATACCAGCCGCTTGCGCTGCCATCTCGTTTTGCTTTATAGACATCATGGCCAAACCAAAACGTGATCTCTCAATGTACAGGGTCAACAACAACGTCAGTGTCATCAAGCCAACGCCCATCAGGGTGTAAACACGGCCATCCTTGAACTGCATGAATTGCATGGGGTGGTCATGAACAATGGGGAAAGTCAACTCTTGCCAGCCCATCCAATCAAACAAGAAAATGAACAAAGTGGGGTAGGCCAACATGGCGATGGCAAAGTAATGCCCCCGCAATCTGAAAGTGATCGAACCAATGATCACGCTGGCACAGCCTCCCACCATGAAAGCTACCATCAAGCCATACCAAGGTGAAATGCCTAACTTGATAAATAGAAGTGCAACCGTAAATGCACCTAGGCCAAAAAAAGTGGCGTGTCCAAACGAGATCAATCCCGTATAGCCACTGAACAAATTCCAAGTCAATGCAACGGTTGCCCAAATGGGCACGGTGCTCAATATCAACTGATAGTACGGATTAGAAATCCACAAGCTGCAGACTGCCATGAAGGCACTGACCGCGCCAATCATGACTAGTTGCGGACCTTTGGTGACAGGAATCAGCATCAGGCACGCTCCACATTCTTGCCAAATAGTCCTTGTGGGCGCAACAACACAACCACCAAGAAGAGTAAAAAGATGGTTGCATTTTGTAGTTGAAACGGTAAGAAGTAAGTGGAGAGTTGTTGCACCAATCCCATGGTGAAACCACCCCAAAATGCACCAAGCATGCTGCCCATGCCGCCCAAGACGACGCCTGCATACATGATGATCACAAACTCAAAACCAGTGTAAGGATGAAACGGGTAATACATGGCGATCAAACCACCCGCAATAGCTGTTGCTGCGGTGCCAATTGCAAAAGCCGTGGCATACGATTTTTCAATGTCGATGCCCATCAATGTGGCGGCCTTTGGGTTATCGGCAGCGGCGCGCATGGTGATGCCCAAACGTGTTTTTTGAACAATGAGGTACAAAACAATACTGACGGCAATGGCTACCAAGCAGCCAATGCCCCGAGCTTGATTTAAGAAAATCAAAATATCGCCCTCAGAAAATGGGCCGATGGTCACCGAAGAAGAGGCAAGAGGCGATTGAACGGTTCTTGGTGAAGAACCGAAAACAATCAGGGCGCCGTTTGAAATTACCAAGCTCAAGCCCAACGTCAAGATCAATTGCGCAAAATGACCTTGGTTCTCACTGTTGCTTGCATTGAATCCACTGACATAAGAAATCAAGTGCTTTTGAATTAACCAACCCACCGCCCCCAAAGCGGCCGCCACAACAAAAATGGCCAAGTAAGCGCCTAAAGCAGAACCCACAGACAACCACAAAACCAGCAGGCCACCTATAAACATGGTGGCATACATGCCCAGCACCATCAATTCACCTTGCGCAAAATTAATCACCCGGATGACGCCAAAAATCATTCCCAAGCCCGTACAAAGAAGTCCATAAATGCTTCCCACCATGATTCCGGTGACCAGCCTTTGCAGAAGGTTCTCAACGATGATGTACATAAAGGTAAATGTCTTGAGGATATTTAAATTGATCAACAAATAATATTGTCAGACCATTAAATGCCACATGGGACTTTCCCTTATTCTCCTAAATTAAGGGTTTACCACTAAGTCCGGGTTCGCCAATCGCACCCGATGGTCGACGTAATAGCCCCCATATTCCGTGTACTTGAGCACACCATTGCCAACACTTCTACCAGATTCAAACCTTCGACTCAAACAGGCATCATTGATTTGTTGATGCGAGGTGATGCCGACTTACCAATTTCAACACTAAGTGAGTTACTCACTGAGAGCTGATCAATTTTTGCTCTTCACATCAGATGACCCAAGACACTTACTTTTATAACCCGCTCGAGGGACATGGCTTACCCCACGATCCCTTCAAGGCCATTTTGGCGCCTCGCGTCATTGGTTGGATTTCAAGTTGCAATGCAAAAGGGCAAGCTAACTTGGCACCTTATAGTTTTTTTGGAGCCTTTTCAGACAAGCCAAAAGTCATTGCATTTTCAAGCGATGGCTACAAAGACAGCATTCGAAATATTGAAGAAACGGGAGAGTTCACTTGGAACCTCACAAGCCGTGTATTGGCCGAAGCCATGAACCGAAGCGCTGCACCCGTACCACCCGAAGTGAATGAATTTGAATTGGCAGGGCTCACTCAGGTGCCTGGACGTCATGTCAACTGCCCTCGCGTTGGCGAGTCTCCCGCCTCATTCGAATGCAAGCTCCTTCAAATATTACGGTTGAATGACCTTGAGGGTCAACCCATTCACAATTGGATCGCCATCGGTCAGGTTGTGGGTGTTCACATTCAACATGAATTTCTTGACAACGGTTACTTCAATGTCCAAGCAGCCCAACCGATATTACGCGCTGGCTACAAGGGCGATTACTTTGAATTGGGCAAGGCGTTTGAAATGATCCGTCCTGAATCATAAGTGTTCCTCACTTTCATTCCATTTACAATAAATCATCATGACCCCAAACTCCAAAGCCATCCTTCGCGATCGCGTCAATCAGCGCAACGGTTTGTTGGTCCCGGGTGCATTCAATGCTTTGAGTGCGCGAACCATTGCCGATCTCGGCTTCGAAGCGGTGTACCTCAGCGGTGCAGGCTTGACCAATATGCATTACGGTCTACCCGACTTGGCCTTCATCAGTTTGAAAGATGTGGTGGAGCACACGTCTGCCATTCGCGATGCTGTCGAAATTCCTTTAATCGTGGACATCGACACGGGTTTCGGTAATGCTCTGAATGTGCGTCAAACGGTGCGGGCATTAGAGCGAGCTGGCGCAGATGCCGTTCAAATTGAAGACCAAACATTTCCAAAAAGATGCGGTCACTTTTCAGGCAAAGATGTAGCGCCAGTCGAAGAAATGATTTCCAAAATCAAGGCTGCTGTTGATGCACGGCAAGATCAAAATTTTCAGATCATTGCCCGCACAGATGCGCGCACCAAGTATGGTTTCGAAGCAGCCATTGAACGTGCCATCCAATTTACGGAAGCCGGTGCTGATATTTTGTTTGTGGAAGCCACTGAGAGCATGGAAGAGGTGCGCGCCCTCACCAAGCTATTGGACAAACCCCAACTCATCAACATCGTGATTGGCGGCAAGACCCCTGCGCTTGATCAAGCTGAATTGGCTGCGCTAGGGTTTGGTGTGGTGCTCTATGCCAATGCCGCACTTCAAGGCGCCGCATTGGGCATGCAAAAATCTTTGGGTCAACTCAAGCAGAATGGCCGCTTGGATGAAGACCCAACAGTGGTGGTGCCATTCCTAGAGCGTCAACGGATGGTCAATAAGCCCTACTTTGATGAACTCGAAAAAAAGTACACCTATTGAAACGCCTAGCAGTACAAGCTCAGCTCAAAGAGAATTCAAGTTTCAAACCGATAAAGTGCTTGCGGGTTGGTCACCAACAATTGGTTTAGGGCTTGTGCGCTAGGTGCAATTTTTGAGAGCGCGTTGACCAACTCACCATCATCGGGAATATGGGTGTGATTGGGATGGGGCCAATCCAAACCCCAAACACATTGCTGCGGAAAGTCTGCTACCAAACGTGCAGCCAAATGGACCGCCATCGGATAGCCGCTGCCAGCGCGCGACGCCGATTCAATTCGATCGATACCACTCACTTTGACATGCACATTGGCGTTGTCCAGCAAGCGCATCAGTGCCTGAAAATCTGCATGGTTTTCACCCAGGGTGGCGTCAACCCGCCCCATGTGATCGATCACAACAGGGACTGCACTCTTGAGCAAGGCCGAACCCACGGTATGAACCAATTCACTTTCAAAATGAACTTGCAAATGCATGCCCAATTCAGCCAAGCGGGGTGTGAGTTGGAGAACGTCATTGACGTCATAGCCACCGGTAAGGTGCTTCATGAAATTAAACCGAAGAGCACGAAAACCAGAAGCAGCCAATCGCTTGAGCTCTTCATTTGACACATTGATGTCCACCAGCGCCACGCCCAAGTAATGACCGCCACCGGCATCGATCGCATCTTCCACCACGGTATTGTCGTTGCCATGCACCACAGATTGAACAATGATGCAACGCTCTATGCCCATTTGCTTGTGCAACGCAAACAACTTTTCCTTAGGTGCATCTGCAGGCGTTATTTTTCTTGTGGATGAAAAAGGAAACCGAGCACGTGGGCCAAACACATGCACATGGGCGTCACAAGACTTTGCTGGCAAGCTGAGTGTGGGCAGCGTTGGGCTGTCCAAGTAAGTTTGAAAAATATTTTCAGGGGGTGAAGGATGCGACATATCAGGTTTCTTGTCATTAATTTGATGAGGAACTGATTGGCAGGTCAATCATGCTTGAAAGTGTTTGCACATCCAGCCCTTCGACCATGTCGATGAGCGTGAGGCCTTGCGGGCCACAGGCCAGGGTTGCAAGGTCTGAATAAATGCGACTGACACAAGCGACACC
>Ga0114974_10004214_pt1 | contig 10761 bp, 16 predicted proteins | sample S_130206_EF_Meta_FD_87318 | JGI IMG/M metagenome (GOLD analysis project Ga0114974, IMG submission 87318) | Freshwater microbial communities from Lake Simoncouche, Canada to study carbon cycling - S_130206_EF_MetaG | ecosystem: Environmental > Aquatic > Freshwater > Lake | place: Lake...
AGCCGACAATGGATACACGAATGGCGTGACAATCGTAGCCCGCAGTGCACCCTCTGAGAACCTATTGAACGCAATCCGAACTCAGAAGGTTCTGTTCTTCCACCTCCGTGAGCTACAGATGGATATTACCACGCACAGGATGTCGGTTCCTCACCGAATCCTGAAGCCAGACGAGGCAAAGATTGTACTCGAGAAGAACCGTGTTGTGAACCCAGAGTTTCAGCTTCCATGCATTGATTCGCAGGATATCCAAGCCCGTATCATCGGTGCTGTTCCCGGCGACATTATTGAGATCACGCGTCATAGCGATACGGTGGGCAAGTCCATCTATTATCGGTATTGCGTTGCTGACGTAAATGTTGCCTAGACATAATGGATGAGTTGGAAGAGAAGTTTCAGGAACAGCAAGCGTATTATGATAAGCTTGTCGCAGACGCATTGAAGAAGAATGACTCAAGTGCATTACCTGCCATTGCAGCTGCGAAGCAGAAGATGAGGGACACGTTATCTGAGATGCTTGAACTCTCTGCCAAGACATCTCACGAAGACCAGCAGCAGGAGCTGATTCGTCGCATCATGGAGATTCAACGGGATTACAATGGATTGCTTACCGGAACAGATAAGTTAGAGACCTTACGCCGTATTCACCAAACCACCTCAGAGAAGCACAACTCGGAACTAGGATTGTATGGGACAGGCTTTTTCATTGCGAGCCTCGTATTGGTCGCCCTTGTTATGCGAACGCACTGATCGCAATCGTTACGCCCGTAATCACGAACAATACAACAATTCGGATGATGATCCCCGTGGTGTCGAGGGGACGTGACCTGTCTGCGGTGGATGCTGCGAGTTCATCCGCAACCTTAGGACCTTCCTCTTGAAGTTTTTTCGACTTCAGGTGAAGCTCCTCCAGCTCGGGATTCGTGTCCTGGTAGTCGTCGAGGAATGACTGAATAAAGAACTGATTCTGGGTAATCCCATTTCGCATCATGTCAAGCGACGCCTGAATCTGCTGTTCCGCAGCTTCGTAGGCCTGCTTATACGGTGCCTCGCCCTTCTCCTTGTAGAGCTTGTAGTTTTTGACGTATGCGTCGAGTAACGTCTGGTATTCAATAGGTACAGTTGTATCACCATCTCCCGGAGGGGTTGGGGCTGTGAGGTCGCTCGCGTGTTCGCGAACCGATAAGGATGCTACCGTGATCAAAGCAAACAAAAGGGCAGTGAGCCACCCAATCATTATCTTGTTATTGAGTAATAAAATGCCAGTGTCACAATCCTTCTACGAACCAGGGGCTACGGCTCGTCATATGCGTGGTGTTGATGCATCCGAATACACTCGCTTTGTTCGGATGGCGGCCACGGTTGCACCGTTTATCCAGAGTGGCAAGGTGATCAACGTTCCGTATGCCCGTAACGGACAGAGCCAACAGGGTGCCCGTGATGCCCGATTCGTTAGTACAATCTTCGGTGGGCTCAGACCGTTTGTTGCGAATAAGTAATGAGTTGTCCTTCCGGATTCGAAGTTGGACTGTCGAGCACGTGTCGTATCACATGCCCCCCTGACTTCAAGTACATCAACGAAGCTGGTGTCGAGAGGTGTGTATCCACAACAGATAACCGCTATTCAGTTCGCCTTCAAGCAATCCCACAGGGGACGACGAATACAGCGTTCGCGAATGAACAAGCACGGTTTCTCACCGACTTCATCACGTTGACGGGACGAATTCGGGCAGATCAGGCCACACAGTCTGCTGTTCAGACGAATGAAGTTGCCGCGGCACACGAGAAGATCAAGTCGTCCAATCAGCTCGCTGACGTCTACTCTGAAGCTATTGAGACACTCAAGCCCCTTCGTCCACCCACACAGCCGAACGTTGATATCATGAACGCAAAACTCGAGATCGGCAAGATTTCTAAGGAGAACATTCAGGTACTTCAGATCTGCCTTTTCTTCATCGTCATCACACTGTTCGAGTACCTGCTTCTCCCGTCGTCGATTGTCCATGGAATCGCCTTCTTCACAATGTGTGTTGGACTGTCATTCGCAATCTATCTCTCCAATAGATAATGGGCGTGGGCAATTCGCAGTATAAATGCCCGATGGAGACGACGCAGGGTACGACACCATTCCAGTGCGTGATGAAATGCACATCAAACTATGAACTTCGCCTCGTCGCTGGTGCACAGCGGTGTGTGAACAAGGATGATCCTACTGTGTCAGTTCATTTGAATCCACAACCAGCTGTATTGAAATCGAATGAAACAGCAAGTCAACCGTTTGACATCAATTCACTGAAGGGGCAAGACGGCACTCTGTATTCTCAATATTCAGCCGAAGCCGATCGATACAAGAAAGAGTTGACCATCGCAGATGGAAGTATTGATCAAAGCAAGAAGGTCAAGGCAGCCGCGGATCGGTGGCACGCAGCTGCAAAGGCAGATCCGGGCGGACCGGCCGAGAACTCTGCTAAGATGGAGTACCTAACACTAACGAACAACGAAGAGGAGGTTGAGTATCTCAAAGACAAAGCATTTGAGAATGAGATCAATCCAATCAGGGGCCGATACATTGATGAGTACCTGTTCCTGAACAATCAGGGAAAGCAGCAGCAGAATACGATTGATCTCATCAACTCTGTGAAGGATAACCTGTTCTCTGTTAAGGATGATGTGGAGTATTCAGTCAACACATTCGGTAAGCAGATCGATGACATTCGCAACCAGATCAACAAGAACAAGCGAACTCGTGAGGAGACAATGGATTACGGGTCATGGTTTATTTTCCTCCTGAACGGTGCTATCATTGTTGCCCTGCTGTTCACAGTGTTCACGGTGGGACGTAAGGTGATGGGATCCATCGGGGTTCCAACAACACCATCAGAGGGTGCACCCGCACGTCCTCCAGCGAGTCCAGAGACAACTGCCTTCTTCAACGCATTCCTCAAACACATCACACCTGCGTAAGACTTTGACATGAAAAAGGTCTCATGTTTGTAATGGAGGTGATTGATCCTCGGTCTGTAACTGAATTCCAAAAAACAACCTTCTGCGGCCATCCACGTGCACACGTCCACAAAGTGTTGATTCAAAACATCCAGCTAGGTCATGCCGACTACGCATGTTACTGGACGCTTGAATTGCTCTGCTCTGGTCTTGTTCATAGTTTATGGGATTCGCTCTTCGAAGCTGCGGCACTTCACGTCAATCGGGCCCAGCCGAACGTGTTCCTCTACCTTGCGAAGGCATACGAAACCTACGCACCGATCGAAGGGAATTACGACATCCGCAACATGACGCACATCCGTAACAATCTCGATGCCCGCAAGATGGTGTGCGAAGTAGCTGCGACTCTGTCGTTGTGTCGCAAGAACAAGCTGATGTCACTTCCGACTCTGAAACCTTCTCACGACTTTGACCCTGTTACGATTCAAGAGAGTCTCAAATCTCCTTCGCGTCTCTACGGAACCCAGGTTACGAAACCCTCTGACCCGATGCCGGTTGCGATCCCGATCAACGAGTTCTGCTACTGTATTCGATCAGATGTTCGTGATCTAACTCGGGCCTTGTACTGGATGTCATGGGTCTTCACGTTCTGTCGCGAACACAAGAAGCAAACAAAGACGAATCTAAACTTTTTCAACCGGAGCGATGAGTTCGTCTCAACCTCGGATGGCTCGCATCCGGTCTGGATCTTCTGGGATGCGATTCGCAAGAACAGCCCTCCCGGTGTCCGTGAGTACACAGATGTTCTGTATCGGATTCACTGTCTTCGCTGGTCTCCTGGCGATAAGGGGAAGCGTGCCTTGTTGATTGCAGCGGTCACGTTATTATGTGAGGGAAGTATCGATACTACGCCATGTGCACCTACGATGCAGGTTTCAAACGTTCTCAACGGAATGCCTGGGTGGATCGATGCGATCGTAAAGATGCAGCGTAGCTTCTCGTAAAACGAATGGCTGTAAATACAACAATACCAGAGTAGCCAAAATGTTTCGTCCATGCTTTTCAGCCACGCAGGTTGCCGGTGTGATCGGTAGCCATAAGTATCAATCAGTCAGCCAAGTTATATATGAAGTCTTTAAGAAGGATACGACAGCAGCAGGAATCATCTCTGAGATCGAGAGGGCACACGGCCGAAAGCCGACCGCAAAGTTCAAGGGGTCGTTTCTGAAAGATCGTGAGATCCAACGCAGTGTGTTTTCAGCACTCGATGACTGTAAGGTAGCCGATGCCGCAGTTGCGAAGGAGGTTGACGCAACCAAGGTCTTATGGGCAGCAGAAGCCCGAAGCCATGAACTCGATATGCGTGTCGCTGCGGGAATCGAGGTCTCGCCCGCCGAAAAGGCTGAGATTGCTGAGACGCTTGTAAAGGCTACGATTGCGAAGAAAGAGGCTGTCGAGGCAGTGAAGTCTGCTCCCACCGTTGATGCCGCACTTGACAAGGTTGAGGAAGCATGTAAGAAGGTCATCGATCAGACTCCTGGCTTGTCTCCTGTGATGGCAGCCCAGCTGTTATCCGACGCACGCGGCGAGGTCAATAAGAAGCGTGGACTCAACAACGAGGATGGAATCCTCAACACATATGAATCCCAAAGGAAGGTTGTGGTCACTGAGCGAAACACTCGCATGCTGCGAATGGACAAGGGTTCGTTCACACTCGTCGGACGCACGGACGGATACGTCGAAGCCCAGAAGCGAGTGGTTGACTCGAAGGACCGCACGACCTACTGGAAGACAGTTCCAGTCTACGATGAGATTCAGCTGCGAGTCTACATGCATATGCTCGGTGCAGTGGACAGCGAGCTGGTTGAGAGGTTCCCGAACGGCACAACTCGTCACACGGTCTTTCCGAACGACCCAGAGAAGTGGGCGGAGCTCGAGGCTAAGCTACTTGACGCAACGGGAACGATGCTCGCAATTCTCGGAGACGCGTCTCGCTTAGAGGATATCGTCTTTGAGAACACAGTGCCGAATGGAAATTGACATGACGCTTGAAAAGCCCACATGGGCAGACGCACAGGGTACATCCTATGAAACACGCTTCCACTACACAGGCTTCGGTCGAATTGACACACATGCGAAGCTCTACCAAGTTTTTCAATCCAACACTCTGTTCGAGCGTCCATTTTTAGGCGGCGTTGTGTCTCGACTCTACGCAAGTGAATACGCAACTGTTACCGAATATTCGAAGAGTCCACGCAGATGGAAGGAAGACACTGGAATACCCAAGTATTTCAGCGAGCGTCCGCGTCCGAAAACAACCTAAGAAAAGGCACATTCAATACAAATGGAAGCCTACGATATCATCGCGATTGCGATGTCTTCATTACTTATGCTGATCGTAATCCACCTTTCTGTCTTTGGTGTCATTCGATGGATGTATCCGCTTCCTCCTCCGCAGCCGCAGCCGCAAGTTCGCTTTGTGGAACCTTCTTTCACACAGCCGGCGGAACCAAAGCAAGTGATCAATGTACCAACGTATGAAAAGCCTGTACCAGTGGAAGCCCCTCGTGAGGAAGGACTCCCCGACTACACTGCAAAGGCACCAAGTACCGCAGCTGAACGGCCTTCCTGGCTGGTTGCTGTTGACCCAAAGACCCTCGACAAGTGAAGCGGTCGCACTCAGTATTGATGCAAAGGGTGGACATCAAGAAGAACTAACGATTGTTATGGACGAACGAGTGTGTTGTGATACGGTGTTCCGCACAACACGCTTGTCAAAGGATGTCTTTATTGTCAACGATATATGGGCGATGAATGGAACGATTCTTCATTCGTCAATGACATGGACGCAGCGTCAGGTGATCCTTGCTGAGTGTCTGCGTCTTTTTCACCAGCCTGTGTTTACTGCGTTGTTCACACTTGAAGATGCCCCAGTTGGAACGTTGACTCGTGGATACGAATATTACGACGATGTCCCGGGCAGCATCGGAGTCTTTTCGTGCGAAGATGTAAATGGCTACCTGCAATGCAATGGGCGGTCGTCGCAGGTCAAAGAAGAGCAAGTCTCGCAAGAATCGTAAGACTCGTCGCGGTGGGTTTGCACCTGCGAGTTTCGAGGGTGCGGTCCGTGGTGCGGATGGTCAGCCTGCCGGTGCTGCCTTCACTGCAGCGGGCGTGTCTGGCTCGCATGTCAACATGAATGCTAGCAACTACGGAGGTGCCCCCAGCACGGCTGCTGGATATTCGGGCGGTCGTCGTTCTCGCAAGCACAGGTCTCGCAAGCACCGTTCCCGTCGTATGCGTGGTGGGTCCGATGGTAGCCGCGTGTTCACCGAGTTCCGCGGTGAGTCGATCGGTGCCAATGCCCCCAGTGCCGCAGTTCGCGGCCCGGTCTACACAGGCAGTCAGCCGTCGTAACGAACCACTGCATCTGCCCATACATACGGCATATACTTCGGGTCGTTTGTCACGATAAACGGTCCACCTACTTGTATCATGCGAAGTCTCATTCGCTGCATCTTGAATTGAAGATCGTTAAACTCGTTCCACTCCGTCCACTTGCGATACGCGGTGAACAGAGAGGACGCAAGCCACATAAGATCAGCACTCCCAATGAAAAAGAGAAACACTGTGATGAACGGCATGATAATCATGTCATTCATTCGTTGTACTTGTGCTGTCCATAATGGAGGGTTACATATGTCGCGTAGCTGTATAAATCTGTCTGCATCCTTAAACGGACTCATTCCTGATTGTTACTCCACTATCAGGAAACAATAGCTCCCGTCCTGTCCGAGCGTCGCAGTAGACGATCTCCATGTCGTTCGACACACGGATGAATCGGAAGATAAGATCAAGGCGGATCACGTTTCCTGGGGCGATGTAGCGTGCGACAGCCTGGGTGACGTCGACGTCCGTCGAAACATCGCCGATCCATTGCCAGGGAATATGAACTGGATCGAAGGCATTGCCGATGTAAGGCGTGATCTCCTCGCCCTCGTAGAGGATGCGGCGGCGAATCTGATCACCCTTCACCCACTCCTCTACATAGATTGCGTCCTCTGGAACTCGGGTCATTGACTCATCATACTCATCGAAGTCAGAGAGGAGATACTTACGGTTGATATATCCGCGGTCGGTGCGAAGGCTGGCGAAGTGGCGGTCGAGTGCAGTGAGGATACGTGTAAGGCACATTTTGAACTAAATTTGGTGTCGCACTCCGGATTCGTTTTACGCCAGCCCCCACTTATTTCCAGCCGCACCTTCCGTTCGGGGGTTCGTCGCCAGGGTGATTCCAGGCTCGGGAGGTCCTCCTGCCGAGGGAGGATTCGGCTGAAGGAACGGTGAGGGGTTGCCATTCGAGTCCGTGAACTTCTCCTTCTCCGGCTGGAGGATCGTCTCGTCGAAGTTCGTGCCCATTGAGATCGCAGTCGCAAGAGACGTGATCACAAACGGGGCTGCAACCAGGAACCAGGACACCGGCGAGAGACCGATACCGCAGAACGTGTCGAGAACCTTAACAACCGCTGCACCGAGAACCAGCTTCACAGCGAACGTCGCCCAGAGTCCAAGTGACAGATCCAATCCAAGCTGAACGACAAGGAAGATCAGATATAATAACGCGGGTGGGCAGAGGGCTTCAACGAAACGCATCTTCATATACTTATTGTTTAGAATACAAAATATGACAGACGTTCAGAATATCCAGTCTCTTGCAGGGTGTACGGAGGAGCAAGCGATCTCGGCCCTTCAAGAACATGGATCTGTAATCGCAGCCGTTGATGCATTACTTCCGAAGACCACTGTATCTGGTGCGAAGTACATTCCTTCTGTTACAAAGACTACTCATGAGACTGATCCTGAACAAGAGCTGAGATGTGCGACGGGGCGGGCACTCATGGACAAGCTTACCGCTGTAACCTCAGCCGCCCACTCGAAAATCCGATCCGGGCAGTCGTTGGCGGGGGGCGTGGTAGGGCAGTCGGATCAGTAGATAATACCTGTTGGACGCGGGGTTGTTCGGGTTCCGCGATCGGATGTTCGCGTTGGAAGTCCTCCACCATATTCGCAATTCTTCCTGCTTCAGTGAAGATGTTCATCGAAAGGATGTGTTCGCGAACAAGTGTCTGTTGTGACGCATAGATCGCGGTATCATCAAGTCGTTCGATCTGAGCAATCCATTCGTCTGCCGCATCACGCATGCATGCAATTCCAGCCGGAACAATCCACTCTTCCACACCTTCGGTCGTTCCAACCGGATCGGTGCTATTGATGTCTGGCTTCGAGTAAATGACCGGAATACCGTTGTACATCGCCTCGACCGCAATGCGTCCAAAACTCTCATACTTGGAGGGTAGAAGCAGAATACGGGTTCTCTTCAAGACGTTGCGAATATCATCATCAAATGGAATCCACTCGACGTTCGATGGTGCAGCGGGAACCCATAGCTCACCGTAATACGGACGGACAGCCAAGAACTTGCGATTCGGCATACGCTTCGCAAGCTCAATGAATTGGGATACACCCTTGTTGACGTTTGCGTTCACGAGAGTAATCGCATCCCCGTTCGGAAGCCCGTCCATCTTGATCTTGCTCTCATGCATGAGCGGGCGAACTGTTCCCGTGCGAACGATCGATGAAGGGAACACTGCTTTCTTGCGGAAATTTCCCTCCATCGTGCGGTTGATAAAGAGAAACATCTCAACCCACTTTGATGAGGCGAGATCGGTAACCGCTGAATATCTGCCATCGAAGTGTGCGGTCGCAACGATCGGACGATGATATCCACGTGAGTTAATCTTACGAACGTGTGGCAATGCTGGGGCGTGCGGACAGATCCATATCTGGCTTGACTCCATCAATGCACCTGCTGCAGTGTAGTGCATGAACCGGAATCCACGATAGACTCCACCATTATATCCTTCTCTCGGACGCTCCGTCGTCAGAAATGTGATCGAATGACCACGTTTCTGAAGTTCAATAGCTAAGTCAATATCGTGAAGAAACGCCCCACATAAGTCGGGCATTCGCGTTGCAAAAAAGAGAACTCTCATTATGTAGAACCTTCGACTCGCGTTTTCTTAACTAAGCGTGAAGAATCGCCTCCCCATGTCCAACTCTGAACCCAGTTATTAGGATTCGAGTACTCGGACTGCTTAACGGGGATAAGCGGCTGGTAGTAGTTGGGGATTGTCTTGTCCATGATCGTAGACGCCTCCTTCTTAGCACGCTGAAGCTGTGCATGGATAAGACTTGACTCGTCCTCAACCGACCCAGCCTCGCGTCCGCGTCCGAGATTCGGTGTCGTGGAGAACGGGCGAATCCACAGCTGCTTAGGTCCCTTGACGCGAAGACCCTCTGAATCACCCCATCGGAGATCGGAGTTTGTGTCGATCTCGCACGGGGCACCCATGCCGTATCCACCACGGGCAATCATACCTGGCTGGTCAGCCATTGCAGACGCAGGGCTCAGAGTACCCGAGCAGTCACCGAACAGCGAAGTCTGACGTCCGAGGGCGGCATCGTTTGCAAAGTTCTGGTCTGCGATATGTGATTGATCCACATTGCCACGGGTGTTGGCAAAAAACCAGTCAACTGTATTGGTCGACATCCTCTTATCATGAAACCCAGAAAGTTTCATGGAAAACGGACGGTAGTAGAATAAACCTAACCTGTCTCAAAATGCAGCCTTCCGACTGGCACGAACACGATAATCGAGGCGAGTATGTTGTTGACGTCTTCGGACGCTTGCGAGACAAGTCTGTGGCATGCGTGCGAATCACTGGGTTCAAGCCGTATTTCTATGTTGCCGGTGCTAACCCCGGAGGCAACGCCGTACAGGTCAAGAAGTATGACGCAATGGCTGGCTTCAACTGTCTTCACATGATTGATGTCTGGAAGGTCGTCTGCAAGTCTCTCAACGAGTACCACACGAAGGTGCGTGAGTTGAAGGGTCGTATGCTCTTCGAGTCAAACCTTCCGCCATTTCTCCGCCTTCTTCACGAACGTCACCTCGGTCCCGGCAGCCCGATTCGGTTTGAGGGAGATGAGGTCGAGATTCCTGTCGATCCAGAGACGGATGAGCCGAAGTACAACGTTGACCAATTCTACGAGTGCGACTGGAAGACGGTATCCCCTGCAACCGGTGATATTCCGTTGAAGGTGGCATGTTATGATTTGGAGATGTACTCGAAGTCGGGTCTCTTTCCTCGTGCAGAGATGGGTGACCCGATTGTTCAGATTGGGATCTCGTTCCGCTGGTCTGATGCGATGATGACGCCGATCTGTAAGAAGGTCTTCGTTGTAGGCAGCGTCGATCCCTCCGATGATATGACCGAGTTCGTCTCCTGTCGCAGTGAGGAGGAAATGCTTCTGAAATTTGCCCACTGCGTGCGTCATGAGAACCCAGATATCATGACTGGGTACAACACCTTTGGTTTTGATGACGCCTACATTGAGGACCGTTGCAAGAAGCTGGGTATTCTCGAAGAGATGAACCTGTCACGCGGACCTCCGGCATTCACTCGTGAGAAGACTATGAAGTTCTCCGAGACGAAGAAGTTCGAGCTTGCGTCTGGAAAGTATGAGCTGCGATTCATCTCGATGCGTGGTCGGCTGTGTATCGATCTGCTTCTGAACATGCGGCGTGAACACTCGCTTGATTCGTTCAAGCTTGATAACGTTGCATCCGTCTTCCTTCGAGACAAAGTAGTATCCTATCAAAACAATGTGGTCACGACGAAAAGTACTCGTGGCCTTTGTGTGGGTAACTTTGCCCGCTTTGATGTCGTGGGAAATACTACAGATCCATACCGCGAG
>Ga0114974_10004215_pt1 | contig 10758 bp, 9 predicted proteins | sample S_130206_EF_Meta_FD_87318 | JGI IMG/M metagenome (GOLD analysis project Ga0114974, IMG submission 87318) | Freshwater microbial communities from Lake Simoncouche, Canada to study carbon cycling - S_130206_EF_MetaG | ecosystem: Environmental > Aquatic > Freshwater > Lake | place: Lake...
CAAGATTTGCAATGAGCTAGACATTTAGAGTTCCTGGTTATCCATTTTGAAATTCATTGATCAAGAACCAAGCATTTTCTGAATTGATTCTTCAACTGTAGTCCATTCCCTTAACCCTGAATAGGTCGTGGTGATCTTGCGGACGCTGGGAACATACGTGTCCCGCTTGAAATTTCCGATCTCTTGTGACTGGCCCAACACGTTGATCAACGTGGAGTGATCCGCAACATGTGCCACTTTTTTGGCCAACTCATGCATGGTCATTGATTTTTCTGAGCCTACATTGAAGATCTGATTGTAAGGTTCGGCTAATAAGCGGAGCAACCAAGCAAGGGCATCTCCGACGTAGAGATAAGAGCGAACAGCTTTGCCATCCCCTTTGATCAAAATGTCCTTTTTGGCAACGGCATTGGCTATGAAGTTGCCCATCGCGTCATGCAGATCCAAAGGGAGGTACTGCCCCGCAAATGAAAAGCAACGTGCAATCGAATAGTTGTAGCCCAATTTTTCAGCATAGTAGGCCATCAAATACTCTGCGTTCAGTTTGCCGAGCACTAAAGCAGAGCCGGTGCTTGTGGTGTCCAAGGCGGAAGGTGTCTCTTCTGTGATTAAACCGCTTTGGGTGCGTCCGTAGGCTACGCCTGATGATGTGAAAAGTACTTTTTCTAATGAAGCCCCGCATTGTTCCAAGACATTTCGGGTACCCAGATACAACAAATCTAATTTTTGGAGTTGTTCTTCGCCAGCAAAGGTTTCACCGGCATTTGTGGTGGCCATATGTACGAGATGGGTTACTTGCGTGTCTTCAAGAATCAAGCTCTTGATGTCACTCTGGATGAATTCAACGTATCGACTAAAGTGATACTGAGGGTGCTTTTGTAAAAAATTTTCAGGATCTCGGGACACAACAATGAGCCGCAAATCACTTTGCAAATCCATCTTCATTTGGATGAAAGCAGACAACATCCAAATACCAAAGAATCCAGTACCGCCTGTCATCAATACCGTCTTGCCACGGAAAACCTCCTTGTCCACGCCCGATCGGACAATGGATTGGGTGACATCTTCAGCAATGTCGTAATTAAAGTGCTGGGGTGTCATTGATGAGTTTTCTAAAAACTTCATGCACTTTAATCAGATTCTTAGGCGCACTGTCATGCCAGGCCCATTGGCCAGCAAGGGGATCCTCAGCACGCCATTCTTTGGCTGGGTCCGGCTCGCCCTTCAGTTCGCAAATATAAAGTAAGGAGACAAAATGGCCACGGATGTCTCTTTCAGTATTGATCATGTTTCTCACATTGATGGGAGCGACAGAACTCCGAACCGTGCACCCTAACTCCGTCAATGCGACTTGCTGAATCCGTTCTTCAAAGCTCTCTTTGAAACGGATAATGCCGCCGGGGATGTGCCAAGCAGGACCATAAAACTCATCATCACGCCAAGTCAAAAGCGTTTGCCCTTTTTTATTTTTGATCAATAAATCGACATTGATCAACGGCGTAAGTTGGCTGACAAAATAAAAAAGCTCCCGAGGCAAACCTTTTTTGGCATCGGTAACGGATGCCATGGCTTCGTCCAATAATTGCGCCAACTTATCGTTCATCCCGAATTATCTCTAGGTGGTCTTCTCTGAGAATAGCGATGTTTTTGACTCTGCTGTACTTCTGCAAGATGGTTGTTGCCACTTCATCTGAGTAGGCTGCAGCCATGATCACAATCGCCTTGGGATTATCTTGCAACAATGACTCAGGCGGTTTGATCAAGAGATGTGACGCGGGTGTGTATTTGTTTTGTTTGAACTCGGCAGAATCGATGACATGAGAAATTTTGTCTTGTAACCTCGCAAGCGAAATGACGGCAAGTGCTTGATGCCCAGCCCCCCAAACGACGACTTCTTGTGGCTGGAATTGGCCGGTGAAAAAACACAACTGCGCAACCATGTCAGCTTGCTTCGTTTTGAAGTCATTGGCATCCAGTCGTGTTCTTTTTTTCACCTGAGCTGACAGTATGTAGTCATGCCAAATACTTTCAATGCTCTGGACCTCAAATCCACATAGTTCCAAAACAGTCCTCAGGGAGTTCTTGTCAAAATAGAAAATATGATCTGTAGTGAACTCAGAATACAGTCCATTTTTGATAATGAAATCAAAATTGGGAACCTCAATCAGACCGCATGCGCCATCATTTAAAAAAGTATGTAAGTTGTTCAAGGAGCCTTTCAAATCAGGCCAATGTTCAAGGAAGCTGAAAATAGCAAAGGCTTCAAACTTGAACGGCCATGGGTTTGAAAATCCTAACGACAAGTACCCTTGCTTGACATTAAAACCGCGCTGACTTGCCAGTTGAATACTAGGCTCAGCGTTTTCTAAACCAAAGACCCTCTGTGCACCAGACTGCATCAAAAGGTCAAGATATTCACCTTTGCCGCACCCGATCTCCAAAACATTTTGATTGTGCAAATCAAAATGCTGGATCCAACTGCCAAGTTGTTGCAGACGGAAGGCAGCCATTTCTGCAGAGTAAGCAATGGCTCTGATCACATCACGGTGATACGAAACAGGCAACAGGCCGTGCTGCACCAATCCGCAACCAGCGCACTGGTAAATTTTTAAATCCACAAGCGCATCAGCTTGATCTAAAGTGTCCAAAAAACCTTGAGCGGACTGGGGAGCGTCAGGGTAGTCCAGCAAGGCAGGCTGAAAAAAACCACCTCCACAGAAACGGCAGTTACAAATGTCAGACATTAACCTGCTCGGAGGCTGGGTGCAATGGCACCAACATTTCCTGCCGCAATACGTCTCTGGGCAGCAAAGGCGACATGTCCTCTAAGGGCATGGAGATGATGGAACCGTCTGACTGAGGCAGCGCTGAGACCTTGGGGGTCAGAACCACCTGCTCTTCAAGCATCACTTCGACGATAGACAGACCATGACCAAATAAATTTGCAGTCAATTCAGCGGCATCGGTGACTCGAATGCAATCAATACCCAAGGCACGTGCAATAGCCATGAAGTCGGGTATCAACAGTCCAGACTCCGGATTACTGCCGATGTAGCGTTCATTGAAGTAATTCTTTTGCGTATTGCGAATCGAAGCGTAGCCGTTGTTGTTCATGATCACCAGAGTGATCGGCAAGTTCAAATGCTTGAGTGTGGCCAACTCTTGCAAATTGAGCATCAGGCTGCCATCGCTTTCTACACATACGGATGGGATTTTGCCAGCGCCAATGCACGCACCTATGGCAGCAGGTAATCCATAGCCCATGGAGCCCAAGCCCGATGTCAAGAACATCCGTTGGCCTTTTTTATTTCGGAATGCGGTGTAAAAAACTTCTAAGGCCAACCCGGAGCTTCCGGTAACCACTAAGCAGTTTTCACCAATGGCTTCAGATAATTTGTCTGCAAATTGGAAGTGTGCAATCGGAGAAGATGTGCTGAACGTTCTCCCATCCAGTGGGGTGTAGCGACTCTTCCAATCCAGGCACTTTTGCTGCCAAGGGCGGGTGTCAGCCAACTGGGGTAAGCGCTGGGACCATGCTTCGATGAAATGCAGTGCATCCGCACAAATTTTCAGATCGACTTGCATGGTGTGTCGATCAAGCTCATTTTGATCGACATCAACAATTATTTTTTGAGCTGCCCGCGCAAATCCAGAAGGGTTATAGGCTGTGACGACGTTGTCGAGACGGCAACCGATGGCAAGCAAACAATCACTGTTCTGTATTGCAAAATTAGGGGCTCGCGCGGCAACCACACCAGGCCTGCCAATATACAACTCATGATCCCAATGAAAAGTGTCAGCCGCATTCCAGGTGAACACGCATGGGATATGCAGTGTCTCGGCCAGTTCTTTGAATTTTTCTGTGGCGCCAGAAATCCTGACGCCATGACCGATCAAAAAAATAGGCCGCTGTGCACTTTTTACGATGGCATTGAGCTGATCGATGTCACCTGATAAGTCGTTAACTTGCGGAGATTTTGGCGGCACGAAGCCCGACAACAATTCAGACTCTATCGGGGCGGCTTGGACGTCAAGGGGTACATCAATCCACACAGGACCTGGCCTGCCGTTTTTCATATGCCACAGTGCTTCTTCTAGGCATTCTCGAACTTCAGAAGCGTCATTAACCGTGACGGCAAATTTGGTGATGGGCTTGACAATAGAAATGATGTCCACTTCTTGCACTCCGCCCTGCCGAATCTCACGTCCATTAATGGCATCTGGCCTCTTGACCTGGCCTGAAATGATTAACAAAGGCAAAGACTCAATCCAAGCACCTGCTACGGGCGTCACAATGTTTGTGGCGCCCGGACCGGTTGTGACCATGGCCACGCCAAAGCCCAGCGGGTGGGTGCGCCCATAGGCTTCAGCGGCAATACCGCAAGCTTGTTCATGGTGGCAGACTACGGGGTTGATTCTTTTTTCAGACGCTACTGCATCATTTAAATACATGGCCCCGCCGCCGGGCAACAGAAAAATATCACGCAATCCCAAGTCAGCCAATCGCTGAATAAGATAGTCAGCAACTCGAGTTGCTTGCTTTGTCATCTTCAACTCATCCAATAAGTCAGTATGGTTTTGCGGTTTTTATTGCGCATGATCGACTCATCGGTGTAAAAGGAATCGTCCTGGTAATGGGTTGAAGAAATTTCTTCAATGACAGACCCGTTGGGGCTGAAAAAAGCGTGGCGCACGCCTGGCTCTACATTCACTACATCCCCAGGTTGACAAACCCGTTTTACCCCATCTAGCGTCAAGTGAACCTCGCCATAAAGGACATGAAAGGTTTCTTCTTTTTGATGGTGGTACTGCTCAGGGTGTTTTTGCCCTGGGAGAGAAACCAAGAGTTTTTTGCAATAGCCTCGGTTCACTATGGTCAGCATGGTAAGCCCCGTGACCTCAAAGTGATCAAGACCATAGTGATGCGATATCTCCAGATCAATGCCACTGGGGACCGCAACACTGCTTTGTTTCAGCAATGCTTCTACTTTTTTGGCGATATCCCAAACTTGCTTTCTGGCGTCTGTCCGCACTGCGTTCGATGGGTTCAGAGCGCCATCTTTGCTCACATGGCTCAATGCAGTGAACTGCGCATATTTAGACCAATCGTTGGCCGTGAACTGACCCGCTTCAGGAGGGAAAGCAAAGTAGACGTCTTTATCTGTCAGTATTTCTGACGGCGCCACGTCGCGGCGCAAAAACACACCACGGCGCAAAGATTGAAGACTTTCACGCTCGACTTCATTGGTAGGCAATCTTGCATTCCCGACACCACAAACCTTGAGTGCATACTGAATGGCCTCTAGCCACGATTTGATCTGCTCTGGACTCGCTGAGTAGGCATTGAGTGGGTAAGCCGAAGTCCCAACACCAACGTGCTTTTCGAAAACAGTCACTCCTTTGGCAATGGCCATCTTGACGATATCTGTATTGGTGGGATCTTCATGCGTCGAAAACCCGATCCGCACACCAGGGTAGCGATCTTTCAAAAGATCAATTTGGTTGATGTGCAAGCGTTCATCTGGCGTTGGGTACTCGCCCACACAATGCATGATGACGAACTCTTTTTTCCGATGCGTGAGAAAACTGACGATTTGATCAATCTCTTCTATATCTGCCCCTGCCGTTGAAGCAATGATGGGTAAATCTGTGCGAACCGCTTCTTCGAGCAATGGCCAGTCGGTAAAGGAGCAACTGGCTATTTTCAAGATGTCTAATTTCTGCGCTTCAATAACGCCCACAGAGGCATTGTCAAACGGTGTTGCCATGGCCAAAAAGCCTTCTTCACGTGCCTTATGGACTAATTGATCGAATTGATCGCGCGTCAGTCTTGTTTCAGAAAATCTTTTGATGTATTTGATATCGTTTCTGCCTTGCATGGCAGGATGAATGAACGTATCCAGATCACGATATTGCAGTTTGAAAGCAAATTTAAATTCCGGGAACTGTCGGCACACACGGCCGAAATCTGAAATCACTTTGAAGCCATGCGCCAAGTCACCCATGTGGTTATTGGCCATCTCAAGAACAATCAATTTATCGGGGATCATGTTTTGTCTCATGGATCAAGGCAGTTAGGCAAAACCCAAACCCAAATAGGCTTTGATTTTGGATGCAACGAAATCAAGCATTTGCGCATTCAATGCAGGTTGCACGCCAATCCAAAATGTATTGTTCATCACATTGTCTGTGTGTAAAAGATCACCACTGATCCTGAAATGAGCGTCCTGCATGTAGGGTTGCTTGGTCAGGTTGCCTGCAAACACAAGGCGTGTACCTATTTTATTTTGATCCAGATAGGTTAGCAGATCAAGACGGGCAACTGGCGAGTTTTCTTTAAGAGTGATGGGGAAGCCAAACCATGAAGGGTCTGAGTGAGGCGTGGCTTTGGGCAGTTGTATGAATTCTTCGCAATCTTTAAGTCGCTCGGATAGAAATACAAAGTTATCTTTTCGGGCCTGGATAAATTGCGTTGCATTGGTCAATTGGGCCAAGCCACAAGCCGCCTGCATGTCGGTGATTTTTAAGTTGTACCCCAGATGGCTGTAGGTGTACTTGTGGTCATAGCCTAAGGGCAGGTCACCCAGCTTTTGACAAAACCGCTTGCCGCAGGTGTTGTCTTTACCGGGTTGGCAATAACAATCTCGGCCCCAGTCTCTGAAGCTTTCTGCAATGGTCTTGAGCTCATCGTTGTTGGTGAAGACGGCTCCACCCTCACCCATGGTGATGTGGTGTGCAGGATAAAAGCTCAAGGTGGCGATGTCGCCAAACGTACCCACCATTTGGCCGCGGTAGGTGGAGCCCAAAGCGTCACAGCAGTCCTCGATCAGCCACAGTCCATGTTTTTTGCACAGGGCGGTGATGACATCGAGATTAAACGGATTGCCCAGCGTATGCGCCAACATGATGGCTTTGGTCTTGGGGCCGATGGCCGCCTCGACTTTGCTGGCATCGATATTGAGCGTCAGCGGATCGATGTCCACAAACACGGGCACAGCGCCAAACTGCAAGATCGGATTGACCGTGGTCGGAAACCCAGCAGCCACGCCGATGACCTCGTCACCTTTTTGAATGGCCCTGGCGCCGAGCTTGGGGGATGTGAGGGTGTTGAAGGCCACCAAGTTCGCAGACGAGCCCGAGTTGACCGTGATCAGGTGTTTGACGCCAATGAAAGCGGCGAGTTTTTTTTCAAACTCTGCGTTGAATCGACCCGTGGTCAGCCAACCATCCAAGGAAGCTTCGACCATGTTTTTAAGCTCTTGGGCGCCAATGACTTTGCCAGACGGGGGTACAGCCGTCAAGCCTGGTAAAAAAGCTTGGGGGGCAAAAGCAATGTCCGCATACTCGTCCACCAACCGGGCAATTTGTTCCCGCAATGCGTGGGTTCTGGCGTTTTCAATCGGCATGCTCAACTTACCCTTGAAGCTTGATAGGCTTGGATTTGCGCCTCTGAGACTGCTCGCACGGATTGGTTTGTGTGTTCGTGGCGCACCCAGTCCATGGTCAATTGCAAAGCGGTGGTCAGGTTCATCGCGGGCTGCCAATCCAGTTGTTGGGACGCTTTGACAATATCGAGTTGCAGATGTTGGGCTTCATGTGGGTGTTCATTGTCGTCTATCCGCCAGCGTGCGTCTTGACCCCAGAGCGCGGCCATCTGTTCAACCACCCAGGCCACGGTTCTATTGTCTTGTGTCTGAGGCCCAAAATTCCAGGCGCCTGCAAAAGCAGGGCCTTGATCAAATAAACGCTCAGCCAAAACCAAGTAACCACTCAAGGCTTCCAGCACGTGTTGCCAAGGGCGCACAGCATTTGGGTAGCGGATGGCGACTTCGCGGCCTTGCGCAAAGGCCGCCAACATATCGGGTATCAACCGGTCTGTTGACCAGTCGCCACCACCAATGACATTGCCCGCCCTCGCCGTTGCAATGGCCACGCCGTGTTGGGCATAGGTTTCAGGGCTAAAGAATGAATTTCTGTAGGCTGCACTGACCAGCTCTGCACAGCCCTTGCTGTTGCTGTAAGGATCAAAGCCACCCATGGGGTCTTCTTCTTTAAAGGCCCGATCGAGCGACTGATTGTCGTAACACTTGTCTGAAGTCACGTTGACCACAGCTCGTACAGAAGGCGTGTGTCGTACCGACTCCAGCACATGCACGGTCCCCATGACGTTGGTGGCATAGGTTTCAACGGGGTTGTGATAACCGTAACGAACCAATGCTTGCGCTGCCATGTGGATCACGATGTCAGGCCGCGCCGCTTTCATGGCTTGTTGCAGAGTTTTCAGGTCACGGACGTCTCCCACGACGTGGTGCATGCCACTCGCAACGCTTGCGCGCTCAAAAAGGTTGAGGGAGTTGGTCGGCGCTAAAGCGTAGCCGGTCACTTCTACACCCAGAGCTTGCAGCCACAGCGACAACCAGCTGCCCTTAAAACCCGTGTGACCGGTCAAAAAAACACGTTTACCCTGCCAAAAAGCGGGGTTCATTGCCAGACTTTCCACGGTGCTTTGCCGGTGTCCCAAAGTTCTTCAAGGTGCGATTTATCACGCAAGGTGTCCATCGGTTGCCAGAAACCCGTGTGTTGGAAAGCCGCAAGTTGGCGATTCTCTGCCAACAGCTCCAAGGGCTCTCGCTCCAGAAATACATGGTCGCCTTGGACAAGGTCAATCACTTTGGGAGATAAAACAAAAAACCCCGCATTGATCATGCCGCCATCGCCTTTGGGCTTTTCTTTGAATGAGCTGACCAGATTATTTTCTTGAATATCCATCGCCCCAAATCTACCCGGTGGATAAGCGGCCGTGATGGTGGCATCTAAACCATGCTGTTGATGAAACTTGATTAACTCACCAATATCAATGTCACTGACGCCATCACCATAAGTTAAGCAAAATGGATCGGTTTTTGAAAGGTAAGGCTTAACCCTTTTTAAGCGCCCACCTGTCATAGTGTCTAGGCCTGTGTCGACCAAAGTGACCTTCCAGGGCTCGGCCTTGCGACTGTGAATTTCCATCTGGTTGTTGGAAAGGTCAATGGTTATGTCTGACATATGCAGGAAATAATTAGCAAAATACTCTTTGATAATATAACCCTTGTACCCGCAGCAAATAATAAACTCGTTAATGCCATAATGCGAGTATATCTTCATGATATGCCAGAGGATAGGCATCCCACCTATCTCAATCATGGGTTTTGGCTTCAGATGCGTTTCTTCTGAAATCCGGCTGCCAATGCCGCCAGCCAGGATTACTGCTTTCATAGATCGATCCGGTTTGTTGACTTATTTGACTGCTCTTTCAAGCAACTTAGGTGCCCGCCTTGCCGGGCCTGATGGCTTGGTTAGATCTGGCACCAACTTTGCTTAATCTTATCAAAATTCCGTTGTTTGAACGGTCATACGTCAACGTCCCGACACCTTTAAGGATCAGATCATGCAATTCGAAATTCAGCAAACCATGCGTCAATTTGTCGATGTCCAGGCTGTGGACATGACACAGGTATCGCAGTTCACACCCGCAGACTTCCGCACCGGTATTCAGTGGTTGTTGTCTGAAGACAAGATTGCTCTCGCCCAGGCTCTGGCCGACGCCGGTTTGAGCCTGCACCCTGAGAGTGAAGACGTTTTGGCCGTGGCCGGTTTATTGGCAGCGGCCCAGCAAGATTGGCCCTTGGCCATTGAGCTTTTGAAGGACTTGCGTGCCATCCAAGGCGACAGCACACAACCCATGACCTACCAAATGCTGGCACGGGCCCATTTTTGCAATTTGCAACGCGCCGAAGCGGTTCAGGTGCTGACAGCGGCCCTGCTGGCCTGGCCCGAAGACGCGATGCTGCTCGAAGAACTCAGCTGCCTGGGCCCTGAATTCAATTTTCCCGGCACCTCCAGCCTGCACCACTGAAGCAGCGGCAAAGCTTTGCCGCACGGCAAAGCTTGTCCCTTTGGCCATCATCCTGCTATTCTGTTTGCTTATTCAGCACCCGATCGGATCTTGCTATGACTGTGATCAACACCAACATCAAAGCGCTCTATACCGAGAACTCTTTGAAAGAAGCACAGCGCGCGTCCGAGGTCGCTTCAAAGCAACTGGCCACGGGCAAACGCATCAACACGTCCATGGACGACCCCGCCGGCATGGCGGTGGTGACCCGGATGACGCAAAACATCAAGAGTTTGCAACAAGCCAACTTGAACGCGGGCTACGGCATTTCATTGATCCAAACGGCCGACTCCGCCTTGGGCAGCATGACGACCATGCTGCAGCGCATGAGCGAATTGGCCCTGCAAGCCCAAAACGGCACCATGACTGATGTGCAGCGCAGCTCTTTGGACAATGAGTTTCAACAAATCACCGCTGAGATTGTGCGCACCTCCCTCACCACGACGTGGAACGGCGCCCCGATTTTGAGTGGCGATGCGGGCACACAGGTGGGTCAGCCCAAGTTCACCAGCGGCGCGCGCGACCTGGTTGCCGCGGCAGGCACGCCGGTCGTGATGAGTGCGACTGACTTGAAGATTGCCAACAGTGCGGGCACTTATTTTACCGTTCCAGCCTCGAGCGCCACACCGGACACGGTCAGCATGGCCAGCACCTTTGTCACCTCCAGCAGCCGCAGCGCCAGTGCCATTGCCATTGCGAAAGCCATCAATACGCTGACTGCCTCGACCGGGGTGGTGGCCACGCCTCAAGCGGCACAAATCAGTGGCCTGAAAACCACCATAGACAGCACAGCAGACGTTCAAACCAATTTGTTTGTCAAC
>Ga0114974_10004216_pt1 | contig 10757 bp, 7 predicted proteins | sample S_130206_EF_Meta_FD_87318 | JGI IMG/M metagenome (GOLD analysis project Ga0114974, IMG submission 87318) | Freshwater microbial communities from Lake Simoncouche, Canada to study carbon cycling - S_130206_EF_MetaG | ecosystem: Environmental > Aquatic > Freshwater > Lake | place: Lake...
ATTATTGCTCACAATACAAGAACAAAATCGTTCTTTTTTATCCACTTTCTCAAAAATACCTTTTTTACGGTCATTGCTTAACTCAATTAATCGTGTATTGTCATACATTAACCATAACGGTAATCTTGTATTATTGGTTTTCACACATGTTTTATCAAATGTAAAATTATATGCAGATACGGGTCGCGCAGGATAAGGTTCTCCTGAATAAAATATACACCTGATATTAGGATTATTAATATATTGCATATGCGTATTTCCAAATAAACTATAAAATAGAATAGTCGGTTCTTCATTGTGCTCTACCACAACCACACTTTTTGAAACTAGGGCCGCATATTTTTTGATTATATTTATCAAGAAATTATTGTGTTTATCAAAATTTCCTCCACAATATTCAGTGGCCCACCAGTCCGCATATGCAACTTTAACCGCATTTGTTGCATTTGTTGCATTTGTTGCATTTGTTGCATTTGTTGCGGTTTTTTGATTATCCTCCACATTTTCAAGTCCTGTAAAATCAAACGCATCATAGGACATCTGGATGTCCGTATCTTGATTATTGTTCAGCTGAAATGAAGGTGTATCCACCAAACACTTGTTTACAGTCCACATTACAACCCCCGCATTAATATATATGCCAACCCAATCAATCGCACGTGTAACGTGATGAACATTAATGTATTTTAAAATTTTGTTACATGCATTTTTGCTAATAATATAACCAAACGCGCCATATGCGCTAATGCTGTGCTTTAATATGCTAATGTCTAATTCTTCCTTTGCAAACTTCTCATCCTTGAGCAGTTGACTTCCAATTAATAAATAATCCACCTTTTGCTTTACATATAACTCTATTACATGGTCCAACTTATTCTTAAAATCATCGCACAATGTCACGTCATCTTCTAAAATCACGTAATAATCATTCATGCAATCCGCGACGAGTGCTTCCCATAAGTTAATATGACTGAACGCACAACCAATAACGGCTTTTCTGTATTTAAAATCATTCCCTAAAAACAACTCTTTAATTTTCAATGTGGGTGCCAAATCTTTACCATATACTGCTTTAGTAAATTCATAGTTTTCAACAGACTCCGCATTCAAATATTCCGTCATTTGAGTTTTTCTATCTAACCGTTGGGGAAGATTTATTATTTTAATGTATTTTCGGGTTTTCATTTTTGCCTGAACATTCGTTTGCAACATGTTATCCCAAACTATCGCGCGACTATTCCATGAACACGTGTTTGCATATTCAATGCCTTGCGCAATCATCGTATCCCTAATCTCTTGCGGTGAATTATGCAGCGCTAGTAGCGCGTTAATTTCTTCATTTGGTCTTATTTGAATACCGTTTCCATTCATTGTATTAGTTAGCCCTGCGCCAGGATAATATAAACATAACACTCCAGACCGCAACATCTCAATTGCAGTGATGCACGACGTCTCTGGCCAGTTGCTTGGGTATAACCAATATTCCGCGCATTCCATGAGGTTATACAACTCTGGTTGGCTTAATTTGCCACAATGCTGGATGCTAGAATGATGCTGTTTTATAATTTTCTGCATTCTCTCATCATCTGAATTGCCAGGGAAATTATTATAGGAAGAAATTTTCAACTCTGCGGTAGGAATAATTTTAAGTATCTCTGGCCAAAGTTGTAATAACCGTTCTAACCCTCTTTCTGAGCATGAGGTGTATACAAAACGGTTTTTTATCTTTTTCACGTTGGACGGTTCTTTAAACATAGACAATACTATGCCATTATTAATAATGTGTATCTTGGATTTCAAAGAAGGGTACCTATTTCCTATATGAGTTTTATGCCACTCTGTTAAACAAACGACGCCATCAATGCGGTCACCATGTTTTTCCAAAAGTTGGAATTCGCTTAAATTGCATCCATATGGGGATAACGCAGTATCATGAACCCATATAAAGGTTTGCAATGCTTGCGCATTGGGGAATATCTCATAAAAGCTGACATATCTGGAAACAATAATCGTGTGAAAAAACGTTTGCGATATGAGCGACCCCAATTTAGATAAATTCACATACTGAACATTACCGATTGTTTCTTCCTCTACATTCCCTGAAATAATTATTTGGTAGTCCTTGGGAAATGCAGCCGCAAGATAATTCACTGCGCGTTCTGACCCGCCTAACGCGTTATTTAGTCCATATGTGTAGTTCCAGTTATTATTGCCAAATCCCGCGAAAATTAATACTGTTTTGCAATTTACACCAAACTTGAAATGATTGATTGCAACCTGTTGCGTTTTTTGCAGTTGCGATTGTTGTGCTGGCGATTGTTGTTTAATGCCTTTCTTTTCTTGCTGCATGTTTAAAATTTGCGCAATAATGGGGATTTGCAACGGCTCATATTTTACCCAAAAATCATAATTTAACACATCATATTTGTTTTCTATGGCAAATTCAATGTAATTATTAAATAGCTCAAACATGTGCTGCACGAAATCGGGAACAGATTTTACAATATCATTCAACATAGGAAGAACAAACTGAAAATTATATAATAAATTTGACATGTATTGCGGCTCTATTTGCGCGGTCCGTTTTAAAAATATGATTTGGTACATTTTAACCATAGTCTCAAATTGTTTCACCTTTTCGCTCACAATAATCATAATGTAGGGCAAATAAAAATTACACACACGATTATCTACAAACAGCTTGCTTACAAATGTGTCATCCAAAAAATCTGCCTCATAGTATTTTTTAATCACCGAATAATATGCATATGCAATTTCACACTGGCCCTCATTGCAATAATACGTGATAAGCTTATAAACACACTCTGCTCTATCTTTATCATAATAAAACGATTTCACCAAATAAAACTGCGCGGTGTCTATCTGTTTTAAATTTTTATAACACTTGTACAATTTATAGCAGCACATATATTTCTCTTGGTCCCAACCGTTGCGCGTTAATGTGATTTTATACCATTTGGCCGCGCTTTCGTAATCCCCATAATCAAAAAAACTATTTGCGCAATAAAACGCATACCTATCTCCCAGTGAATTCTTATCATCTGTTATAATAATCTCATTATACGCTTTTTCCAAGACAGCCGCGTCTTTTAAATACTTTTGCGGGTCATTATTTCTACTTCCGCCCCTACCAGATACCACACTGTAACCGCCTTGTATCACACAATTGTCCACTTGCTGACCTAGACCATCCAAATATTCATGCAATACCCCAATGTATTGCCATTTTTTATGATTATTTATTAATAATGGACGATGATAGCTGAACCCATTCAATGACCCAAATGTAAGGGAATATGCGTCGTGTGTTAATTTATCCGGCAGCAAAAGTTTCCCCTCAATTTCATCATCTGCATCAAACACCAGCACATAATCACTCTTGTTTATTGCGTGATTTAATGCAACCGTCCGGTTATGCCCAAAATTCGCCCACTCGTCATGATGAATTTTGCCCGGAATGCGTTTTGTTTTGAAAAAGGTTTCAATAATTTCTACTGTATTATCCGTTGAGCCAGTGTCAGATATTACCCAATAGCTAAAATTAAAATGAGATGTAAGATTGTCCAGCGTTTTGCCAATGATGTGCGACTCGTTCTTAACAATCATATTTAAACATATGGTTTGACCACTCTTTGTTCCAGTCTGGATTTCTTCCACAGTAATAAAATCCATTATTGTTTTATATTAATGGATTTTATTTAACTTGTTTTTATATTTATATATTTATTCTGCATATCTATCTTTCTGCATATCTATCTTTCTGCATATCTATCTATATTCTGAACTCTTTATCCTCTATCTCTAAAATAAACGCCTGGTCGCACGATTTATACATTATTTTGAAATAATTAACCATCACATCTCTAGTGTTATCAGGCAAACTATATGACTTAAACCTATCTAACCCACAATTATCTAATATTTCCCATAATTTTTCATTTTTTACAACATTGTCCAATAATATGAAATCATTGTTTTCATCCTTATACAACTCGCGTATGTAATCTAGGTGATGGTAAAATGCATCCACATTGAGAACGCAATATTGGCAAGTATATTTCACATTTATTATTTGATTGCAATATTTATGCTCAAAGTCATCAGACTTTTCCCATATTTTACTATATACCCTAGGATATTCCCGCTCCTCAAAGGCGCCCTTCTCCTTCATCACTTTATTCACATTGTACATGTCGTAAAACTGCGGCGAAATAAAATAAGGCCCAATCCTATTAATCTCCGAATTACGAATTAACGAAAAATTATTATTACCATCGTTCATATATTGCACATAACCTAGCTCGTGTATCTTAACCATTTTAGTGCCAATCGCGGTTCTTAATAAAATATCATAATCATCGCATATCGGTAACATCTCCGAATAATTACCCAACTCTAATAATGTCGTGCGCCGCCAAATGCGCGGATGGTTGGGACAACACGTTAGATGTGTCAGCGTTACATTATTCACATTTGGCGTAATATATACATAAATCCATCGCCCATTATATTTTTGACAATAATAACTCGCATAACCGTGACACAGCACTCCATTCCCATAACAATAATTTTTACCATTCTCATATATGTTAGTAAAATCCATATAAATGAACCCTACCTCACTATCTTTCTCAAATATATTACTCGTTTTTTCTAACACACTTGGCAATATCTCGTCATCGTGGTCTAGCTCTAACGCATACTTCCCCCTACATAAAGAAACCGCTTCATTTTTTACATCTCCAATACTCCCGCTATTCCCATTCCTTCTATACAATCTTACACGACAATCGTGCGAAAGGGTCGCCCTTAAAAAGACAAAATGGTCGTCATCCGGCGAATCGTCCACAATCACCCATTCCCAGTCCTTCAATGTCTGTACTTTTAGGCTGTCATATGCGCGCAAGATTTTGTCATAGGATTTGTAACACGTCGTGAAAATGGAGTAGACTGGTCGCGTTTTAATGCGGTCCTCTATCGCATTGTTCACTAGGCAATAGCTTAACGAATGATTGAGGGTCTTCAAACTTGGTAAGTCCATATAATGGATCCAACGAAACTGCATTCTTGGCGGGATGACCATCATTACATCATCGCAATAGTCACGACATAGACCACCTAAAGTCACTAATAAATGATAATTGCAGTTGAACAACTTGTTTAAATCCTCCACCTTATTTGTTATGTGAACTGTCCCCATTATGTTTTCCTCGTTTGCATTTATAAATGCGTCATGATGAGAATACTTGTCGTAGCGAAACAACAGAACTACTGGATACCTCATATCTATATTGTGTATAATATATTATGTCATGTATTCTATTTAAATTTGTTATTACAATATATATTATTTGTTATTTATTGTAATATTTTTATTTCTTCCTTTATATTTATTGTGGTTGTGGTTGTTGCAATTGGGTTGTGCATTTATTGGTAGTGTGTTTATTTGTCTGTCACGTTATATGGACTTCATTTATATCTTTAATATGGTTAAATTATCTGTTTCTTTTTTTCTGTTCGTCTTTTACATCCTTTAATATGAAAAATATTCCAGCAATGAACAAAAACATAGGAAATAACACTAGAAACCACGATAACCATGTAAACCCCTTACCGCATAACCAATTTAATATCCATGTCCATACAAGACTATAAATCACCCCTATAAAAACTTTAATAAGTGCAACATGAGTAAATACCTCATATAATGCACTTAATACTGTGAAGAAAAAATATATTCGCGCAGGCGTGCAATATGATGAAAAATCCATTATATAATATATATATATATATATATATATTAAATACAATAATGCGAAATGCGAAATGCGAAATGCTAAATACTAATTGGGTTTACACCCTTGAAGATTTAAAATGGGACAAAACAATTTAAAAATAAATTGTGTTATTATAATATATAATGGATAACAAAATAACGTTAAATAAAAATAACAATGACGATGAATATGATATACTTAATCAAAACATATTAGAACAAGCAATATTACTACAAATGACCAGTGAAATAAGAGCATTAAATATGGGTATTATCCCTAAAATGGATGTTGTTAAAAAAATTCATTTGATTGAACCAAAAGAACCAAAATGGAATGAGGTTCGTCAAAATCAAAGTTGTAGACGCATATTTAGAGAGTAAAATTTGTCCCATTTTAAATCTTCAAGGGTGTAAATAATATTGTGCGCATTAAAACTCCGGGCTGTGCTTCTTGAATATGCAGCCCTGTGGCACGATGCATTTCACCTCATTGGTAACAATTGCCGGGTTTTGGTTCGCGCATGTGCCCATCCAGATTTTAATAATGCAAAAGTTTTTCTTGGGCGAAATTGTAATGCCTGTCACGTTTGATACGAACGCAGGCGTTTTGCTGATGGACCCCCCAGTTAATACATAGGACATATCTCTCCAAACATCAACTACGTTTTTATTTAATACTTTATACGAAAAGCATCCACCGGTGCGGTTCTGTTTGTCCTCCCACATCGGCATGATGCCTTCTCTCATTAAGAAGAGCATGCAATTCTGCACGAGCTCTTTGGGTAAAGTTTCCGTAATTGCGATGGTTTCTTCCACTGAACTAACCGTATAAATTTGCTTGTAGCTTTTGGACGTCCAATCTGTATCATGCGGCAAATGAGCCCATAGGGTCCATTTATTATGCAGCGCGTGGAAACTTGGTATAGCCATACTCTCCTCATTCGGTGTTTCAATTGGTTGCGAGTTCATTTGTGTTGCTAGAGTATTATATTCGGTCTCCATCTATAATATATTATGTTCAATTTTTTTATATTGGTTTTTTTATATATTTAATTATTTAATTATTTAATTCGTTGGATTGCATTATTTAGAATGCGGGTTATCTAAATAATATCTATTCCATTACTTATTTATGCCATCCTGGTTTAATAATATTTTGAGTTGTCTTAAATTTACAATGATGATTATATTGCATTTATCATATAAATGCAATATTTATTTAATTTGTTAAATTAATATGTTCTGCAATTATTTTATTCCACAATGCATAACAAGCTTCGCGAGTTAAATATATTTTTGCAAATTGATATGCGTTTTCAGCTATTTTTAATGCTTCGCTATAATTATTTAAACACCATTCCGTTTTTTCAACTAAATCAGATAAATCTTGTTTTACAGGAATATAATGTTCCCACTCTTTTAAATATTCAAAAAAGTATTCTTTGTGTTGTCTATCTTGTAAAAGTAACGGACGATGAGACCATAATAAGTGCTTCAATCTTCCTGAATATCCTTCCCCCTCCACATCTATCAAAATAGAATATGTTTTTATTAAATCGGGAGTTGACATAAAATCTGACACTTCATATTTATCATAATTTATATTTCTTTTATTTATATCATAATGCCATTTACCCCATTTTTTAAAATCAAATAACTCTTTATTATTACAACCAATATCTAATAAAATCTCTCTATTTGGATGTGAAATTGAACCAATCCATCCAACTTTATTTTGTTTATATTTTTGCAATCCAGCAGCATGTATGTCTTTAATTAATTCATTATAATCATTAATTCCTACATCTGGCCAGGCATGAAAATTAAAATCTGGCACTAGTCTATAATAAGAATTTTGTTTACTATATGTGTAATCAGTATTATTTATTTCAAAATCATATGTATATATTTTAATTTCTTTAAAATCATCCCAATTATATATTTTATCTGCTTCATTAATGCACCAATATGTTGAGACGGCCCGACTTAACGGTCCTCCAAATGTATTAAAATCAAGATTTCCATTTGTTTTTACTAAAGTAAAATAATAATTACTCATATATTAATAATAAATTAAATTTAGATTGTGTGAACTTAAATATCATGTTAACCTGCGTTATTAAATAAAATAAATTACTCAAACCGATGTGTATGCACACTCTCCTAAAATAATGCTCTCCTCATCCGTTATATTTAACACATTCACATCTGCATCCACTATCGTCAACGTATATGACAACTCTTTCTTATCGTCATTCATCAACACATTCAATGTGTCACCAATCTTTAATATCTCACGACTATAATACAATATGAAATCGCGGTTTATCACATTACCCTCTATATAAAAATTATAATCATCTGTTTTTAACGCGACAATGTATACTACATTATCTGCGTCATTTATAAACTTTAGTTGCACCGACATAAAGTCATACGTCGCGCACTTGTAAATAATTTTATTATTCAACCACGAGACATGTTTAAACGTGTTGTCCGTCATTATCATCTTATCATATAAGCCATTGTTTGTTGGCGCGTTATATATAATATACGACGTATCATTAATCAACAGGCGACCATTACATTCTTCAATTAGGTCTTTCTCCTGCGCATAATTAGACGGGTTATAATGCATTACAGTTTTGCTCATTTGATTAGACCCTTTGTCAAAACATTCTATGAAAAAATTGGCGGGCTCTTCGGTTGTCGCATTATGTGTATCGCTTACAAAAAACCCACACTTATTCTTAATGTAGTCCAAACGTGGACTTTTTGCAAGCGCGCACATCTTTTCGTAAAATATCTGGCACACGCTAAACGCATATATCGCGTTATAACCTAAATAATATAACACTGTATTTAATATATCTAGGCAATACTGAAATGCGCTTATACATGTTGGCATTAATATATTATTTAACACATTATATTGTTTTTATGCCTTTTACGCCATCATTTATATTACAATTTAATAATAATAATTTAATATTTATTATTATTTATCTTTATCCATCTTTATCCATCTTTATCTATTATTTCATCTAGTGAATGTCGCAATTCCATGCACATAGTGCCCAACCTGGTCTCCCGGGTCACCCGCGCTATCAATCTCATAAATGTCACCCGTTGAAATATTATTTGTATAATAATTCTTACCCATAATCTCCACCTCAAACACCTCCTCATCGTCCTCCTCCTCTTCCTCTTGTTCCTCTTCTGTTACTGCCTCCTCTTCCTCCTCCTCTACATCCTCATCCTCTTCCTCCTCCTCTACATCCTCTACATCCTCATCCTCTTCCTCCCCCTCTACATCCTCTACATCCTCTTCCTCCTCTACATCTGCATCCTCCTCTACATCTGCATCCTCCTCTACATCTGCATCCTCCTCTACATCTGCATCCTCCTCTACATCTGCTTCCTCTTCTTGGTCTGCCTCTTCTTGGTCTGCCTCTGCTTCATCTGCTTCGTCTTCTTGGTCTGCCTCTTCTTGGTCAGCCTCCTCCTCTACATCTGCCTCTGCCTCGTCTTCTTGGTCTTCTTGGTCTTCTTGGTCTTCTTGGTCTTCTTGGTCTGCCTCATCCTCTACTTCTTCAATATTTAGCGAAAGGTTTACTTCTTGATGGAGTTGTGAAACCGGTCCTGCAATCTCCGGGTCATCCTTTTCCAAATGGTCATACGCATCACACTCCCACCCATCTTTAAACATTTTATTCCAGCCGACTTCAAAACAGCTTTGGCACAAGCAAATCTCCTCTTCATCTTTTGTTAACATATAATAACTATCATTCTCAAGTATGATTTGCTCATTGCATTGGTCGCAATCACATACGTTATCATCCTCTTGTTCCTCTTCATCCTCGTCCTTTTTGCAATACGCGCCACACACCCACCCATCTTTACACATTTTAAACCAGCCAGGTTCAAAACAGTTGTAGCACCAATAAATGGTATCGCCATTTTTTGATAAAACATACTTACCACTCATGATTTTTTCATTGCATTTTTCGCAATAACAGACGTTATCATCCTCCTTGTGCGAAGCCTGTAACAAGGATACATTAACCGGCGGAATGTCCTCCTCCTTTGATTGACATTCGTAGACGCATTCATCCTCGTCAATCTTGGGCGGAACAAACCCAACCAAGCTATCATAATTAAATGTGCAAGTCTGGTCATTCGGGTCTAATTTTTCTTTCTTAATAAAAACGCAATCATCAACTGCATTGTTATCCATCGTAGTTTCTGTTGATGCAGTTGCAGTTGCTGTTTTATTTGTAGACCCTGCATTTAGCATTTTTTTAACAATGGGCAAAGACAAAATAATTTCATTGGTTACATCATACTCGTCACATTTTGTTAATAAGTCGCCAAATAAATTTTGCAGATGTTTCTTTAATGCAATAGATATATCGTCTACGATTACATGAATGTTAGACTGCACACTGGTTTGATTAATTTGGGTTGTTTCATACATGTTCGGGATCGGTGACATTATGTTTGGTTGTTCTTGTTATTATTATGTTATAACACTATTCGTTTAATATGATTTAAAAATTGATTTATCTAATATAATATAAACATGAATGCGAATATGGATGCGAATATAAATAAACCAGAAGACCCCGACAATGTAAATATAATTATGCGTCAAACCACGTATAGCCGCGAAGAAACCGTTGCAAAATTGGAGGCGCATAATAATGACATGTTTAAGGTGTTGCGCGAGTTTATGCGCATCCCTGAAAAAAAACCCGTTCAAACTGGGACCTTAAATCAAACCATATATAAAGAAATCCGCAACACTTTAGGCAGCGTTCCTATTGATTTTAATGCGAATGTGAAAAAATAGTGAATTCATAATGGGTTGGATTAATAAATAATTTTAATTTGCATTCAATTATAATTATTTGATGTTTATTCTGGTATTCTGGTATTCTGGTATTCTGGAATTAAAGAG
>Ga0114974_10004218_pt1 | contig 10755 bp, 5 predicted proteins | sample S_130206_EF_Meta_FD_87318 | JGI IMG/M metagenome (GOLD analysis project Ga0114974, IMG submission 87318) | Freshwater microbial communities from Lake Simoncouche, Canada to study carbon cycling - S_130206_EF_MetaG | ecosystem: Environmental > Aquatic > Freshwater > Lake | place: Lake...
CAGGCGTGGGTGACCTCGGCCGATTCGATGCGGATCGGCTTGATGTCGAACTTCGGATTTTGGCCGAGGAACCGGCAGGGATTGTTGTGGAACACCTCGATCGCATCCTGGAGCGAGTGACCGCGGCGGCGGTACTCGATGACGCACTCCTGGAGGAGGAACGGATCGCTCGGCCCCCAGTCGGCGGAGGAATTCACGAGGATCTTCTCGGTGCCGTACTTCTCGAGCATGTCAACAGCCCGCTTCGGCGAGCACTTCGTGATTGGATAGAGCGTGAAGCCAGCCCAGTAACCGGCTTCGAGAACGGGGCGGATCGTCTGCTCCTCGACATGGTCGATCCAGATTCGCTCCGGGTCGACCTTCATCCCGGCGAGCACCTCGAGCACCTTCTTCGTGCCGTGCGCCTTGTCGGCCAGGTGGGGGGTATGGATGAGGACGAGCTGGCCGTGCTTCATCGCCAGATCGACATGGGCCTCGAGCGACGCGATCTCGTTCTTCGTCGACTTGTGGAGCCCTGTCTCACCGACGCCGAGGACGGTCGGCTTGGCGAAGAACTCGGGGAAGTGCTTGAGCACCTCGCGCGTCAGGGTCGGATTCTCCGCCTCCTTCGGGTTTACCGCCACCCAGCAGAAGTGGCGGATGCCGTACTGCGCGGCACGCGTCGGCTCGAACTCGCTGATCTGCCGGAAGTAGTCGATGAACGTCTCTGGGTAGAGCCGGTCGAAGCCGGCCCAGAAGGCCGGCTCGGCGACGGCGACGACGCCGCTCATCGCCATCCGCTCGTAGTCCTGGGCGGTGCGGGCAATGGCGTGATAGTGGGGCTGGATGATCTGCATGGCACGGATTCCCCGGTCGGTGTCGTTTGGGAAGAAGGGCGAGGAGACGGCTCCGGCCCGGCCAACGCTTGGGCGCGTCGCCGGAGCGTCCGATCAGCCAGTGGCGAACAGTTCGAGGAGGGCGACGGTTCGGTCGCCGGCCGGCTTGGGATCGGCGGCGATCGCCAGGGCCTTCCGCAGTAGCTCGATCTTCTGCCCGTTGGCGGGGCCCCCCGCGGCCCCGTTACCGCTGCTGCGCTGCATGGCCGCGTCGTAGCGATCCATCATCGCCGCGATCTCGAGGATCTGGTGCCGCGACTCGAGGAAGTAGTTTTCGATGACCTGCGGTGGAGTGAGCATGGTGGGCTCCGAAGCGTGGACCGAACCGAAGAATCATACCCCCGTGTTTGCACCCGGGCAGGGCCGCGGCTCGAGCTCGGGCAGAGCAGGCCTTGCCGGATTTGCCGGAGGAATCGACGCCGTGGCATGATCCCCGGGGGGTGACGAGGTCGAATCCGCTGCCGCCGAAACCGTTTTCCAGAGTTCAGAGGTCTCCGATGCCACGCCCCGATCCCAACGACTTTCCCTTGGGCCTCCGGCCGGCGGCCGTCCACATCCTCGGCCTTCTCCTGCTTCTGCCGCTGGCGGCGCGGGGGGCCGATCTCCCGGCGCAGGCCGATTTCCCGGCGCAGGCCGATTTCCCGGTGCAGGCCGATTTCCCGGTGCAGGCCGCCCTCCCGGTCCGCGAGGTGAGCGTCTTCAAGGATGGCCACGCCTTCGTTGTCCATCGTGGCAGCGTCGCGGTCGATGCCAAAGGGAACGCCGTCCTCCGCCATCTCCCTGCCCCGGTAATGGGGACGTTCTGGGTTGGGGCGATCGATGGTGGTGCGGAGCAGCGGGGGATTGGTGTCGCGGCGGTGACCGCTTCTCAGAGCCGCGTCAGGGTCGAGCGGACGGCGCTGTCGCTCAAGGAGCTCGTTGATGCCAATCCCGGTGCGAAGGTCCTCGTCACCGAGACCCCGCCGCTCAATCGCGATCCGGCCCCGTATGAGGCGACGATCCTTCCGGCGCCGGTGCAGACCTCGGACGAACTCGAATCGCTGTCGCCTCCTGGCGATGGCCCCAAGCTGCCGGTCGCCTCCGATCTTGTCTTCCTCAAGACCGATGCCGGCACCCGCGTGCTCCCCCTCGCGCGGATCACAGACATCACCTTTCGAGACGACCCGGCCATGAAGCTCGGCCGCGATGAGCTGCGCAGTGCCCTCACCCTCAGCGTCATCCGCCGTGGTGCGGGCGACAGTGCGGAGCCACTGGCCGGCGGCGCGGCTGATGTCGGGCTGATGTATGTCCAGCGCGGGCTCCGCTGGATCCCGTCCTACCGGGTCGAGCTCGACGGCAAGGGGCAGGCCCGCGTCTGGCTCCAGGCAACACTCGTCAACGATCTGGTCGATCTCGACGACGTCACTTGTAACCTCGTCGTCGGCGTCCCCGCGTTCGCGCTGCAAGGTTCCGCCGATCCGATCGGCCTGGAGCAGGCGGCGGCCCAACTCGCCCAGGCGGTCACCCTCGACAACGGCAATCGCTTCGGCAATTTCTACGCCAACTCGATGATGTCGCAGGTGGCCGGCGGGGCCGGAGGGGGCGTGGCGCCCGCAGCGGAGGCTGACGCGGGCGATGCGAATGGCGAGAAGACGGAGGATCTCTACGTCTTCCGCCTCGAGCACGTGAGCCTTCAAAAAGGAGAGCGGATGGTGGTGCCGGTGAGCGTCGGCTCGCTCCCCTACCGGGATTTCTTCAAGCTCGACATCCCCCTCTCTCCGCCGCCCGAGTTCGTTCAGCAGCTCGACCCCCGGCAGGGGGCAGAGTTCGCGCGGCTCATGGCGGCGCCGAAGGCGGTCCACACGATCCGCCTCTCCAACACCGGTAAGGCGCCCCTGACGACGGCGCCGGCGCTCGTGATGCGCGATGGCCGCGTCCTCGCGCAGGGGATGCTCAGCTACACGTCACCAGGGGCCGAGGTCGATCTCGCCGTCACCACCGCCGTCGACATCCGCGTCACGAAGGAGGAGCGGGAGACGCGCCGCGTCCCCAATGCCCAGAACTGGAACGGCGAGCAGCTAGCGAGGCTCGAACTCACCGGCGAACTGACGCTCAAAAACCTCCGCGGCCAGCCGGTCGACATCGAAGTGGTGCGGCACGTTTTCGGCGCTGTCGAATCGGCCGATCACGACGGCGTCATCGAGCAGGTCAACGTCCTCGAGGATCTCTCCCTGCTCGGGCAGGCTGCCGGGCCGGCGGGCCCGGGGCGGGGTGGCTCGGGAGGATTCGGCTGGTTCAACTGGCCCCCGTGGTGGCGGCAGTTCAACGGCGCGGCGCGGATCCGCTGGCAGGTGCGGCTCGACCCCGGCGCGGAGACGACGCTCGAGTATGCGTGGAGCTACTACGGCAGGTAGCGGCCCGGTCCTTGCGGCAGACGACGGTAGGGGTCACCCGATCGGTCTGGCCGGTCCAAGCCCCGGCCGGGTGATCAGGTCGACATGGCGACTCCGAGCGATACCACGGTCTCATCGAGCACGTGAAGCCTGATGTGATCTGATCCCTCACAGCTGCGTCGGGTTGGGTGCGTCGCCGTAGATAGCCTTTGGATCGAAGGCCTTCTCGTGTTCCAGAAAAACGAGCGTCGCCCCCGTCGTCCGCTCCGTGCCGACAGGCACCTTGCGGTAGAAGCAGGAGCGGTAGCCGACGTGGCAGCTGGCGCCACCAGGAATCGCGACCCGGAGCCAGACGCAGTCCTGGTCGTCGTCGATCCGCATCTCGACGACCTTCTGCACGAGGCCGCTGGTCGCCCCCTTGTGCCACAGCTGCTGCCGGCTGCGGCTCCAGTAGTGGGCCTCGCCGGTTTGAATCGTGCGGGCGAGCGCTTCCCGGTTCATCATCCCCATCATCAGCACCTCGCCCGAGGTGAAGTCGGTGGTCACGCAGGGGATCAGCCCCTGGGCGTCAAACTTCGGGGCCAGTTCGTTCCCCTCCTCGACCTGCTCGACGGTACGGCGGTCGCCGAAGAGATCGGTGGACGGGTTCGGGCTCTCTGCGGTCACGGTGGCTCTCGGTGCGGGGAGGGCAGGGGAAGGGCGGCGCCGGTCGGCCGACACTCCTCAGTATCCCCGTTCTCGGCGTGTGTCAACGAGCGGTCGTGGCCGGGGGAGCGGGAGCCGGCGTGCGGCCGTGGATCTCCCCCGCAATTCTCGCCATCACCATCGGCAGGAAAATGATCCCGGAATAGTGGTTGGCCTCCATCTGCACGTGGTGGTCCGGAGGGAGATTCCCGGCGTCGGCGAGGAGTTGGCAGTGGGCGAGGGGGACGACGTCGTCGTACTTCCCGGAGAAGATCCAGGTCCGGTCGGGGCGGTAGCGGTGGGCAAGCCTCGTCGGCTCGATGGCGTGGAGTGTCTCCTTGATCTGCGCCTCGGTCATCCCCGACTCGGCGAGCTTCTCACGGACCTTCTCGGCATCCTTCTTCCCCTTCTCGAGCACGCCGACCAGGTCGCCGCCGGCCAAGAGGATGAAGACCTTGTCGTAACCCTCGTCGAGGCCGGCGACGGTCGCGGTGACGAAGCCGCCGAGGCTTGTTCCCTGGACGGCGATCCGCGACGCGTCGATCAGCGGTAGCGCTGCCGTGGCATCGCGTGCCCGGCGCACGTCGGCCACCGCCTGCCGGACCGCCGGCACGAGCATCTCCGCCCCCGCCTTCCCCTCCTTGGGCCGCCGGGCCCCGTAGTAGGGCATCTGCACCATGAGGGCGTGGACACCGTGCGCCGAGAGGCCGCGGGCGATGATCCGCCCCACCGTCATCCCGCTCCCCGATTCGTGAACGACGACACAGGCCGGGCCACGGCAGACTTCTCCCTCGGCATCGCGGGCCTGATACCACTCCATCCACACGTCTCGGTTGCAATCTGGGCCGGCGGGGAGCGGCGAGGGGAAGCGGACGCGGAGGTCGCCGTTGTTTCCTTCCCCCTTCTCGATTGCCACATCGAAGGCGCCCGTGTCCCAGCAGAGGCCATCGAGGCAGGTGCGGGCGTCGTCCTTGGCCTCTTCACCGATGGCGAGCGTGTCGACGCCTCGCAACACGGCCCCGGGCACGGCCGCCGCCTTTGCCTCTGCAGCCGGCAGCGTGGCCGCCCCGCGGGCGCCGGGCACCTCTTCGAGAAGCTTGGCAAGGTCGAGCCGGACGCTCGGGCACTCGGCGGCCGGCTTTTTGTGGGAGGCGTGGGCGACGTGGAGGATGAGCTTCTCCGGCACGAAGAGAACGTTGTGGAGATTCGACTTCATGGCCACGGGGCGATCCATGAGATGGATGGCGGCCTCCTCGTCGATCTTCCCGAACTGCTCCTTGACCCGCTCGCGCAGGCACAGCAGCCGGTCGCCGGCGGAGAGGACGACAGAATCGGGGATCCCGGTGCCGAGAAGCTCGTGCCCCTCACCCGGCTTGACGAACTCGATCCGCTCCGGCGTCGCCGCCACGCCGACGCTCTGCCGCGTCTTGCCGTCGGCGAAGACGTAGTAGTACTCGCACGTTCGCGGGCTGTCCGTCCAAAGCTTCATCACCTCGTCGAGCGTCGTGCATTCCTCCATCGCGCGGCGCATGAGCGTGGCCATCGGCACGCCGTCCCACTGCCCTTCGCCGCGGCCCCCCATCTCGCCGAGCGAGATCCCCTGGGCATTCATGCCGCTCACGCTCCCGATGAAGCCGGCGTAGCCGATCGTCACGAAGGGGATCTGCCCCTCCGGCGCCACGACAAATGCCGCGGCGGCGTCCTGAAGGCCGATCTCGGTCATGTAATCAAGGACGCGGCCGTGGTAGAGCGTGCCGTCGGTCGTCGCCGTCCCGGAGACGGCAAATCCGGAGCAGTGGAAGAGCTCGGGGAAGACGTTCACGACCGCGACGAGCCGCGGATCGAGGTGGAGCGAGGCGGCGAGGGCCTCGGTCTCGCGGAGATGGCGCTTGGGGATGTGGGGGGCGAGCCGGGCCGCGGCGTCGTCGAGCTTCTTGCGAAACCACGTGCCGCCGCGGATCGTCTCCACCGTGCCGACGACATGGAGCACCGAGTCGACGCAGCGATTGGCCTCGACGGCGAGCAACTCGCCGTGGGCCTTGCCGATCTCCTCAGGGCTCCCGTGGAGCGTCACGACGCGCAAGCCCTCGGCCCACTCGAGCTTCCCGTGCGGCACCGCGCGGGCTGTTGCCGCCGGCGCCGTCAGCTCGGCCCCTGGCAGGGCGATCTCGAGGGCCCGGCGGACGCCGCGGCAGAGTGTCCGCTCGATCTCGTCGCGCGGCACCTCGCTCACCTCATAGCCGGGGAAGTCGTCGACGGCGAGGCACTCGCCCGGCTCCCCAACGGTGAGATCAAGCTCCACGTTCTCGGCATTGGCGCTGATCCTTCGGCCGGCGTCGTCGAAGTCGAGCCAGCCGTCGCCACGCTCGTAGCGCTCATCGCTTGAATCGTGCTTCACACCGAGGAGCCCGACCAAGAGCCCGGTCAGCGACGCCGGGGAGGGCTGAAGGAGGAGCGGAGTGGCCAACGAGACCTGCGTCGCCGACGACACGAGCCGGGCGCCGATGCCGGCGGGATCGAGATGGTCGGCCGAATCGGTCGCCCCGCGGCCGATGTGGACGATCTTGTGTTTGGGGAGGGCGAGCGCCGTGGCATCGGCCCGGCGGCGCAGCACCAGCGCGTAGTCGTCGTGCGTCACTTCGAGATCGTAGGCGTGGGCATCGAAGCGCTCGAGCTTGATCGCCACCTTCATCGGCTTGCCGCTGCCGCCGATCCCCACCGTCCCTTCGACGGCGAAAGTCTCGCGGGCACCGGAGAGGCATTCCCACAGCGGCCCCAGATCGGCGGCGAGGGCCCCGGCGGGATTCCGCGCCGGATCGATGGCCGGCAGCTGTTCGGCGCGGGCCGCGGGGAGGCATGCGGCGCCGATGAGGCAGCCGGCCAGGAACAGAACTAACCGGGGCAGGGAGCGGGGGATCATGAAAACCTCCTCGGGGGCACTTCGGGGGCCAGTTCGTTGCAGTCCGGCATCCCCGCCATCACAATCACACATCCTCCAATCTCCCAGTCTGACGCGTCGCGAACAAGGTTGCTTTGTCCATCCGTCAGGGCTCCCGGAAACGTTCGTCCATGCTCCGAGCCCCCGCCATGCTGCCTTGGGCCTTTGCCGCGGCTGCCTTGTTCATGGCGGCCGCTGGGTGTGCCCGAACGGCTCCTCCAATCGTCGCCCCGCCGCCACCGGAGGTTGTGGTCACCAGGCCGGTCGTCGCCGAGGTCACCGACACGATCGAGTTCACCGGGAATGCCACGGCGGTCGAGACGGTCGATCTCAAGCCGCGCGTGGGGGGATTTGTGACTGCCGTCCATTTCGACGACGGCCAGGACGTCAGCGTCGGAGACAAGCTCTTCGACATCGACGACCGCACCTACCGGATCGCGCGAGATCAGGCCGAGGCCGAGATCGAACGCGAGCAGGCGGAGCTTGCGGAGCTGGAGAGCGAGCGGGTTCGCAATGAGGCCCTCCTCCCTCGCGGCGCCGTCACCCAGGAGCAGGTCGGGATCATCACCGCCAAGCGGGACATGGCCGCCGCGACGCTCAAAAAAGACAAGGCGATGCTCGCCCAGGCGGAGCTCGACCTCGGCTTCTGCCGGGTGACGGCGCCGATCGCCGGCCGGATCGGCGCCCGGACGGTGAACGTCGGCGACCTCGTCGGGAGCGGGGCCGCGCCCACCACGCTGGCGACGATCGTCAGCGTCGATCCCGTTTACGTCACCTTCTTTGCCGACGAGCGCTCGCTCCTCGAGGCCCGCGAACGGGCGATCCAGGGACGGCGCGAGGAACGGCGTGATGGGGAGGCAGCCGGCGCCGGTGACAAGGATCCGTCGTGGCGCAACATCCGCGATCTCGCCATGCCGGTCGACGTGGCCCTGGTGACCGACGAGGGCTTCCCGCGCCGTGGCGTGCTGGCCTTTGTCGACATCGCCGTCCGTGCCTCGACCGGCACCGTCCGCTGCCGGGCGATCCTCGACAACCCCGATCGGCTGATCGCGCCGGGGATGTTCTGCCGGGTCCGCCTCCCCTTCGGCGATCCGGCCGAGGCGATCCTTGTCCCCGATCGGGCCATCGGCATCGAGCAAGGGCGTCGGACCGTCGCCGTCGTCGGCTCCGACGACCGGGTGACGATCCGCGAGATCACCCCTGGAAAGCTCGACGGCCAGCTGCGCGTCGTGACAAAGGGGCTCGCTGCGGGCGACCGGGTCATCGTCAGCGGCCTGCAACGAGTCCGCGACGGGGCCGTCGTCCGGCCGGTCGAAGCCCAGGCCCCGCCCGCCAGGGAATGACCGTCGCCGTATGTTCTCGCAGTTCTTCATCGACCGGCCCGTCTTCGCTACCGTTCTCTCGGTGGTGATCCTCCTCGTCGGCGGCGTGGCGCTGGTCGGGATGCCGGTGGGGCAGTATCCGGACGTCACCCCTCCCACGATCGCCGTCACCGCGTCCTATCCCGGCGCCTCCGCGGAGGTCGTCGCCGAGACGGTCACCACGCCGATCGAGCAGGAGATCAACGGCGTCGAGGGGATGCTCTACCTCTCGTCGAAGAGCACCGGTGACGGCCAGGCGTCGATCGACGTCACCTTCAAGCTCGGCACCGACATCGACCAAGCGCAGGTGCTGACGCAGAACCGGGTGGCGGTGGCGCTGGCCAAGCTCCCCGAGGAAGCCCGCCGGCAGGGGGTGACGACGCGGAAGAAGTCACCGAGCATCCTCCTCTGCGTGAATCTCTTCTCGCCGGGGGAGCGGCTCGATCAGCTCTTCATTTCCAACTACGCGTTGCTCCAGGTGAAGGATGCCCTGGCGCGGATCGAGGGGGTGGGGGACGTGCAGTTCCTCGGGGCCCGCGACTACGCCCTGAGGGTGTGGCTCGATCCCGGCAAGCTTGCCAGCCGCGGCCTCACGGCCACCGATGTCGTTCGTGCCTTGCGCGAGCAGAATGTCCAGGTGGCCGCCGGGCGGATCGGCCAGCCACCGGCCACCCTCGGCCTCGACTTCCAGGTGCCGGTGACCGCGGCCGGGAGGCTCCCCGATCCGGCGGCCTTCGAGAACGTGATCGTGAAGGCCTCGGGCCCGCTCCCGCCGGGCGCTCCGGCTGTCGCCACCGGTCGCGTCGGCCCGGGGCACGACCTGGCCACCACGGGGCAAGCGATCGTCCGTCTCGGCGACGTCGGCCGGGCCGAACTGGGGGCCCGCAGTTATGACGTCGGCAGCCGGCTCGACGGCCAGGAGGGGGTCACCGTCGCCCTCTTCCAACAGCCCGGATCGAATGCCCTGGCCACCGCCGAGCGGATCCGGCACGAGATGGCCTTGCTCGAGCGTGGATTTCCAGAGGGGCTCGAGTATGCGATTCACTACGACACGACGGTGTTCGTCGAGGAGAGCGTCCGCGAGGTCTGGAAGACGCTCTTCGAGGCGGTGGTGCTCGTGTTCATCGTCGTCCTCGTCTTCCTCCAGGATTGGCGGGCAACGATCATTCCGATGGTCGCAGTGCCGGTGTCGCTGGTGGGGACGTTCGCCGCGATACGGCTGTTCGGATTCTCCCTCAACAATCTTTCGCTGTTCGGCCTCGTGCTCGCCATCGGGATCGTCGTCGATGACGCGATCGTCGTCGTCGAGAACGTCGAGCGCTGGTTGTCGGGGGGGCTCACGGCGCGCGAGGCGGCCAGGCGGGCGATGGCGGAGGTGGCGGGGCCTGTGATCGCGATCGCCTTGGTGCTCTGTTCGGTGTTCGTGCCGACGGCCTTCATCACCGGGATCAGCGGCGAGTTCTATCGGCAGTTCGCCCTCACGATCGCGGCGAGCACGGTGATCTCGGCCTTCAATTCCCTCACCCTCTCGCCGGCCCTCTGCGTGCTCCTTTTTCAGTCGCACCACCACGGCAGCGCCGCCGCGCCGTCGGCCGGCTCCGAGCCCGGCAGCCCCGCCACGGGCGGCGCCGCAGCGAAAGCCGCAAGGCGCGATCCGCTCCCTCGAGTGGGCATTGCGCTGCTGGCCGGGCTGCTGGCCGTGTGGTTTCTCGAGGCGCGGGGGCTCGTGGCAGCCGGGCTGGCGACGGCGCCTGTGCCGCCGTGGGCTGCTGAGTGGAGCGTGCGGCTCGGGCTATTTGCTGTGGGGGCGCTCGTGGGCTGGTGGGGGGCGGGAGTGGTCAACGGGATCCTCGCCGCTTTTTTCCGCCTCTTCAATCTGTTCTTCGACCTCACGACCGGCGCCTACGGTGCGGTGGTGGGGAGGCTCCTGCGGATGGGGATCGTCGTCATGGGCCTCTATGTCGGCCTCATGGCCCTCACCTATTACGGCTTCACGACCGTCCCGGTGGGGTTCATTCCGCAGCAGGACAAGGGCTATCTCCTCGTTACGGCGCTGCTCCCTCCCGGGGCGAGTGCCGAGCGCACGGCGGAGGTCATGGCCGATCTCGATCAGCGGGTGACGGCGATCCCGGGGGTGGCCCACAGGATCTCCGTCACCGGCTACTCGCTTCTGGCCAACGTCAACCAGCCGAACGCCGGCGGAATGTTCGTCCTTCTCGAGCCGTTTGCCCGGCGGGCGGTCGATCCACAGCGCTCGGCAGTCGCGATCCTCCGCGCCCTGCGGCGGAGCTTTGCGGAGATCCGCGAGGCGCAGGTGGTTGCCTTCGGGGCCCCGCCGATCGACGGCCTGGGCAACTCCGGCGGCTTCAAGCTCCAGGTGCTCGACCGCGCCTCGGCCGGCCCGCAGCGGCTGGAGGCGGCGGCCGCGGCGCTTGTCGATGCGGCCGCCGCGCAGCCGGGGCTGACGGGGCTGTTCTCCGGTTTCCGGGCCGACGAGCCGAAGTTCTTCGTCGACATCGATCGGG
>Ga0114974_10004219_pt1 | contig 10753 bp, 10 predicted proteins | sample S_130206_EF_Meta_FD_87318 | JGI IMG/M metagenome (GOLD analysis project Ga0114974, IMG submission 87318) | Freshwater microbial communities from Lake Simoncouche, Canada to study carbon cycling - S_130206_EF_MetaG | ecosystem: Environmental > Aquatic > Freshwater > Lake | place: Lake...
GGGCTTGAATGGGGGTCATGGATTCGTAGCCCATTTCGGCTACGGCACGTGCCAGCGGTTCAGCCAGCGATAGATTTGAAAAAGAGGCGGTCATTAACCCGCTATTGTCGCACTTTAAGTCTTAGGCAAAGTGACACCCACCTGACCCTGGTATTTTCCACCCCGATCCTTGTAGCTGGTCTCGCAAACTTCATCGCTTTCAAAGAACAGCACTTGGGCGCAGCCCTCACCTGCATAGATCTTGGCTGGAAGAGGGGTTGTGTTGCTGAATTCAAGGGTGACGTAACCCTCCCACTCAGGCTCGAAGGGGGTCACGTTCACAATAATCCCGCAACGGGCGTAGGTGCTTTTGCCCAGACAAATGGTGAGAACATTGCGGGGAATGCGGAAATATTCCAGGGTGCGGGCCAAGGCAAAGCTGTTGGGCGGAATGACGCAAACATCGGCGTTGATGTCCACAAAGCTCTTTTCATCGAAGTTTTTGGGGTCCACCACCGTGCTGTAAATGTTGGTGAACACTTTGAACTCAGGGGCGCAGCGAATGTCATACCCATAACTGCTGGTGCCATAGCTCACAATTTTCTCGCCGACAGCGTTTTGTCGCACCTGTCCGGGCTCGAAAGGCTCAATCATGCCGTGCTCTTGGGCCATGCGGCGGATCCATTTGTCGCTTTTGATGCTCATTGCTAGGTCTTTCAAACAGTCTTTGAATTCAATCTGTCATTGTAAAGTGTTGCTTCTGGTCTAAACTTTCAGCCAGACGATTCAATTGAGATTCATCATGAAACGACGCACCCTCCTTCAAGCCAGTCCTTTTTTAATGGGGCTTCCAAGCCTGAGTGAGGCTCAGTCAGCCTTCCCTCACAAACCCATCCGGTACATCGTGCCTGTGGCTGCTGGGGGTGGCTCTGACATGGTGGGACGCGCTCTTTGTGAGCGCTGGGCCAAGGCCCTCGGGCAATCGGTGGTGGTGGACAACCTCGGCGGTGGCGGTGGCGTCATTGCCGCCCAAAACACAGCCAGAGCCGCACCCGACGGTTACACCCTGATGCAAGGCTACGTGGCCACCCATGGCACTTCCCCCGCAACTCGCAAACTCCCCTATGACGCAGAAAAAGATTTCACACCCATTGGCATGATTGGCTCGACGCCCAACGTGCTTTGCATCAATACCAGCCTGCCCCCGCAAAACTTCAAAGCCTTGATGGACTATGTGAAGCAAAACCCTGGCCGCTTGTCTTACGGATCAGCGGGCTCGGGCTCGCTGACCCACCTTACCGCTGAGCTTTTCAAATTGCAAACCAACAGTTTCATGGTGCACATTCCTTACCGCGGCATAGCGCCGGCCATCACCGATTTGATTGGCGGCCAAACGCAAATGATGTTTCCAGGATTGGCCGCTGCACTGCCGCACATTCGGAGTGGCCGAATACGCGCCATCGCAGTCACCGGCACCAAGCGGCATCCCCAAGTGAAAGACATACCCACGTTGGAAGAAGCAGGCCTGAAAGGCTTTGATGCACAACAATGGTATGGCGTAGTGGGGCCAGCCAACATGCCCGATTCCATCGTGAAAGTATTGAACGATGCCATGCTAAATGTTTTGTCTCAGCCAGACTTTAAAGACAAATTAAGTTCAGAGGCCGTGGAACTCATGCCCATGAAACCGGCTGAATTTGGAGCTTACATGAAGGCTGACTTGGCCCGTTGGACACAACTGGCCAAGACCCGCAATATTCAACTGGACAGTTGAGGAACGATCTGTTTCAAGGGGTGATTTTGCCGACCACACCGGCCACGCCATAGCTCATGTTCAAAATTTGAACATCACTCAGTCGCTGACCTGCTGCCAATACCGACTTGCCTTCGTTGTCCCAAATAGGGCCTTGGAATGGGTGACGTTTGCCCTGCGCAATGTCTTGTTGAACCTTCGCAATTTCATCGCGTACTTTGACGGGCAACTTAGGGCCAAAATCGCCAACGCGAATCATGCCCTCTTTCAAACCTGACCAAACATTGCCCGTGCGCCACTGGCCTTTTTGCACATCACTCACGCGCTGCGTGTAATAAGCACCCCACTCATGGGTGACCGCCATCAACTGCGCGTCAGGCGCCACTTTGCGCATGTCTGAGTGGTAGGCAATGGCCATCTTGCCGCGTTCTTGCGCGGCCACCATCACCGCATTGGAGGCTGTGTGGAAGGTGATTACATCTACCGCTTGATTGAACAAAGCAAATGCCGCGTCGCGCTCCTTGGCTGGATCGAACCATGTGTTCAACCAAACCACTTTCACTTGCGCTTTGGGGTTCACGGAGCGCAGGCCCAAGGCAAAGGCATTCAAGCCTTGCAGCACTTCAGGAATGGGGAAGCCCGCCACATAACCCGCCACATTGGATTGCGTCATGCGCCCTGCTGCGACACCCGCCAAATAACGACCTTCGTAATAGCGCGCATTGGCTACGGACACATTGACGTCGGTTTTATAACCCGTGATGGATTCAAACTTCACATTGGGAAACTCTTTGGCCACTTTGAGCGTGGGTTCCATGTAACCAAAACTGGTGGTGAAAATCACATCGTGTCCCTGTTGCGCTAAATCACGCACCACACGCTCTGAGTCAGCGCCTTCGGCCACGTTCTCTACAACGGTGGTTTTAACGGCAGCCCCCAATGCTTTTTCAACAGCTTTGCGACCCTCATCGTGCTGGCGAGTCCAGCCCGCTTCAAAAACTGGCGTGACATACACAAAAGCGACTTTGACAGGGCTTTTTGAAGCTGTCTGCGACGGCTCAGCGGCAAGGGATGAATGGGGCGAGAAAAAGCAGGCGGCCGTGACCACGGCTGCGAGGTTTTTATACATGGTAGTCCTCTACATGGCGCCGGTTGAACAAAATAAACACCCGCCGGCACGCAGGTATTCGAAGCGTATTCTAAAGCAGGTGTATAAAGTTCTTTTTCGACCTTACAATAAAGTGCCATCTCATGCGTTCAAGCCCTCTCTCTCGTTGCATTCAAATTTCAATCATTTCAGCAAGCTGCTTGATTCCTCTGACCGGATGGTCTCAAAGCGCAGCCTCGGCTTTAAACGCGGTCGCTCAAGTTGAAGGCATCACAGAATACCGACTTAGCAATGGTTTGCGCGTGTTGTTGGCGCCCGATGCCTCCAAGCCCACTACCACTGTGAACATCACTTATTTGGTAGGCAGCCGCCATGAAAACTATGGCGAAACAGGCATGGCGCATTTGCTAGAGCACATGGTTTTCAAAGGCACCTCCGCACGCAGCAATATCATGCAGGAGTTGGGCAAGCGCGGCATGGACTTCAATGGCACCACGTTTTACGACCGGACCAATTACTACGAAACCTTTCCCGCCAATCCAGAAAATTTACAGTGGGCCTTGGAGATGGAGGCCGATCGCATGGTCAACAGTCTCATTGCGCGCAAAGACCTCGACACCGAATTCTCAGTGGTGCGCAATGAAATGGAAAGCGGCGAAAACAACCCGCACATGTCGCTGTGGCAACGCATGGCCTCCACTGCCTTTGACTGGCACAACTACGGCAAAAGCACCATTGGCGCGCGCACCGATGTTGAAAATGTCAAGATAGAAAACTTGCAAAATTTTTACCGCAAGTACTACCAACCCGACAATGCCGTGTTGTTGGTGGCTGGCAAGTTTGAGGCGGGCAGCACACTTGCACTGATACAACAGGTGTTTGGTGTCATTCCCAAGCCTAAGCGAGTGCTCGAACCCACCTACACGCAAGACCCTGCCCAAGATGGCACCCGCGAAGTCACTGTGCGTCGAACGGGTGACGTTCAATTGTCTGCGGTGCTTTATCACACCGCAGCGGGAAGCCATGTTGATTCAGCTGCCATGGCGGCTTTGAGTGAAGTCTTGGGTGGCACACCCAACGGCAGACTTCACAAGAACATGGTCGAGAAAAAATTGGCCGTCAATGTCAACCCTTGGAACTTTGACTTGGCGGAGCGAGGCTATGTGGTTTTCATGGCCGAACTGAACAAAGCCCAAAGCCTGGTTGAGGCTCGCAAAGTTCTGCTGGAAGAACTAGAAGGGGTTCAAAAGAAACCTGTCACCGAAGCAGAACTCAAACGCGCCAAGGCCAGCCTGTTAAGCGACATCGACAAAACCATCAACGATCCGCAAAAACTAGCAGTACAACTGTCGGAGTCCATTGCCAATGGCGACTGGCGCTTGTTCTTTTTGCAACGCGATCGCATTGAAAATCTCAAATTGACCGACCTGCAAGCTGTGGCTGCAAATTACTTCAAAGAAAGCAATCGCACTTTAGGGCAATTTATTCCCACAGCCACACCTGACCGCAGCAAATTGCCCGAAGCAGTGGACGTCGCCAAATTGGTGGCTGACTACAAAGGAAAAGCAGCAGCCAGTGAAGGTGAAGTTTTTGACATCAGTCCCGTCAACATTGAAAAGCGCACCCAACGATTGGCTTTGGCCAGTGGCATGAAGCTCATCTTGACGCCCAAGAAAACGCGTGGCGAAACGGTCAGCGGCTTCTTTACTTTGCGCTTCGGCGATGAAGCATCGATGTTCAATCAAGCCACCACGTCTAGCCTCACTGCCAGCTTGCTGATGCGCGGCGCTGGAAATTTACAACGTGCTGAAATTTCAGCCAAATTGGACGAACTCAAAACCCAACTCGAAGTCAGTGGGAGTGGTCAAACCGTCACGGTTCGATTTGATTCACTGCGAAAAAACTTGTCCGAAGTACTTCACTTGGTTCGAGATATTTTGCGCAAGCCCAGCTTGGCCGCCAAAGAATTTGACTTGTTGGTTCAAGAGAGCACTGCTGGCCTTGAAAGCCAACGCAGCGAACCCAATGCCATGGGCTCCCAAGCCATGGCGCTGGCGCTTGACGTTTACAGGAAAGGTGATATTCGCGCTGTTCGAAGTTTGGATGAGTCCATTGCGGCACTCAAAGCGGCCAAGCTTGAACAAGTGAAACAATTTCACAACCGCTATTACGGTGCCAACTACAGCGAGTTCGCCCTGGTAGGCGACTTTGACAGCGAGGCAGTCAAGTCACAATTGAATCAGCTCTTTGGAGACTGGAAAAGCCCCATCGCCTACACACGTTTGAGGTCTGAAACCAAAGCTGCCAAACCAGGTGTCATTCAATTGGAAGCCCCGGACAAAGCCAATGCTTTCTTTTTGGCCGGCTTGCCATTGTCATTGCAAGATACACAGCCAGACTATGTGCCCTTGCAGTTGGCCAACCGCGTATTGGGCGGCGGTGTCAAATCGCGCCTGCTAGACCGCTTGCGAGAAAAAGATGGCTTGAGCTATGGGGCTGGCAGCCAACTCAGTGCCAGTTCGTTTGAACCCTCAGGCATGTGGGTCCTGTATGCCATTTATGCACCACAAAATCTGGCTAAATTAAAGGCGGGTGTGCAAGAAGAGTTGGCCAAGTTTGTCAAAGACGGCATCACCGCTGAGGAACTGACGGATGCCAAAAAAGGCTGGCAAGAAGAACGCAAAATAAGCCGCGCACAAGATCGAGCCTTAGCGGCCGGCCATGTGGCACAAACTGCAGCCAACAGAACACTGGCATTTGTTGAAAAAGTGGACACTCAAATTCAAGCCACCACTTTAGAAGAGGTTAACGCGGCCATTCGCAAGACTTTAGACCCCGCCAAATTTCTAAACATTTACGCAGGGGATTTTGCTGCAGCCGCTAAAAAGTAAAGCTCTTTTAACAGGCTTTAGTACTTCGCTTGGACTTTGTCCATTTGCTCTTTGGTAATGGCTGGCACTTCGCCACGAGCACTCCATCGATTTAAGTTCCAAGCGCCTTCACCCACCCAAGATTTCAGCATCTTGAGATTGGTTTGACGTTCGGCATCGGTGGCACCCAAATGCTTGTACATGTTGCCGGGCTTCTTGTCAGAGGTGCTTGTGCCGTCATCGACACGACGCATGAATGCACCTGAATCTGGATACACCATAATTTGCAACAAATTCTCATAGGTGTCTGTGCGAGGGCCAAGTTTTTCTTTTTTGTACTTTTCTTCGTCTAATTTGAATTCAGCCAGGGTAGGTGCATCGGCTCCATGACACTCAGCGCACTGCGCCTTGATAAGAGGCTGAACATGAGAGCGATAAGTTTGAGATGAGGCAACACTGGCAACAAGCGACAGGGCAAGAGCAACAGCAAAACCAGAAGCGTTTTTTACGATATTTTTTTTCATCGTGCATCCTAAACCTTGAAGTCACCTACCAAGCTTTCAATCCATTGATCTTCATCAACGTATCTGCAATTCTTGGGTCGCCAACCCAATCAAACTCAAAAAAGGCCGCATTCAAAAGCGGCCTTTTGAAGCTTTCCAAATTTATTTAAAGAATCAAATCAGTGGCGAGTAACTCAGTGACGCCCACCAATTGAATTTGAAACTCAGCGGCTGTATCACGGTCATTGCTACCGTACAAAATACCATTCTCAAACCAAACAGCACCATTCGCATTGACGTTGGTCACGTTGGCAGCTGCGCCCACATAAGTGAATGCATCATTGGACCAATTGCCTGACTTGGCATCAATGGCAGACAAGTCAAGTTTGTCACCTGAAGTGAAATCATGAATGTTGTCACGGGTGCTCAGGGTCAGGCCCGATTCAAACACGTTGGTGTACTTGAAGGAATCATTCCCAAGGCCGCCATACAAGTCGTCTGAACCTGCACCGCCTATCAGAACATCGTTACCATCGCCACCATACAGGTCATCAGCGCCCACATCTCCGCTTAAGCGGTCATCGCCATCAGATCCATTGAGTTCGTCGTTGCCATAGCCGCCATTCAGAATGTCATTACCGTGGCCTGAATCGTAATGATCATCGCTGTTATTACCTCGCCAAAGATCATCGTTGTCAGATCCTGTAATCAATGCGCTTGAGTTGACAAGCGAAGGGCTTGCTGTGAGATACGACTTGGACATTTTGGCAAAGATGCCATCACCATTGAGGTCAGTGTAAATGGTGGTTTCTATGCGGCCATGTTCTGTTTCAGTTTTGACGATATTGGCACCATCAACTGACCATGTTTCGTCGCGGTCCATTTTTTCAAATTTAGCGCGACCATTTTTAATTTCATAAACGGCAGTGACTGCGCCATTTAAGACTGTGAATTGATAACCCTTGTTGGCATCGTTGCTCATCTTGTTCCCTTTGTTTGCAATGAAATTGCTTTGCTGAGAACTAGAATTTAATGAGCCTAGATGAAGCCAGTCTTAAATGGCTAAGTGGCTTGCCCGCTCTGAAAAGAAGCCTCAAACGCTGTCATTGGGCCAGCTCAAGCTCACTTTCAAGCCGCCCAGCGATTCGCTGGCGCTTAATTGAACCTTGATACCGCTCAATTGCGCAATTCTGCGCACAATGGACCAACCTAAGCCGCAGCCTGACGCAGTGTTGCCTAAGACTCTAAAAAATCGATCTCCCAGTCGATCCCGATCGTTTGGAGCCATACCGGGACCACTGTCTTCTACCGTGAGGGTAGGCTGTTCACCTGCTTGCCACGATACTTCCAGGCGTGATCCCTCTGGGCTGTATCGGCTGGCGTTGTCGACTAAATTGCGAACCACAATAGACAACCACTCTGGCTTGACTTTGAGCATCATTTTTTCGGGGGCTTCAAAATTCAAAGTCTGATTCTTTGCAAGCCAAGCAGGTCCTGATTCAGCCAGTTGTTGGCGCGTTAACGCGATGACATCTACAGGCTCTGCGCTCACCGCATTCTGATTGAACTCTGCGGCGTCCAATCTTGAAAGTTCTAAAAGTTGCGCAATCAACCGGGTTGCGCGATCGCAGCCCTGCAGCAGGGCTTGCATGGCCTGACTCTGCGCGATGGGCTCTGAAGCACCCATGGCAACTTGCGCTTGCATTCGAATGGCTGCCACAGGCGTGCGCAATTCATGCGCAGCATCCGACGTGAATTGGCGCTCACTGGTCATCTGTATTTCTACGCGCTTGAACAACTGGTTCAAGGCTTGAACCAATGGTTGCACTTCTTGTACGGCGGCATCCTCTGCCAAGGGCTGCAGCGAAGACGCTTTGCGCAAACCTATCTCTTGCCCTAAGTGACGCAAAGGCCCCAAGGAAACTCGAATAGACCACCAGATGAACAATGCCAAAAGTGGAAACACCAACAACAAGGGAAGGATGGCACTTTCAAGCCCCGCATACAAAATGTCGTGACGGTATTTGCCTAATTCGGCGACATGGATCCAGACATCTTTTTCTTGGCCTTGCGTGCTGAAAATACGCCACACTTGCCCATCAACGTTCCTATCGGTCAGGCCACTTTGGCGATCATTTCTAAAGGGTGCTAGGGGCGCTTTTTCTGAGCGCACCACCAACTCTTCTTCATGCCAGATTTGAAATGCAACGCGGGGCTGGTATTTGTGCAAGATAGGACTGGAGGTGAAATCGCTGTGGCCTTCATGACCATCCCCCGTTTGAAAGACCAAAAATGAAGCAGTTTGTGCCAGATGCGCATCCAGTAACTCATTGAGTTCATGGTCGGTTTCATACCAAGTGAGGCCCAAGACTAGCAACCAAGCTACGGCGGTCACGCCCATCAACGAGGTGAGTAAGCGGGATTGAAGCGAGGGTCGCTTGTTGATTGGCATCATGTCTTCATTTTGGCATGACGTAGCCGACACCCCGAATGGTTTGAATCACCTCATTGCCCAGTTTGCGTCTCAGATGGTAAACATGCACTTCCACCGTGTTGCTACTCACTTCGGTGCCCCAACTGTACAAGTGCTTTTCCAATTGATCTCGGGTGAGTACCTGCCCTGCATGCATCATGAATGTGAACAAAAGATCAAACTCACGGACTGACAACTCGACGGGCTTACCCTTCAATTCAACCACACGCGCGGTGGAATTGAGCTTCACGTCCTTAACTGCTACGGTGCTTTGAATTTCCCCGTGCGATCTTCTAACCAAGGCTCTCAAGCGTGCTGCAAGCTCTAACAAATCGACTGGCTTGACCAAGTAATCGTCGGCACCTGCGTCTAAACCTTCGATTCGATAAGACACCGCATCTTGAGCGGTCAAAATAAGAACAGGTATTCTGATTTTCTTTTGGCGAACCTTTTGCAAACTGATCAAGCCGTCTTGGCGTGGCAACCCCATGTCCAAAATAACAACCTCGTGCACCTGAGTCAGCATTTCTCGCTCGGCCGCAATACCGTCTCGCACCCAGTCCACCTGAAAGCCATGCTGCGCCAGGCCAGTCTTGAGGCCAGAACCCAGAGTTTCATCGTCTTCTGCCAAAAGTACGCGCATCGTGAATCTAGGCCTTATGTCAGTTGAAAATACAAGAACGAAGTCACAAGCACGCTGAGCAACAAGGCCGCCCACAGATGATTGCTTTTGGCCACATCGGGCCCAGCGCCAGCCCGCCTTCCCGACCACATGGGGCGCAAACCTTGCGCTTTTTTACCCACCACCAAAAGCCCAATGACGACAATGTGCAAGAGCACCGCCGTGAGTAAGAAGTTGCCAAAAAACTCATGGATTTCGGACATCCAATCGCCAGTGATTTCATTGTAGAGGGCATATCCTGAAATGGTGATGAAAATAGACACCAGCAAGGTGCTGAATGCAGCAGCCGTTAACACCACCGTACCCAATTTGCGCAGCGTTTGCCCATTCCAGCTCAAGATTGACTCAGGAAAATTCTGCAAATCAGATTTGAATTCTTTGATGGCTTCCAGTTTTCGCCAAGCAGCGCTCAGCCTTGATTGACGAGGACCCATCATGCCCCAAAGTACCCTGAAGATCACCAAACCAAACAAGGTGTAACCCAAGCTCACATGCAACAACCTGAAACGTTCGCTTTCGGCAGTGATATAGGCCCCCACAAAGCTGATGGCCATGAAGGTGTGAAACAAGCGCATGGGCAACTCGACAATGCGGCGGCTGGGCGTTGCAACTGCCGAGGTAGAAGTCAGCGGATTGAGTGTGCTGTGTGTCATGTTGTCTTCCTTGAACTTTGATTTTTGTTGCTTTTAATTTGGGTTTTCAAAGCGGAATGCGAACCCCGTCATCTTCAAAATCGCCAATGTCTGCGCCCTGATGGCAGGCTTGACATTGCGCTTTGCCGTTGACTGATTTGCGCGCCCACACGGCTTTGTCAATCTTGCGATGCTTCTTTTCAAACCATGGCGTGGTGGTCAATCGGTCTGCAGGTGAGGAAGTCTCAACCCGCTTGTAGGTGCCACCCAAGGACTGCAGCCACACACCAATTTGTCGTTCGGTGGCGGCATCCACAGAGGCGTCCGTGCCATAGTGCTTGTCAAGGCTGCCCATGATGCGCTGCCAAGAAGACTTAGACAGCATGGCCGGTGGGTAAGCCATGTGGCAAGACGCACATTCGTTTTTGTAAGCAGGCAGCACATTGGCTGGCATGAGCGGCCTGTCGGCGAAAGCGGCGGTCAGTAAGCCTAAGCTCAAAACCACAGTCATCGAACTGCGAATCATCCATTGTTGAACTCTCATTTCATGTCCTTCACGTAAGCCACAACATCTGCTTTTTCAAGGGGAGCGCACTCCCTGCTCAGCACGTCTTTGCAATTTCTGCGAAACCACTTTTCAACTTTGGCTGAATCTGAAAATCGATCTGGATTGACCCAAGGCGCCAAGGGTGCGATGGTTTTGCCAGTGCTGGCATGTTTTCCCGGCTGTGCGGGTGAAGCACCGTGACAAGA
>Ga0114974_10004220_pt1 | contig 10752 bp, 16 predicted proteins | sample S_130206_EF_Meta_FD_87318 | JGI IMG/M metagenome (GOLD analysis project Ga0114974, IMG submission 87318) | Freshwater microbial communities from Lake Simoncouche, Canada to study carbon cycling - S_130206_EF_MetaG | ecosystem: Environmental > Aquatic > Freshwater > Lake | place: Lake...
CAGGACAACCGTTAACTGATTCATCACCTGACTTAGGTTCAATCATCTTCTTAGCTTTTAATACTGCTATTACTACTGGATTACTTGGCATTAGCAGTCCCACTTCTTTAATGCAAGAGCCTTACGTGTTGGTCTTCCCTTGGAATCTTTCATTGGTCCTGGATTTCCTTCCATACGTGCGCAAAATGATTTTCTTCTTGCTGCAGATTTTGGTGACTTAGCTGCCTGCTTAGCAGTAACTGGTGGCTTTAGATTCATACCTTGTGCTTTTGCTGATGCGCGGCCTTTAGCATTCAATCCACCTGTAGGGCTTTTGCCTTCTTTGCGTTGCCATGCAGGAGTTTTAGCCATTACTTCTTTTTCCTTGCAGCTTTCATATTATCAATTAAATTTGGGTAAGGTCTACCTGCTGCTTTAGCAGAAGCTTTTGCTGCTGCCTTTTTAGCTGGTGATAATTTAGTTGATTTCTTTTTTGGGTTAGGAGTATCCCAAACCTTTTTAGTTGTCGACTTCATAGCACCGTATCCTGGATTACCTGGCATTACTTAGCGCTTGCGTATATACCAACAGAAACTTTTATAGCAGTACCTACTACGGATACATAAGTTGTTGGGTTAGCAAAGTAAAAACCAAATTCTGCTAAGCCAGCTACAGAACCTCTATAGTTTCTAGTAAATGCTGATGGAGTTGAACCAGAAACTGTTTCTATTTGAGATACCAATGAAGCATCTTCTGCATCATTAAGCGACCACAATGCTGGTGAACTTTCGTCATTGTTTGCTCCACCCCAGAATGAAATTGTTCCAATCCAACCTGTTGGTGCTTCAACAGTTATAGCTATTGTGTCATAGCCAGCAACGTTAATTGGAAACCAGTCAGCTGGATAGTTATATGCGCCACCTGAACCATTGTATGTGTATATCTTTTGAAATTGTTGATACATTATTTACCTTTTGCTTTCTTTATAGATTTGCCGGCTTCACTAAGTGCAATTGCAATAGCTTGCTTGCGTGATTTAACGATTGGTGCTTTCTTAGGTCCTTTAGGATTTACTCCACCATGCAATGTGCCGGCTTTGTATTCTTTCATTACTTTAGAAATTTTTGCTTGTGCAGCAGTTTTCTTTTTCATTAAAGTAGTTTTCCTTTTTTACGCATTGCTTTTTTTGCATTAACTTTAGTTCCAAGATTTTTATCACCAGTATAAGGTTTTGCTGCTTTAGCTGGAGGATTCTTAGGCATTGCTCTTCTTGCCATTGAACCAGAAGATTTGCTATTGCCACCCAACATACTTGCAGCTTTAGAAGCTACTTTACCGGCATTCTTTACAACATCTTTTGGAGCAGAGTAAATATCTCCAATAGTTATATTAGCAACTTTGCCTGCAACCTTTTCTGCACCCTTAGCAACTGCTTTGGCACCTTTAACAGCACCTTTGCCTACTGCTCCTACAAATTCTGCGTCTTGCTTAACTTGATTGCCCATTGCCTTAAGAACATCTTTGCCTTCACCTACGATGCCTTTACCGCTATTCATCTTTTGACTTGCTGCTTTTCCAATTGCTTTTCCAGAATCGGAACCTTGAGCAGATTGAAATGCTTTGCCCATTGGGCTATTCATTACTTCTGTAGCTCTGTTTACCTTTTTACCTAGTGCTGGTTTCTTACTTGCCATCTTTTTTTCCTACTTTCTTTAATACTTCTAGTCGTTGTTTAGTTGTGGCTAATCTTTTTTCTGCTTTGGTCACTTCTTTTTTAGCAGCTTTAACTGCTGGTACTTCTATCTTTTTGCCTTTAGTTACTTTTCCTGTTTTAATTTTAGGATATGATTTTATTTCTTTCTTCATTTTTTGTCCTTTAAATGCCAATCAATATGACCATCTAGTTTGTCAGCAATCTTGTCTATCTTGCCGGCTAGAACGCCGTGTTGTTCACTGCTTTCTTTTCTAAACAATTGTATTAATACAACCATTGGTCCACCTATAATAGCAACAGTTAGCGGAACTAACCACTCTATCATAAGCTTTTATTGTTTCTTAATTGTATACAGTTTTTGCATTCTCTACCTGTTGGACGATAATAAATATTTTCTTCAGTAAACTCATGTCCTCTTTTGCAATGGGTTTTACGAGCATTGTTATGATTTCCTGCAATCAACATATCTTTCATATTTTCCTTGTGAGTTCCCGCATAAATATGTTCTGGATTAACACATCTTGGATTATTGCATGTGTGATTAGCGGAAAGTTCAGCTGATATATTTTCTTTATAAAGGATATAGGATGCTCTAGATGCTTTAATCTTTTTTCCATTAATCCAAAATTTTCCATAGCCATCTTTGCAAGGGTTTTTCCATAACCAACAATTGTCAGTTTTAACAAATTTACTTTCAAATCGTTGCAAAGTTGTATTTTCCATCAGATTAATTCTTTACGACTTGATATTTTTTCGATGCCAGGCATTGCTTCATACATTCTTTGAGTCTCTCTAATGGTTGTATCATTCCATGTAGACTTGCCATAACTTGCTCCCCTGAACCCAAACTTGATGCCTTTGATGTGGCAGCTAAAGCAAATACCACGTTTGATATCATTCTCTTCTGAAATTTCTTTGGAACAATCCAAACAGTGCATAAAAAACTCCTATATAAGTATAGTTCACTCGTTACATTATATCAGTAACTATTGAATTCACCTATCCAATAACGCTCTTTAGTCTTAATTGGCTTATGTAATTTCTGTTCAAAGTATTTAATGGTTCCCCATTGAACATCTGTTTTAGCCTTATATTCCGGGAGCCAAACGTATTTGAGCATCTGGTTAGCAATAGCTAAAGACATTACACGGTCGTCGTGTGGAGAACCGTGCGTAGAGCCATTGTCATCACGGACAAAGGTCTTAAGTTCAGCTATCGTATATTCACATCGTAGGTCTAATGCACCATCTCTTAGGTTAGCACTTAGTTCGTCTATAGCTAAAGGCTTAGTTAAGGTTGTTGTGCGCCAACCCAATGCCTCTGTGGCTTCAGCGTGGCGTTGGTTTAGTCTACGTTGTCTATAAAGATTAATATAATTAGCTTTATTTAAAGCAGTTAAAGTTGTTAAACCGTGGTTATTAGACTCAACTCCTATTAAAGCTTCATTATAAAAGAACCCCAATGCATAAAGAACTTCTTCACCAAACTTGTCTGGGTCAATATGCCCATGCCAGTGGGCTACTACAACACCAGACTTAGCATCAATAACATGAGCGGTAGAATAGTCACCTCTAGCCAATCCTTCGGCCACGTCAGCTCCAATGGCGTAAACACCTCCAGCTTGTGGTGTTTGCCATATGGAGAGCGGTCCACCGGAAGACTCAAATATATAAGAGTTTCGAACATCAGAGAGTTTTTTATTAAAACCTTTCTTAGGGGTTGTTGTAATAAATCTATTTAAAGCATCAATATCAAATACTGGTCTGCCCGAACGAATGAATGCTTCTTCCGGGTTAGATGGGTACTCTTGGTGTAATTGCCATATTGGTAGTTCTGCGGCTTGAGCATCATACCAGGCTTGGTCACGACCAGATGCCGACCATGGAAAGAAGATTCCACGGAAACGGTTAGTCCCAGTCTGTGACCCATGCCACAAGTTAAAGAATATATTACCTTCACCCTTGGCAGTAGATAAACAGATTACACGACCACCTACGTCTGCAATTGGCTCTATTGATGCCCAGGCTTCCTCAGGGTTAGGCAAAAACGCCATCTCGTCGATTATAGCCAGATACACTGATTCACCTCTAGCAGGCTCGTTAGCAGATGGCATTGATTCAATTACAGAGTCATTACTAAATGACATCTTAAGAACGTTATTTTGCAATAGTTCAGGACCAGACAATCTCATCCAATCAGGTATAAATTTATAAATATACTTAGCCTTTTGTAGAAGCTTCGTAGCTTCACGTTCAGTCTTTGAAAGCATAACTACGAATCTGTCTGGCCAAAAGAAGGTAATCCAGAAGGCATATGCTGCAGCCAGGGTGGAGAATCCAATCTGACGTGCTTTAAGCACTATAGTATATCTTTCACCTAACCATGTTTTAACAGTTTCTTTTTGCGCGTCCCTTAAAACAAAAGCAATGCGTCCTTGATTAGGATGTTTAATATAAGCATAGTTTTCACAGAAGAAAGCAAATGCTTCTGCTAGTTCTGCTGGTGTTGCGTTCTCTGGACCACGGCATTTTCTAAAGTTATATTCGTTTAAGAGTTCATCTAAGTTCACGCCAAAATTCCAATCCTGAATAACGCTGTATTGTTTCCGGCAAGAACACGTCTTCTGGTTTGCGGGATTTCTTTTCTATTGTGGGACGGATTGTGTGTAGATTCTTAATGCGCGTAAGACTGTCTTCGGAGATGCCTGAGACATCTTCAATATTCTCAAATTCGTGATTGTATTTCTCAATTTCCAAGTATTCATATATTTTATTAATTTCCTTCTGTGGGTTGTTTATAAAATCATCGTAATCTACAAAATGAAATAAGTGCCTATATTCTGGAATTAAAGCATGCTTCATAAACTTTAAACTTAGTGAAACATCTTTATCATGTCGCATTAAGAAATCTGCTCTTCTATCTGCTAATGGTTTATCTGGAAATGTTTCGTTTAATACTTGCTCATCCATTTGATTATCTTTAGAATCAGGGTGAGCATTAATGATTGTATCAAAAGAAGTTAAAACATCTAACACGTTTCTCACTGGACATATTATTTTAACATTCTTTGTAATATATCTAGCTATGACTTCTACACCTTGCGGGCTTGGCCAATTAAGATTCTTATCAATAATATATTTAGCTGACTTATCTTGATAGAACGCATGTGGAATTGTAGCAATAACATCATCTATTGCAGCACTTCTGCTGTAGTCAATGTTCTCTAATTCATTATGGCTTTGTGACTGCGTGACCATCATTCTAAATAATGGACTTGCCGGCGAAACCCATATGTCTGGATTTTGATTTAATATTTGACTAATGATAGTTGAGCCAGAGCGTTGCATTCCTGCTAAAAAAAAGAATTCCTTCATATTATTTCCTTCGTAATTTAATTATGCGTTTGTTGCCATTACATACCAGTTGGTACCATCATACACTATAGTACTGAATCTGCCATCGTTTCCAGAATTAATTAGTGTTCCCAATGTACCATCATTATGAGGATAAACATTTGACGATGCTGAATCAACTTTATTATTAGTCCAGTTAATGATTGTTACTTCGCGCCCTATATATGCAGAGCCAGATGGCAATGTTACAACTATATCAGAAGACGCGTTGTTAACAACCCAGTTTTCAGTATCAGCTAAAGTAAAGTTTGCTGTCTTTACTACTGGTGCAGTTGTTGCATTGTATTTAGAAACTTTAGAATAACCTGTTATTGATGCGCGACTTGTATCGATATCAAATCCAACACCAGGAACTCTAAAGTTTGTAACTGAAGCGTTACCTAATGTTATCTGATTATCTACAGTTGCAGATGATGCAGCTGCACTATAACCAATGACAGTATTATTAATACCTGTTGTTAATGCGCTACCAGCCCCATAACCAAGCGCTGTGTTATTTGCGCCAGTTATATTTGATTGTAATGCTCCTAAACCAATTGCAGTATTATAAGCACCAGTTGTAGTACTTTGACCTGCGGTATAGCCAAGCATTGTGTTACTGCTACCTGAAGTTAAACCAGCACCAGCACTATTTCCTATTGCAACGTTATTACTTGCTGTTGTAGAAGTTTGCATTGTTCCAACACCCATTGCAGTGTTGTTAGAACCTGTTGTATTGGCTTGCAAACAAGCTGGACCCACTGCAGTGTTGCCACCACCACCAATAGTGTAGCGCAAAGCGTTAACACCAATAGCGGTATTATAATTATCGGTTTGAGATGTTGCTAATGCGCTAGAACCTATTGCAGTATTTTCATGACCAGTAGTTAATGCATTACCTGCGCCGCCACCAATAGCAGTGTTTTGATAACCAGTTGTATTAGCTGCTAATGCTGCATAACCAATTCCAATATTTCCTTGACCTGTTGTATTTGTTTGTAAAGCACCACCACCAATACCAATGTTTTGTGTGCCAGTAGTGTTAGCGTTTAATGCACCAGAGCCCATGGCAATATTATTGTCACCAGTTGTGTTATATCGCAATGCTTGGTTGCCAATTGCAATATTACCATTTGCTGTAACAGCTGCATATAATGCTGCTTGACCTATAGCTATGTTATTAGCACCAGTGGTGTTAGATAATAATGCGCTGTCACCAATAGCTATGTTGTTTATACCAGTAGTATTAGAATTTAATGCACCAGCGCCGATAGCTATACTTGCATCAACTGTGTTAACTGCTAAAGCGCCACCACCAAGAGCAACGTTTTTAGAACCTGTTGTGTTAGCCGCTAAAGCACCAGTACCCACAGCAGTATTATTAATACCTGTTGTATTAGCCTTTAAAGCATTAAGACCAATGGCTAGGTTGCCAGTACCAATAGTGTTAGCTCTCAAAGCATCAAAACCAATTGCAACGTTTTGAGCACCAGTAGTGTTAGCTAATAATGCGTTGGCACCAATTGCAATAAGAGAAGTACCAGTAGTATTAGCTACTAATGCTTGGTTGCCAATTGCAATATTACTGCTAGCTGTGCTTACCTTTAAGGCATAAAAGCCTATAGCAATGTTACCGCTGTGGGTTGTTGCTGTGGCTAATGAGCCTGCACCAACAGCAATATTAAAATAACCAGTTGTTAAAGCGTTCATTGCGCCTTGACCAATAGCAACGTTTAAACCATATCCCGAAAATCCACCAGTGGTAGCAGCCTGCATAGCATTATTGCCAATGGCTATGTTAGAACTGTTTACTGTTGCTAATTTTAAAGCATTTTGTCCAATAGCAATGTTATTAATACCTGTTGTATTAGCATTTAAAGCAAAATCACCAATTGCAACAAGACCTGATGAAGTAGTAGTATTTTGTAAAGCTTGACGTCCAATTGCAACGTTATAGTTACCACTTGTTAATTTGTTCATTACACCATTGCCAATGGCAATGTTATGACTACCAGTGATACTTGATGTTCCAAGAAATCCACCAAACATTACTTGTTCGCCAATTGCAATATTATTATCACCATTATTGCTATAGCCGGCATAAGAACCAATGAAAGTATTTTTACCACCAGTTGTATTGTAGAATGCTGCGTTCTCACCAATTACAGTGTTCTTATCACCATTGTTTAAACCTAATGAGTAGTGACCAATGGCCATGTTGCGCGAACCAGTTGTTAAACCACCAGCATAGTAATCGCTACCACCAAGTGCACGGAAACCTAATGCTACGTTTCTTAAACCAGTTGTAAGTTTACTTAATGCTTGAGCACCTAATGCATAGTTGTAACCACCAGTTGTCAAAGCTTTCATTGACTCTGCGCCAATGGCAACGTTTAAACCAGCTGCAGCACCTGGAGCTGTTCCATTCATGGCCAAATAACCAGCTGCCATATTGAAGCCAGTTGCACCGGAATTAGCAAGGTTTCCAGTTGTTTGATAAACTATCCAACCAGCTCCTGTCGGGCCGGTGGCTCCTGCTGCTCCAGTCGGTCCCGTGGGTCCGGTCACGGTAGATGCTGCACCTGTAGCTCCGGTCGGTCCCGTAGGACCTTGTGCTCCTGTGGGGCCGGTTACGGTAGATGCAGCACCTGTAGCTCCCGTCGGGCCTGTGGGGCCTGCCACACCTGTAGCTCCCGTCGGGCCGGTGGCACCTGACGCACCCGTCGGGCCTGTGGGGCCGGTTACGGTGCTAGCAGCACCTGTGGCACCCGTGGGGCCCGTCGCGCCTGTGGGGCCCGTAATAGTAGAGGCAGCTCCTGTGGAACCCGTCGGTCCCGTGGGGCCCGTGGGGCCCGTGGCACCTGCTCCTCCTGTCGGGCCAGTCGGACCCGTTGATGTAGTTAAATAAGGAAGTCCATTCCAGTTGGTAGTACCATCGCCAATCTTAGCTTTGTTGGTATTATACTCATAACCAATTTCGCCGGCAAGCAAAATAGGATTGTTAGCAGTCCAGTTTGCAGCAGTGTCACGTCTTACTTGTACAACAACGGCCATTTAAAATCCCCTTGCATCGTAATCGAAATCTCTTCTTGTTTCAAAATCATATTGAGATGTGCCAAATGTAGTAGCAGCTGGAGTTAAAGAACCAGCCGTACCTGTGTTAGCATCAAAAGCACCAGCAGCAGTAGTAGTTGAAGCTAGAGCTGTAATATTTGAGTTAAGCAAATAGTGGAATTGAACGCTTGAAGAACTGCCGCCATCAATCAAATCTTCCTGTTGGTGGTCTACCAATAGGTCAGACTGTTGCTTATACAGTTCTCTCTTGAGGGTGTTCATCATCCTAGACAGCAGCAAGTTGCTGTTGCCCTGAATGGTATTGTTACCCGGCGCACTCCATACAGCTCTCAGAAGTTACTCCTTATTCTTAATCTTCTGTTGTGTTATTTCGACTATCATTGCCTGAAGTTCGGCATCTGATAAATCTTTAACACTTGATTCAGTTTTAATATTAACAGTTTGAGCTTGTTGCAAAAAGCCAGTAGCTTTTAAATACAACTCAGCACTCTTAGTGTCACCCGATACACCCTTGATGTATAATGCATCTAATAGTGATTGAGTTCTTTCTGGCGATTCCGCCAAACCTTTAACTCCAATGGACCAACGCTCAATGAAATTTTTTTTCTTTTCCCATGTGCCTAAGGTGTTAATGTGTACACCATGTTCTTCTGCCCAAGCTTTTTTAGTTTCAGGGGTTCTAGCATTTTCAGGTGTAAGCAGCCAGCTTAGGTATTCTTCTTGGGCATTGGTTAAGAAGAGTGCTTCGGTTCTTGACATGAAATCCTTATCCTTCGGGAAAAAAAGTGTTCTATATGTAAAGATAATCTGTTACATCATACATTACTAGTATAGCATCTGGAATTTTAAGTACCAAGGTTAACGGAAGGTTAACAAGATGAACATTAGATGAATTGTCAAAAGAAGTTTGTTAATGACGCCCCATAACTCCCTACTATATGATACGATGGTTACTCGAGCTAAAAGAGCTCTAGCTAAACAAGCTAACAAGCAGCTTATTATATCAGCTCTAGCTAGTTAGTTAGCTTAGCTTTCAAGTAACCAGAGCCAAGTAACCGAAGGAGATAATATGCAAACTTATACGGGAACCATAGCTAAGCAAGTAACCATCTTGCCAGATGTGGTCTTCTCAGCAATTAAGTTACCCGCTGGTAGCAAACCAATCCAGCTTGTAGCTTTTCCAGGTAAATGCCCTAATGCCGTAATAGACGCTTTGAGCCGTGAGCCAGGTTCTAAAATAAGTATTAAAGGAAAGCTTAAAATAAATAATAAAACAAGACAACAAGAAATAATAGTAGAAGGAGCATACTAATGCCTATTAAAAAAGATGAACAAATATCAGGCTGCATAACACAAGTGCCTACAGTTAAGGGAAAGCTTATAATTGGCAAAATGAGATTAGGCGGCAATGAAGAAGTAAAGATTGTAGGCTTTAATACACTTGATGCCAAGATTAAACAAAAGCTTTTTAATGTACAGCTAGACCAAACTGTTACGGTATTTGGCCGTCATGAGCCAAACTCCCAAATGGGCAATAGAGTCGTAGCCAATGACATCTCCGATGCCGAATCCACCCCATCTGATATATCACCAACAATACAAGTTGCAGACAAGCTTCCGCCAAAAAATATTTTTACTAAGAAATCTACTCTCAGAGAGAATATGGCTAAAAGCTTTTATCCTGGTCCTTTATTTGAAAATGACCCGTATGCCATAGACCCAGCAGTAGACTTTATCGAATCTGACCTAATTAAAATATGCACAACTGTAGGTGGCAACGCTTTCTATACAGACAGCCGCCTCTGGTGGGTTAAAGACCATGAGACCATGCGCAATAAAATGATATTGCCGCCAAAACTAAGAGAGCTTTATTTAGCTCAGCATAATATTTCAGCTCTATATTCCACTTCAGTCTTATGGGATGAAGAAGAACTAGAAAAGGAACCATTGCCGCAAGGTTGTCCAGCAGAGTTCTGATATGTAGGATTTTGAAAGAGACAAAATCTCTGATATACTGGTAGCCTCTTAGGAAAGCCCTAGGAGACGTTAGGAGCAATCCTAGCGTACATAATCAGTGATGATGAACTAAATAGTAACTTTACTAGGTTGGGGACAACTTAGAGCTTTCGTGAGGAAAAGACTTAGGACTAAACACCCTAGGTCTTTTTCTTTTATGTCCCTAAATGTATTTGGCATGTTGTAATGATATTTAAAGGACGGTACTTGGTCAACTGACGTACGGGGGGTTAGGGATTTCTAGATATCCTGCTTCGCCCTGTGTAGTACGGTACCCTACTGTGATAGTGGTGGTAGGGGGGGTGCTATGGGGGTGTGCCTTGGGGTATGTATGTAACACACTGAGTATGATGAGGGTGTGTATTGGGTGGTTATGGTGTCAGGGCTGTCTGTGTTTGCATTAGGGTATATGTCTATAGTCTCTCTCTATGATTATAATATAAAAGGATTAATTGATTGATTGGCGCGACCCATTGGTTGAGGCCGGCAAAGAACAATGCCTGATATATCATAAGAATATTACTAAAAGAAGTTGCAATGGATGAGATGAGATGATATACTGATGTAGTCAGTTAG
>Ga0114974_10004221_pt1 | contig 10751 bp, 8 predicted proteins | sample S_130206_EF_Meta_FD_87318 | JGI IMG/M metagenome (GOLD analysis project Ga0114974, IMG submission 87318) | Freshwater microbial communities from Lake Simoncouche, Canada to study carbon cycling - S_130206_EF_MetaG | ecosystem: Environmental > Aquatic > Freshwater > Lake | place: Lake...
CCTGATGTCTTGATTTTCAGCGCTGTTGACGTCGCGTCATAAGCACCAAACGGTGCATCAGCAATCCGGAGCACTTCAGTGAGTCCTGCGCTTGGCAACATAGCTGCGAAGGAGTTCGCTGTGTTAATTGCTGCAGGCACAGGGAAGGTGATTGTTGCAACCTTGCTCGCGCCAGCAGCCTTCAATCGAGTAACCGAGGAGGTTGACACGTATGCGATGCTGCCAGGGCCTGTTGCTGGGAAGTTGTTGAGCTGTGACAGGCCAGTTGCACCGTTGTTAATTCCGATTGTTGGAATATTGTTGGTTGCAAGGTAGGGCATCATGGTGTCCGCTGTGGTCTCTTGGATGACAGCGAAAGCCTTTTCGTCTTGCACTGCCTTATTAGCGGCGGTCACCTGTGTGGTTCCGTTTGAAGCATCGTCGATCACCACGGAAGTGAGCTTGCGACCAAAGATGCCGCCCTTGGCGTTTTCCTGGTCAAGGCGAAGCTTGACTGCCTCATTGAAGCCCTTGAAGTTCGCTGCGTTAGCGCCAGTAATCGACTGGATGATCGCGAACTTGATGGACGAGCTAGTAACGCCATCAACTGGTGCGCAACTTGCCGTGCTAGTCGCTGCGGTCACCTTGGGCGCAGGCTTTGGAGCTGCCATTGCGGTACTGGTAGCCAGCGTGAGCACTGTTGCGGCACTAAGCGCGCCGATGGCAAGAGTCTTTGACCGACTCCTGCTGCTTGATGCTGTCATGAATTCCCCTTGGATTTTCTCGATGAGGCGTTGTGCCTGATCTGTGAGGTGGTGAAGTTCGTGTTAAGTTTCGGTTGCGACGGTAGCCACGCGCGAGGGTTACGAGGAAGAATTTTCAGTGAGTGTTATGAATTTGTTATAGACCATGTCCGAAATAATATGATAAATAGGATATATCGTTTTCGTGCAGAAATATAGAAATATAGAAATATAGAGAGGTCAGTAGTGCATTCTCCAGGTGCGCGCTTTAAGTCCTGATGAGTACTGAAACATGCAAGCCGTGAATCTTAGGTGAGAACTTCAATCATCTCATTTCGTCTTATGCAGCGTAGATCTCAGTTAGCATTCGCGCAATTGTGAGTCCACGCTTTTCCAAGGCATTGATAGCTATGCAAAGCATAAACAGGAAGACGAAATCATGAAAATGCAGGATTGGTCGTTGGATGGAAAGGTCGCGATTGTGACCGGGGCTGCAGTCGGTGGAATCGGTGAGACTTTTGCTTTGATGTTGGCAGACGCCGGTGCCAGTGTGGTGTGCGCAGATATTAATTTCGAAGGCGCACAAGGCGTTGCTGATCGGGTTAACGAGTTAGGCGGTCGCTCCTTAGCCGTGCGGGTAGATGTCACCGACGAGAAATCTATTGATCAAGCGGTCGCAGCAACTGTTGCTGCATTTGGCGGTGTCGATATCTTGATCAATAACGCGGCACTCATGATTGCGCTTGTTGGCACTTCACTCATCGACTACACCCGCGAACGCTGGGACGAGGCGATGGCTGTCAATGTGACCGGATCCTGGATGTTCGCAAAAGCAGTAGTGCCTTCGATGACTGCGCGCGGTGGCGGGCGCATCGTCGGAATGAGTTCGCTGGGTGCTTATCCAGCTGGCAGCGTGTACGGGATAACCAAACTCGCGATGGTTGGGCTTACAACATCCTTGGCCGGTGAACTTGGTCCCTTGAATATTACGGTCAATGCGATTGCTCCGGGATTCACCCAAAGTGAAGCGGGAATGAAGCTGACTCCTCAGTCAGGTCCGATGCGCGAAGCCATTGAAGCCAGAGCCGCTACGCGGGCGACTGGCACACCGCAAGAACTAGCAAACGTGCTTCACCTGTTAGTAAGCAAGGCAGGCGATTGGATAACTGGACAAGTTATCCACGTCGATGGTGGATCTATCCGGCGTCCGTAGTTCGATGAATCTCCTGAGGTCGCCAGAAAATCACACGCATCAAACGTTAATTACTTCTGCCACCTCAACTGAAGTGAATTCAGTGCCATCATGCCTGCAGTTGCTTCCGTAGGAGTTTCGTCAATCCAGTAGTTTGGAATACGACGATGCCATTCTTCATAAGCGATGTTGAGTTCCTCGCGCGCAAGGTGCGAACCTAGGCAGCGATGCGGCCCTGCACCGAAGGTGATGTGTGAACTCATCGGACGATTGAAGTCGATCTCGAGAGCATTTGGATGTTGTGCTTCATCTCGTCCAGCTGAAGGCAGACTCACCACAATATAATCACCAACATGGATCGGGCATCCGGCAATTTCAGTGTCAACCGCGGCCTGTCGTCCTGGATTAACGATCGGATACGCGCGCAGTAATTCTTCGGTTACTTTGGGAGCCAGCTCAAGATTGTCTGCAAGCTGTTGACGATGCTCTGGATGCGTAGCGAGATGCAAGAAGCCATATGACAGTTCCGACGTGACGGTGTCTAGGCCAGCCATGAACATCAAGAGATAAAAGCGAGTGAGTTCGTCATCGCTGACGGGGCGGTCAGAGATTTGCCAGTTGAGAGCGTCGGTCGCAATACCTGCTGGTCGGTCTTTTGGATCCATTGCGCGTCGCTCAATAATCATTTGAGCGAAGTATTGCGTCACTGCTGTTTGTGCAGCGACAGCATTCTTGCGATTTTCAATTGGATCGGGTCCTTCTGGATGCAAGATCGCAGATTCCCAGGTGAGGAAGTCATCGAGCTGATCAAGTGGGAGTCCGAAAATCTGGAGAAATATCGCGGTTGGATAACGAAGAGCAAAGTCTCTGACAAAGTCGCAGCTACCTTTTTCAACGAGTTCTTCAATCAAACTCACCGCGCGAGCACGTACGCCCTCTTCCCAGCCCTCGACTCTTCCAGGAGAAAAGTAAGGGGCGAGCAATCGGCGCCAAGCCATGTGATCGGCACCATTGAGCAGCTGCGGAATCAAAATGAATTTGGTTGGGTCACCTGTTTCCATGCTGACGGAGGGTTGTGGAAAAGTCTTAGAGTCCTGGGTCACTCGTAGCGCAGCCTCATGCTCGGTGACGAGGAAAAACCCTTTGGCCCCATACGGCACTTTGAGAATCGGGGCAGCCGCCCGAAGCTGATCAAACATCGCGTGCCCGGCCAAGGCTGGACGAGCCGAACCGCTCCACGTGATGTTGGCGACGGGGCAAGATTCCCCAGCGGTGATTGAAATTTCTCGATCAGTCATTTCTTGCGTCATGGAATCCTCCTGAGGCGTGGACCAATGCACGAATACCTAGCGATAGGTGGATAAATTGAGCTCTCATCCACCTGTGATTTCAGGTTAACATCGTGAACAGCGATTGCACCCAAGGTTTCTGGATGTCTCTGCAGACGATTAGTCGCTTATCGATACAAAAGCGGCGAATACCCCGTGAGGTTTTGAAGTAAATCCCTCAGCACGGCCCAGCGTGGAAACCGCGCCGGCTGAGTAGCCAAATACACACAGTTGGCGCACCTTACGATCCGACTAGACCTAGACGGCTAGATTGTGATCGGAAAAAAGCAATTCAACGAGAAGTGAGAGTGCGATGGCTATCGGCGAAGATCTTGACACAGCACTTGTGGGCATCCTTGAGTCAGTGGCAAGTGAGAGTCTGGACAACCTTTCCGTAGAAGAAGTCGCGTCGGCCGCTGGTGTTTCGCGCGCTAGCGCTTATCGATATTTCGGCGATCAGCCTGAACTCTTGCGTCGTGCATTACGTCTGAAAGCAAAAACTCACGGGGATGCATTTCTCGCGTCGATCAAGCCAAATCTGTCTGTGCAGGAGCTGCTACAGAATTCCTGGCGCTATACCGCTGAAAATGTTGTTCAAGATCATGTGTTTCAACGCCTTGTTGAGCTTGAACCGAATTCGACTATTGGTCGAGAACTCATGGCAACGATCTACGGTGAAAAATTAAGTGAAGGTCAAAAATCAGGGGAGATTCGTAGGGATCTCTCAGTTGACGAAATTATTGATTGGCTATTGAGCCAACGGGAGTTCTTCATGTCTGAGCAAATGGATCCTGAACTAGCAAGTCAATGGACGGACAAATTTTTGATGCCGATTCTTCGACCTCAGCCCGAGTGGGAAGATAAGTTCAGTGCCAGAGTTGACCTGTTATTAGACGATATTCAAGAGGGCTTAAAGTTTGTGGAAACACAGGCATCAACAGGACAAAAGAACTTACATCGCGCGCTGAAAACCTTAAGTGATGTTCAGTAATTCAATTCCGCGTTATTGAGCGCTGTCTGTCTAATTCTGTAGTGATTCGCGTTCGATGGTTATTGATGTATTGAGCTGTGCGACTTGCAAGCGCACATCCTCAAGGAGTACGTTCATTCGTGCAGCAAGCCATTCGTTGGGATCACCTTGCGGCACAATTGCAGGGGCGACGAACCTTCTAAACCAGATGCGAGTTGAATTTTCATCATTATTAATTCGTTGGCAGATTTCATTTTGTTGGAGCAGCCAATCATGTAATTCAGTTACTGCGATATCAGATCGCAGTTGATTGTCTGCTTGCGCAGCAACAAGTGCATCCGTGAAAGTCGAGGTCGCCAGATCGGCGCGAATTTGGTGCGGGTTTGAATCCTGGACGAGACGAGAAAGTTCTTCAAGTCTGCGATCTTCTCGATTGTGGCGTTCAGACAGCACCCACGCTTCTTCGATGCGCTGAACCACCGTCAGTGAAGGTGGGAGTTCTTGCAGAAGCCGTTCACTCATTTCAAGAGCAATGGCAAATATTGCTCGTCGGCGTAGTTCATCGCGCGAACCAATATGGCGATATGCCGTTGCTCGACTAATCCCTACGGAGTCAGCAAGTTGTTCAATTGTGAGCGACAAGATTTCATCAGTGCTCATTGGCCAAACGAGCGAAGCTAAGGACTGGTCCAGTCGTTGCGCCACCGTTTGATCGATACTGCTCGTGATGTCTGCCACCGCAAAACCTTTCACTTATGAATGACCGAAGGTATCGCATGAGTTCCCTTGCTATCAGTACGAGCGATGAACAAGGTCCGTTATTTCGGCTCGTCGGCCAGCAGTTCAGCTCATGCATCATCGAAGAATGAGGTAATATTTTGCCAAAAGTTGCGGCCTACCTTGTCTCAATCTTGCGACGCGGGTAAAGTTGCGTCTACAAACTATTCCGAGGTTTATAGGACTTCTTGGTCTTTGCGCAGGTAACTGTGGATCGTCTCGAAATCACCATTCGCGAGTGAGGAACATGATGGCCAAGCAGGTCGTTCAGATCAGCAAAGTGATTATTCGTTTTGCCGGCGACTCTGGTGACGGCATGCAAATGACAGGCGATCGGTTCACCTCTGAGACCGCAGGTCTTGGTAACGATCTTGCGACGCTGCCTGATTACCCTGCTGAGATTCGGGCCCCTCAAGGAACTCTTGCAGGTGTGAGTGCCTTCCAGCTGCACTTCGCGGATCATGAGGTACTGACCCCTGGAGATCAGCCAGATGTTTTAGTTGCAATGAACCCGGCAGCCCTGCGTGCGAATATCGGTGACCTACCGGCTGGCGGTGAACTCATAGCCAATACCGATGAATTCACCAAGCGTGCTTGGGAAAAAGTTGGGTATGCCGCAAATCCACTTGAAGACGAAGCATTCCTTCAGAAGTACCATGTGCATCCCGTTGCTTTGACATCAATGACGGTCGCGGCTCTGGAAAATATTGACATCTCGAAAAAGGATGCTGAGCGAGCAAAAAACATGTTTGCGCTCGGCTTGTTGTGCTGGTTATACAACCGTCCTTTTGAAGCAACCCTTGAGTTCCTCACAGATAAATTCGGCAAGCGGCCTGCGATTTTGGCGGCTAACGTAGCCGCATTCAATGCCGGTTGGTCTTTTGGCGAGACCACTGAAGATTTTGCGATTCAGTACGAAGTGAATCCAGCGGTGAAAAAAGCGGGCGTGTATCGGAATATCACCGGTAACCCGGCATTGGCGTATGGACTGATCGCAGCGTCGGTTCAATCCGGTTTGCCACTGTTCCTAGGCACGTACCCGATCACTCCGGCCTCGGATATTTTGCATGAACTCAGTAAGCACAAGGAGTTTGGTGTCATCACCGTTCAGGCAGAAGATGAAATCGCTGGCATCGGTGCGGCCCTGGGCGCTTCCTATGGAGGCTCTCTTGGAATCACGACCACGTCGGGTCCTGGCGTTGCCTTAAAGTCGGAAACCATCGGGCTTGCGGTAGCGCTTGAATTGCCATTGGTGATTATTGATGTGCAGCGAGGCGGGCCCTCCACCGGACTTCCAACAAAAACTGAACAGTCAGATTTGCTGCAGGCGATGTTTGGGCGCAATGGTGAATCACCAGTTCCAGTGATTGCGCCAAAGTCGCCGTCGGATTGTTTCGATGCTGCTTTAGAAGCGTGCCGTATTGCAATCGAATATCGCACGCCAGTGTTCTTGCTTTCCGATGGCTACCTTGCCAATGGCTCCGAACCGTGGCTTGTTCCTGATGCTTCGACCTTCAAGGTGATTGAGCCCAACTTTGCAACGGAAACCAACTACGTTGATAAAGATGGCAAAGATGAGTTCTGGCCATACTTGAGAGACCCAGAAACTTTGGCGCGGCCATGGGCGATTCCGGGCACCAAGGGTCTTGAACACCGCATTGGTGGCCTTGAAAAGGCAAATGGCTCTGGCTCAATCTCCTATGATCCAGAGAACCACGACACCATGGTGCGTTTACGTCAAGCCAAGGTGGATGGCATTGCCAACACGATCCCTTTGCTTGAGGTAGATGATCCGTCTGGTTCTGCTCGCGTATTGATCTTGGGCTGGGGCTCAACCTTTGGACCGATTGGTGCAGCGTGTCGACTTGCCCGCGAGGCCGGTCATCAGGTGGCGCAAACCCATATTCGCCATATCAACCCATTCCCAAGCAACTTGGGCGAAGTGTTGAAGTCATATGACCGCGTCATCGTTCCTGAAATGAACCTTGGTCAATTATCCATGCTGCTCCGAGCTAAATATCTCGTCGACATCATCAGTTACAACCAGGTGCGCGGTATGCCATTTAAGTCACAGGAGCTAGCCGATGTCATCATTGAAGTTATTGAAACTGAAAGGGCAACAGCATGAGTAACTTTCCATCTCTATCGCTCGTGCCAGCTGCAAGCGAAGCCCAAAGCGCAAAGGATTTCAAGAGCGACCAAGAGGTGCGCTGGTGTCCAGGATGCGGGGACTACGCGATTCTGGCGGCAGTTCAAAGTTTCCTACCGTCGTTGGGGCTTGCTCGGGAAAATATTGTGTTCGTCTCAGGCATTGGTTGCTCTTCACGATTTCCTTATTACCTCAATACCTACGGGATGCACTCGATTCACGGGCGTGCTCCAGCGATCGCGACTGGGCTTGCAACGAGCCGCGAAGACCTGTCGGTGTGGGTCATCACCGGTGACGGCGATGCGCTTTCAATTGGCGGCAATCACCTGATCCATGCACTTCGCCGTAATGTGAATCTGAAGATTTTGCTGTTCAACAACCGCATTTACGGCCTCACTAAAGGTCAGTACTCGCCAACGAGTGAGCAAGGCAAGATCACTAAATCCACGCCTGAAGGTTCACTGGATTATTCCTTCAATCCGGTTTCGCTGGCACTAGGCGCTGAAGCGACCTTCGTGGCTCGCACCATCGATTCAGATCGCGCGCACTTACAAGGAGTGCTAGCCGCTGCTGCTGCACATGAGGGCACAGCGCTTGTAGAGATATATCAAAACTGCAACATCTTCAATGACAATGCTTGGGAGCCACTCAAGGATTCCGACACCCGAGACGATCTATTAATGCGTCTCGAACACGGTGAAGTGATCTTGTTTGGCAAAGACAAAGGTAAAGGTGTCACTCGAACCCCAGAGGGTCATCTCAAGGTGGTCAATGTTGCAGATGTGAGTTCTGACGCGCTTATTCGTCACGATGCGCACGCAACAGATCCTGGTCTGGCTTTTGCTTTGTCTCGACTGTCTGATGTGTACTCATTAGAAAACACTCCAATCGGTGTTTTCAGAGATGTTCAGCGTCCAAGTTACGACCGACTCGTACGCGAACAAGTTGCCCAGGTGAAAGAGCGTCAGGGCGCTGGGGATCTTCAGGATCTCATCACGGGCCATGACACTTGGACTGTGAAGTAATAAAATCTTCTGCACAAGCAAAAGCGTGGCCCACTCCTAAGAGCAGGCCACGCTTTTTACATTGCTATTAGGTCAGTGCGCCAGCAATTTTGAGTTCAAGAATTTTCTCCATCGTGTAGCCATATTCAAGGAGCACCTCGTCTGTGTGCTCCGCGAATTGTGGCGCCCGCGTAAGTTCTGGGTTCACGTTGTCGAAGGTTACTGGGCTTGCGATGAGTTCACGCTCGATGCCATCTGAGTCGATAACCTTTGCAACCAAGCCGTTTGCGCGAAGTTGCACATCTTGGCTGAGTTCCCAGAAGTTCTGGACTGCAGCCCACTGGCCTTGAATTCCTGGCAACAAGGCAAGCCATTCTTCGTAGGTTTTTGTCTTGAAGTACGCAGCAATGATGGCTTTTGCCTGCGCTCCATTGGCAAAAATCGACTCTGCTGTTAGGAAGCGCTCATCAGTAACCAGCTCCGGAAGCCCAACGACCGTGCAGAAATCAGCAAAGTAACGGCCTGGCTGAAGCATGGTGAGTGTGATGAAGCGAGAGTCTGACGTCTTGTAGGTAACCGAGAGTGGATTCATTGGAGCATCAGCCGGAGCAGCTGAAGGCTTAGGCAGTGGTCCGCCGACGAGCATCGCTAGGTTTGATCCGAACTGGGTGACCCAAGCGCCAACACTGAGCAGCGAGATATCCAACTCTGAAGTTTCACCGGTTGATAGGCGTTTGTAGAGCGCTGCTGCAATTCCGCCAGCGATTGTCATGCCGCCCATGTTGTCGCCGAAAGCTCCAGTTGGCATATTGGTGATGCTTTCTTGCTCTGGATTAGTGAGCGCATCCGCAGTTCCGCTGCGTGCCCAAAAGCCAGTGGAGTCAAAGCCGCCTTTGTCGCGCTCAGGTCCTTGGTCGCCGAAGCCGGAGCCGCGAACAAAGATAATGTTTGGATTGGCTTTGCGAATATCTTCAAGGTCGATGCCTAGCTTCTTGCGTGCACTTGGAAGATAGTTCGTTAGGAACACATCGCAATGCTTTGCTAGTTCATAAATAACATCGCGGCCTTCTTGGGTGTTCAGCGCTACACCGACGCTGCGCTTACCGCGGTTAGGGCCTTCAATGATCGGAAAGAATGATGAGCCCTTTGAGGCGGCATCAAGGCCGAGCACCCGGAAGAGTCCGCGCTGAGCATCGCCGGTCTCGGCGTTTTCGATCTTAAGAACTTCAGCACCCCAGTCAGCGAGAACTGCACCAGCTGATGGCACGAAGGTGAACTGGGCTACTTCGAGGATGCGAACACCCTTGAGTGGTTGTGTCATGACAAGTCCTTTCGAGACGATGGAATTACGTGCGGTTTCTTCTTGATTCAAGGATTGAGCAAATGTTTAGACAGTGCGAACAGCGGTCATCTCGGCGATGAAGTGGTCAGCAACATCGATCAGGTAATCGCCTGCGCCAGATCCTGCAGTCTCACGCAGTAGTCGCGCATCTTTGGCAAGGGTGGGGTAAGCCTGTCCATTGGCGACGTTTTCCAGCTTGCCGGAGTTGCCGATCATTTCGATGGCGAAACTGCGACCTGAGCCAGTGGTAAGCACTTCTAGCAGCTGCGAACGCTCAAGGCCAATGCGCTGTGCCAACTCAAATGCAGCATGCGCAACGGCACTCTGGGCTGAGAGCAAAGCATTATTGATGAGCTTCGCCTTTTGTCCGGCTCCAACATCGCCAAGGCGAACAATGCGCCCTGAATGTGTTGCAAGAACATCGCGCACTGCATCGCAGGCAGCTTCAGAACCACCGAGCATCGTGGTCAAGGCACCGGCTTCAACGGCTGGTGCACCGCCACTGACGGGAGCATCGATGATCGCTAGGCCAAGTTCGGCGCCACGCTTGGCGATTGCCTCAACTTCTTCAGGTGAAACGGTGCTGTGGATGAGTACAGGTGTTCCTGGGATTACACCACTGGCTACGCCATCAGCGCCGAACAAAACGTCTTCGACTGATGCGGCATCAAAGGTGCAAATGCAAATGACATCAGAGCGGGCAGCGAGTGCTGCAGGGGTTTGCGACCGGGTTACTTCTGGACCGAAGACCTCAAGAATTTCTGGACGTCTCGCCCAAACGCTGAGCGGATAACCGCCTCGCTCGATGGCTCGCGCCATCGGCATACCCATCTGTCCTAGACCAATGAAACCCACTCGACGTAATTCGTTGCTTGACATTAAGCCCCACTCCAGTTATCGATATTGACGGTTATACATTGCATTTTTCTTGAGCCTTCATGTTTTCTACGACGCATTTTCTACGACGCAATATTCGTTGCGAAATGAAATAAGTTCCAAGTTCAGTTTGTCTGGCCATGTGGCTTTCGTCATCGGCGCAGGTCAAACTCGTGAGAAAGTCACTGGTGAACCCAACGCATGCGTCAACACCTTGGTTACCAATAGAGGAATTTCGGTAAGCAGCGGGTACTCGACTACGCGATGGGGTTGTTTTCAACGTCATAGCCCTTATGAGTCCACGGTCAGAAGCATGGCTCCAGCAGGCGTGAGTCCGCCACTGGACACGGCAGCAACTTGAGCGTTTTTGACTTGACGGTCACCACCGTCA
>Ga0114974_10004229_pt1 | contig 10741 bp, 10 predicted proteins | sample S_130206_EF_Meta_FD_87318 | JGI IMG/M metagenome (GOLD analysis project Ga0114974, IMG submission 87318) | Freshwater microbial communities from Lake Simoncouche, Canada to study carbon cycling - S_130206_EF_MetaG | ecosystem: Environmental > Aquatic > Freshwater > Lake | place: Lake...
GTGGTGAGTAAAAACGAAAACGTGGCGCGAGGCCCCGTGTTTCCTTAATACTTGGCGGAGTGGACGGGACTCGAACCCGCGACCCCCGGCGTGACAGGCCGGTATTCTAACCAACTGAACTACCACTCCTGGTAGCTAACCCTTTGCCCTTGCGAGCCAAGTCACCTGCCCTTGCGGACTGGCGGTTAACGACTTGCGCCGTCACACCCTGCGGTGATTCTGGCGACCCCACGGGGATTCGAACCCCGGTACCTACCGTGAAAGGGTAGTGTCCTAGGCCTCTAGACGATGGGGTCAAAGCCTTGGAACTCCGTTACAAGTCCACTACGAACTCAATGACAAGCTCACAGCGAACCTGGTTAAAAGTTCGCGCGAAAATCGGTGGTGGAGGTAAGCGGGATCGAACCGCTGACCTCTTGCATGCCATGCAAGCGCTCTCCCAGCTGAGCTATACCCCCCTGCCTGCGACGCCCTTGCTTTGCAGCATGTGTGCCGACGATTTCCGAGCCTCGCATTATAGCCACAAAGCCTCAGGCTCCCGGCTACGACCCACCCTCAAGCCGCCTGCAGACGCTCGAGCACCGCACTTCTGTGGCACAGCGCGAGTACCGCGTCGAGCGACGGGGTCTGGCTTGTTCCCATCACCAGCACACGCACCGCCATCGCCAGTTGCGGCATCTTCAGTCCGCTCTCAGCCAGCACTTCCCGGATCGCCAGCGCGATCGACGACTTGTCCCATCCGCACAGCGCCAGCTTTCCCGCAAGCAGACCCAGCGCCGGTCGTACGGCTTCGCTGACATGCTTGTCCCTTTCGTCGCTGACCGGCTTGACTGCGACATAAAACGCTGCGGCCCATTGCGCCAGCACGACGGTGGTCTCGCAGCGATCCTTGAACAGCGCGCAAATGCCCGGCAGCCGGCCGTCGCTGGCGTCGATCGCCTGCGACTGCAGCCGCTGCGCAACGATAGCTGCGAGCGCCTGGTCGCCCATCGCCTTGATGTAGTGCGCGTTGACCCAGTTGAGCTTGGCGGCGTCCCATTGGGCAGCGCTGCGGGCCAAATGGCGCCCGTCAAACCAGTGCAGCAGCTGCTCGCGGTCGAACAGTTCGTCGTCGCCATGACTCCAGCCCAGACGCGCCAGGTAGTTGAGCATCGCCTCGGGAAGATAGCCGGCCTCCTCGTACTGCATCACGCGGACAGCGCCGTGGCGCTTGGACAGCTTGTCCCCATCGGGACCCAGAATCATCGGCACATGGCCGTACAGGGGCAGCTGCGCTCCCAGTGCTTGCAGGATGTTGATTTGCCGCGGCGTGTTGTTGACATGGTCGTCGCCGCGCAGGACATGGCTGATCTCCATGTCCCAGTCGTCAACGACGACGCAGAAGTTGTAGGTCGGCGTGCCGTCGGCGCGCGCGATGATCAGATCGTCGAGTTCGCGGTTGGCGATAGTGATCGGCCCCTTGACCAGATCGTCCCAGGTCACGGCGCCATCGGCCGGGTTGCGAAAGCGGACCACCGGCCGAAGGCCCGAAGGCGGCGCGGGCAACTCCTTGCCGGGCTCGGGCCGCCAGCGGCCGTCGTAGCGCGGCTTGTCGCCGCGCGCGCGCTGGGCCTCGCGCATCGCGTCGAGCTCTTCGGGCTGGCAGTAGCAGTGGTAGGCGCTGCCCTCGCGCAGCATCTGCGCTATCACCACGCGATAGCGATCAAGCCGCTGCATCTGGAAAAAAGGGCCTTCGTCGTAATCGAGCTTCAGCCACTGCATCGCCGCGATGATCTGCTCGACCGCTTCCTGGGTCGAGCGCGCCACATCGGTGTCTTCAATGCGCAGGATGAAGTCGCCGCCGAAGTGCCGCGCAAAGGCCCAGGAAAAGAGCGCCGTGCGAGCGGTTCCCAGGTGCAGGAATCCCGTCGGCGAGGGCGCGATGCGGGTGCGAACTTTGCGCGGCGGTCCCGGCGCGACCGTCACAGCGCCGCCAATCCGCGCGCCAGGTCGGCCTGCAGATCGGCCACGTGCTCGAGCCCCACGGCCAGACGCACCAGACCCTGCCCGATGCCGGCGACCTGGCGCTGCTCGTCGCTCAGTCGCCCGTGCGAGGTGCTGGCCGGGTGCGACATCAGCGACTTGACATCGCCCAGGTTGGTGCACAGCAAAATAGTCTGGGTGCTGTCAAGCAGCCGAAACGCGCGTTCGCGCGACTGCTGCGCGTCGGATGCGCGCAGTTCGAAAGACAGCACCGCCCCACCCTTGCCCGACTGCTGCGCCATCGCCAGCGCGTGCTGCGGGTGGCTCGCCAGGCCCGGATAGTAGACCCGGGCCACCTCGGGCCGGGTCTCCAGCCAGCTTGCGAGTTCGAGCGCGCCCTGGCTTTGCGCCTGCATCCGGATTCCCAGCGTTTCCAGGCCCTTGAGCACCACCCATGCATTGAAGGGCGACAGCGTCATGCCGGCGCTGCGCATCACGGGCAGCAGCTTTTCGTCGATCAGGCTGCGCGAGGCGCACACCGCGCCCGCCATCACCCGGCCCTGGCCGTCGAGGTACTTGGTGCCCGAGTGCACGATCAGGTCAGCGCCGAATTTCACCGGCTGCTGCAGCGCCGGCGTGCAAAAGCAGTTATCGACCGCCAGCAGCGCGCCGGCACCATGCGCGACGTCGGCCAGCGCCCGGATGTCACAGACCTCGGTCAGCGGGTTGGTCGGCGTCTCGGCAAACAGCAGCCGGGTGTTGGGCCTGAGCGCCGCCTTCCACTGCGCGATCTCGGTCTGCGACACGAAGCTGCTTTGCACGCCAAACTTGGCGAACTCGCCACCGATGAGCTTGAGCGTCGATCCAAACATGGAGTGCGAACAGATCACATGGTCGCCGGCCTTGAGCAGCCCCATGCACATCAGCAGGATGGATGACATGCCGGTCGAGGTGGCGACCGCGGCCTCAGTGCCCTCGAGGGCAGCCAGTCGCATCTCCATGCTGGTGACCGTAGGGTTCCCCAGGCGACCGTAGGTGTAGCCCTCTTCCTCGCCACCGAAGCGGCGCGCCGCGGTGGCGGCGTCGGGTTGCACAAAGCCGCTGCTCAGATACAGCGCCTCGGAGTTCTCGCCATACTGGCTTCTGGCCAGGGCGGTGTGCACGGCGAGCGTGTCGGCGTGCAGGGGGTGGGCAGCTGGTTCTTCGCGCATGGTGTCAATCCGCGTGGTTGGGAAGTGCGAGTCGGGAATTGTCGTCCTGGCCCTCGTCGGCGCCGACCCGGCTCGCGCTCATGCGTTCAATGTCATCGGCGCCGATATCGCCGGTCACATAAACGCCGTCGAAGCAGGAAGCGTCGAAACCGTCGAGCGCCGGATTCAGGCTGCCGATGGCCCGCTTCATGCCGTCGACCTCCTGGTAGATCAACGCGTCGCAGCCGATGATCTGCTGTATCTCGGCCACCGTCCTGCCGTGCGCCACCAACTCGTCGCTGGTCGGCATGTCGATACCGTACACATTGGGGTAGCGCACCGGGGGCGCGGCGCTGGCCAGGTAGACCCTGCGCGCCCCGGCGTCGCGCGCCATCTGTACGATCTCGCGGCTGGTGGTGCCGCGCACGATGGAGTCGTCGACCAGCAACACGTTGCGGCCCTTGAACTCGCTGGCGATCACGTTGAGTTTCTGGCGTACCGACTTTTTGCGCACCGCGTGCCCGGGCATGATGAAGGTACGCCCCACATAGCGGTTCTTCACAAAACCTTCGCGGTAGGGAAGGCCCAGCAACTGGGCCAGCTGCGCTGCGCTGGGACGGCTGGATTCCGGGATCGGAATCACCACGTCGATCTCACTCGGCGGGACCGTCGAGATCACCCGCTTGGCCAGCGTCTCGCCCAGGTTCAGCCGGGCCTGATAGACCGATATGCCGTCCATGACCGAATCGGGCCGCGCCAGGTAGACGAACTCGAAGATGCACGGCATCAGCGCCGTTTTTTCAGCGCACGGCTCGCTGTGAATGGTTCCCTGCAGGTCGATAAATACCGCTTCTCCCGGGTCAATGTTGCGCAGCAGACGGTGCGAGGTTCCCTCAAGCGCGACCGACTCGCTGGCGACGACCGTCGCGCCTGCACCCCGACCCAGGCACAGCGGCCGGATGCCGAAAGGATCGCGAAAAGCCAGCACACCGTGGCCCGCGATCAGCGCGATGACGGCGTAGGACCCTCGAACACGCCGGTGCACATTGCGTACCGCATCGAACAGATGCTTCGGCTGCAGCGGCATGCCACGGGTGGTTTTCTCAATCTCATGGGCCAGCACGTTGAGCAGCACTTCGGAGTCACTCTCGGTGTTGATGTGGCGGTGGTCGGTGGTGAACAGCTCGGCCTTGAGCGCCTGCGCGTTGGTCAGGTTGCCGTTGTGCACCAGCACGATCCCGAAGGGTGCATTGACGTAAAAAGGCTGCGCCTCCTCCTCGCTGTAGGCATTTCCGGCGGTGGGGTAGCGCACCTGTCCGAGCCCGCAGTTGCCCTGCAGCGCACGCATGTTGCGGGTGCGAAATACGTCGCGCACCAGCCCCTTGGCCTTGTGCATGAAGAACTTGCGCTCATGCTGGGTGACGATTCCCGCGGCGTCCTGGCCGCGATGCTGCAGCAGCAGCAGCGCGTCATAGATCAGCTGGTTGACCGGTACGTCGCTGACGACGCCAACAATTCCACACATAGTTCCGTCCAGTTGCGAGCCCTTCGCGGCGCTAGCGCCGCGGCCGACCCGGCCCGCTCAGGGCAGGTATTTTCCAAACTCATGCGGCAGCACCGGCTTGAGGCCCTTCACCGTCGCCGTCGCCATCGCCGCCGCTGCCGACTCGGTCCACCACAGGGCCGACTGAAACGGCGTCATCGCCACCAGCACCGCGGCGGCAAGCAGCACCACCGCGCCGCGCATCAAGCCAAATACTGCGCCGAGCGCACGGTCGGCGGGCCGCAGGCCCACCGCCTGAAACAGCCTGCTGGCCAGCCAGGTCAGCACCGAACCGGCGAAGATCGCGACGACGAACACCAGCACAAAGGCCGCGCCGTAGCGGATCAACTCGGACGCGCCCTCCATCGGCAGGCGCTGGGCCATGTCGGGTGCGAGCCATTGCGCCAGCACAAAGGCGGCGACCCAGTTCGCCAGCGCCAGTACCTCGTACACCAATCCGCGCCAGGCGCCAATCAGCATCGACAGCAGCAGTACACCTAGAAATACCCAGTCCAGCGTGGCCATGTTTGCGCGGCGCTACAGCGTGAGGATGGTCGCGCCCAAGCCGTGCTTGCGGATCTTTTCTGCCGCCGCCTGCGCCTGTGCCCGGTCGGCGAATGGCCCGACGCGCACACGCGTGCGGCTGCCCTCCTTGGTCTCGACCACCTGGGTGTAGGTTCGCAGTCCGGTGGACTCCACCGAGCGCCTGACCTCCCGGACCTTTTCCGCCTCGGCGAAGGCGCCAACCTGAACAACGAAACGGACTTCGGAAGAAGCGGCTTTGGACGGCGGCGCAATTTCTTCGATCATGGCCTGCTGTTTGGGCGCGCTGCCTTTCCCCTGCGGCACGGCCTCGGGCAAAACGGCGGCGGGCTTCTCAGGCGGCATCATTTCCTCTGCCGGCGCCGCCTGCACCGTGGGCGCAGATGCCGGCTCGTCGGCGGCAACTAGGACGGCGGCGGCGGCCGACGCCGGCGGGGCTTTGAGTGGCGCCACTTTGGCCTTGTCGGCGATTTCGATCGGCAGGTCGAGCGCAATGGGCCGGGGTTGGGTGTCGAACACCAGCGGCAGACCAATCACCGCCGCCAGAACCAGCAGCGCCGCGCCGATCAGTCGGTGCAGCGCGCGGCGTCGCATGGTCTCGACCGACTGCGCCGGCTCTGGCGGCGCTGCAGGCTCTTCACGACCCTTGCGAAACTGGAAAAATGCCATGGAAGGTGGGGTTCAGGGATTCAGCTGTTTGGCGGCCAAGCGCGGTACGCCGTCCTTCAAAACGCCACCCACGGTGTAGAACGAACCGAAGACAACGATTCTATCAGCCGGGGCTGCCGCGGCGGCGGCGGCCTGCAGCGCCTGCATAGGGTCGGCGAACACCCGCGCGCTCGCGTCCTTGCGGGTATTGATGGCGCTCCATTGCGCAGCCAGCCGCTCAGCCGACTGGGCCCGGGGCGTCGGCAGATCGCAGAAATACCAGCGGTCGATGATCGGGTTTAGCCGCTGCAGCATCAGCGCCAGGTCCTTGTCGGCCATGGCGCCAAAAACCGCGTGCGTGGCCGGAAAGAACCCCATCGCGTCCAGGTTTGCCGCCAGCGCGCCTGCCGAATGCGGGTTGTGCGCAACGTCGAGCACCAGCGCGGGCTGCCCAGGAACGATCTGAAAGCGCCCCGGCAGCTCGACCATCGCCAGCCCGCTGCGCACCGCCTGCGCGCTCACCGGCAGCCGCTCGCGCAGCGCACTGAGCGCGGCCAGCACCCCGCTGGCGTTGATCAGCTGGTTGGCGCCGCGCAGCGCTGGGTAGGCCAGCCCGGCGTAGCGCCTGCCGCGTCCGGCCCAAGCCCACTGCTGCTGGTCGCCGGAAAAATTAAAGTCCACGCCTAGGCGCCAGAGATCGGCACCCAGCGCGCGCGCGGCGTCCAGAACGCTTTGCGGCGCCACGGGATCGCTCACCACCACCGGCCTGCCGGCACGCATGATGCCGGCTTTCTCGCGACCAATGCTTTCGCGGTCAGGGCCCAGAAACTCCATATGGTCGAGGTCGATGCTGGTGATCACCGCGCAGTCGGGGTCGATGATGTTGACGGCGTCGAGCCGGCCGCCCAGGCCCACCTCCAAAATCGCCACATCCAAGCCCGCGCGCGCCATCAGGTCGAGCATGGCCAGTGTGGAAAACTCGAAGTAGCTCAGCGACACCTCGGCGCCCGGATCGCAGCGGGCACGCTCGACGCGCTCGAAGGCCTGCACCAGCGCAGTGGTGTCCACCGGCTTGCGCAGCAGGCGCAGGCGCTCCTCAAAATGCACCAGATGCGGCGAGCTATAGACGCCAGTGCGGTAGCCCGACTCGGCCAGGATCGCCTCCAGCATCGCGCAGGTGGAACCTTTCCCGTTGGTTCCGGCCACGGTAATCACTGGGCAGCTCAACCGCAGCTCCATGCGTTCGGCGACAAGGCGTACCCGCTCCAGCCCCATGTCGATGTTCTTGGGGTGCAGTTGCTCGCAGTACGAGAGCCATTCGCTGAGGGTTTTCATGCTGGCCATGATTGTCGCGTACACCGAATCAGGCATGATGGCACGCATGCATGAAAGCCAGATCACCCTGTACGGCATCCGCAACTGCGACACCGTCAAGAAAGCGCGCCAGTACTTGACAGAGCATGGGGTCGCGCACCAGTTCCACGACTTCAAGCTGCATGGTGTGTTGCCGCAGCAGTGGGCCCGCTGGGCTCAGGTACTGGGCTGGGAAGCGCTGATCAACCGTCAGGGCAGCACCTGGCGCAAGTTGGACGAGGCTGTCCGCGCCAGCGCAGTCGACGCGAACAGCGCCATGGCGCTGTTGCGGGCCCACCCGAGCGCCATCAGGCGCCCGCTCGTCGACTGGGGCGACATCGACGGCCCGCGGTTCAGCGTCGGCTTCCAGGCTGACGCATGGGCGCAGCGGCTGCTCGCGGCCAGGCAAGGCGCCGCCGGGACCCAAGGGCCGGTATCTTAAAATCAACGCATGACTACTGAACACATCGACGGCGTATCCGTCGCCACCAAGGCCAGCGTTTACTTTGACGGCAAGTGCATCAGCCACACGATCACCTACCCCGACGGCCGCAAGAAATCGGTCGGCGTGGTGCTGCCATCGACACTGACATTCGGCACCGCCGCGCCGGAAATCATGGAGTGCGTCGCGGGCTACTGCGAGTACCGGTTGGCCGCAAGCGCGCCGTGGATCAGGTCATCGGCAGGCGAAAGCTTCAGCGTCGGCGCGAACACCCCGTTCGATATCCGCGTCACCGAGCCCTACCACTACATCTGCCACTACGGCTGAACGCAGGAAAGAGCGATATGGCTAGTATTCTCCAGCACCTGCCCAAAGGGCAGAAGGTCGGCATTGCGTTCTCGGGCGGCTTGGACACCAGCGCCGCGCTGCACTGGATGCGCAACAAAGGTGCGGTGCCCTACGCCTACACCGCGAACCTGGGCCAGCCGGACGAACCCGACTACGACGAGATACCGCGCAAGGCCATGCAGTATGGCGCCGAACGCGCGCGCCTGGTCGACTGCCGCAGCCAACTGGCGGCGGAGGGCATCGCCGCGCTGCAAAGCAGCGCGTTCCACATCTCCACTGCCGGAGTGACCTACTTCAACACCACGCCGCTGGGGCGCGCGGTAACGGGCACCATGCTGGTTTCTGCCATGCAGCAGGATGAGGTCAACATCTGGGGCGATGGAAGCACCTTCAAGGGCAACGACATCGAGCGTTTCTACCGCTACGGTCTGCTGACCAATCCGGACCTGAAGATCTACAAACCCTGGCTCGACCAACTGTTCATCGACGAACTCGGCGGGCGCGCCGAAATGTCGGCGTTTATGAGCAAGGCCGGCTTCGGCTACAAGATGTCGGCTGAGAAAGCCTATTCAACCGACTCCAATATGCTGGGCGCGACGCATGAAGCCAAGGACCTGGAACACCTGGGCAGCGCGATGCAGATCGTGCAACCGATCATGGGCGTCGCGTTCTGGCGCGACGACGTCGAGGTGCGCCGCGAACAGGTGACGGTGCGCTTCGAGGAGGGGCATCCGGTGGCGCTCAACGGCGTCGCCTTCCCGGACCTGGTTGAGCTGATGCTGGAAGCGAACCGCATCGGCGGGCGCCACGGACTGGGAATGTGCGACCAGATCGAGAACCGCATCATCGAGGCCAAGAGCCGCGGCATCTACGAGGCGCCGGGGCTGGCGCTGCTGTTCATCGCCTACGAGCGCCTGGTGACCGGCATCCACAACGAGGACACGATCGAGCAATACCGCGACAACGGCCGCAAGCTCGGGCGGCTGCTCTACCAGGGCCGCTGGTTCGATCCGCAGGCGATCATGCTGCGCGAAGCCGCCCAGCGATGGGTGGCGCGCGCCGTCACCGGCGAGGTCACGCTGGAGCTGCGCCGCGGCAACGACTACAGCATCATGAACACCGAATCCCCCAACCTGACCTACAAGCCCGAGCGGCTGACGATGGAAAAGGGCGAGTCTGTCTTCTCGCCGCAGGACCGGATCGGCCAGCTCACCATGCGCAACCTCGACATCATCGACACACGCGAAAAACTCGGCATCTACACCCGCACCGGCTTGCTGGCGGCCGGAGCAGGCGCTGCCATCGCCCAACTGGGGCCCAAGGGTAAGGTCTGAGCCCCATGGGCATGGCCGGGCTCAGACCACGACGGGCTCGGGTTCGAGCAAGATGCCAAAGCGCTCGTAGACGCTGGTCTGGATGGCGCGCGCCAGCGTCATCACCTCGCCCCCGGTAGCCTGCCCGCGGTTGACCAGGACCAGTGCCTGGCGTTCGTAGACGGCGGCGTTTCCGACCGATTTACCCTTCCAACCGCAGGCCTCGATCAGCCAGCCCGCGGCCAGCTTGACCGCGCCGTCGGCCATCCGGTAGTGGACGATCCTTGGCTCGCGCTGGATGATGTCGGCGCACTGCTCGGGCGTGACCGTCGGGTTCTTGAAGAAGCTGCCCGCATTACCCAGCACCGCGGGGTCGGGCAGTTTGGCGCTGCGAATCGCGCAGACCCCATCAAAGATGCTGCGGGCACAGGGCTTGTCCAGCCCGCTCTGGGCCATTCTCCTGTCCAATTCGGCGTAGCCGAGAACCGGCTTCCAGGGCTTGGGCAAGAAGAAGCGCACCCGGGTTATCAGCACCCGATCCCGCAGACCCGGGCCGTCGTCGGGGGACTGCTTGAACACCGAATCGCGGTAGCCAAAGCGGCACTGTGCCGCGTCGAGGGTCATGCGGCGCCCGGTCTGCAGATCTAATGCGTCGAGTGATTCAAAACGGTCCTGCAGTTCAACGCCGTAGGCGCCGATGTTTTGAACTGGTGCGGCGCCCACCGTTCCTGGGATCATGGCCAGGTTTTCCAGTCCCGGGTAGCCCTGGTCCAGCGTCCATGCGACCAGCCCGTGCCAGCTCTCGCCTGCGCCCGCCTCGACCACCCATCCCTTGGCGCTTTCGTGCGACAGTTGCTTACCCATGACCTCGACCTTGAGCACCAGCGGCTTGACGTCACCCGTCAGGACGATGTTGCTGCCGCCGCCCAGCACAAATTTCGGCAGCGCCGCCAGTTCGGGGTCGCCAATGAGCGCCAGCAGGTCACCCTCGCTGCCTACCCGAACCAGCGTGTGCGCCTTGGCAACGATGTGAAATGTGTTGCAGTCCTGCAGTGGGACATTTTTCTCGACTAACATCGCGGGATTGTCGCATCGGCACCCGTGCCGCGACCCGACTTCGGAGCGGTGAGAACATGCCTACTTTTGATACGGTTTGCGAGGCCAATCTGGCCGAGGTCAAGAATGCAGTCGACAACACGGCCAAGGAAATAGGCACCCGTTTCGACTTCAAGGGGACGCCGGCTGCCATCGAAATCAAGGAAAAGGAGATCACGCTGATCGGCGACGCCGACTTCCAGCTGTCGCAGATCGAGGACATCTTGCGTAACAAGCTCACCAAACGCGGTGTCGATGTGCGTTTTTTGGACCGCGGCGATGTGCAAAAGATCGGCGGCGAGAA
>Ga0114974_10004230_pt1 | contig 10741 bp, 28 predicted proteins | sample S_130206_EF_Meta_FD_87318 | JGI IMG/M metagenome (GOLD analysis project Ga0114974, IMG submission 87318) | Freshwater microbial communities from Lake Simoncouche, Canada to study carbon cycling - S_130206_EF_MetaG | ecosystem: Environmental > Aquatic > Freshwater > Lake | place: Lake...
TATGGGACACACTCCCAATAGTGTCTAAGAATGGATTGTACACTCGATATAGGCTATAATAGATAAATGCGTACACTTATATTTGCAATAGGGTTTTATATTTTATACTTGTTCTGGAGGTTTGATAAATGAGTGATGATGACGTTAAACCTTGGAATCTATTTGATGGTTCTCCCCGATCTCCAGAAGAATTAGAGTCAGCGAGATTGGCTATTTGTTCTGGCTGTGAAAACTATAGAGCTAAGACAAATCAGTGTAAGTTATGTGGCTGTTTTATGAAGTTGAAGACTAAGTTAGAACATGCTACTTGTCCTATTGGGAAATGGTGAAATATGAATAAGAAACCTATAACAGTATATTGGGCACCATATGTAGATTATCATCCTCAGCCAGATTGGTCATTCTTATACCCCAAACCAATTAGCCTATTTAACGACTATCTAAAAAATAAGCGTAAAGAATGTAAAAATCATTTTTTTATGTGTCCAGCAAGTGCTTTAAAAATGAAAAAAACTCTAGTGTTTAGTTCTCCAACAACGTTTGGGTATGACTTTGATTTTTCTAATGGAAAAGAAGAGTTCAATGGCAAATATGAAAACAATATTTTAATGTATACAGAAAGAGATCCTATGCTCACTATTGGTCCAAATTTTAAGATTGGATTAGGATATTCTTTTTTTGCCAGTGAGAGCCTAGAGGCTTCATTTACTTCCCCGTTTTTTCATAAAGCAAAGTATATGGAGAGTTGTGCAACTATTCCTGGAAATTTTAATATTGGTGAATGGTATAGACCTTATAGTTTTGAAATACAAACTTGGTCAGATAAAGGAACGATTGACTTTATTGAAGGTGAGCCTTTGTTCTATGTTGAGTTTAAAACAGATAGACCGATTATTATTAAAAGATATAAGCAGACAGAGGTTTTAACAAATTACTCCCATGCATGTATGTCAACTAGATCGATATTTGGTTTAGGTCAAACCATGAAGGCTAAGTATGAGAGATTTAAATCTATTGGGCTACGTGATAAGATCTTGGATGAGATTAACAAGAACTTGTTTGAAGAAGAAGACTATCTTAAATTATAACAAACCTTTATAGTATAAAGCCTTCAAACCTTTATATTCAAGCTATGTGGCTATAGGGAGAATCAGGATAAGTGGTTTGATATTTGTATCCCCTGGAAAATTTGATTATTTTTTATAGTTTGACATATGCAAGTCTTTGATGTATAATTAAAATATGGATAAAAAGTATTATTTTCTTGCTGGTTTGCATCGCTCTGGAAATACTCTACTTTCGTCTATATTAAATCAAAACCCAGATGTATATAGTTCTCCTCTTAGTCCAGTTGCAGAGCATATGTGGCGTTCTCATCTAACAAATCTAAATATTGAAAATTCAAAAACTAACCAATATCCAGAAAGATCAAATAGTTTAATTTCTAAAATGTTAGAAAATTATTATAGCGATGTAGATAAAAAAATTATATTTGATAGAGATAAGAATTGGGCGCATCCCGCAAACATCAACATGTTAAACACTTACCTTCATTATAAACCAAAAATAGTATTTACTACTAGACCAATAATTGAAGTTCTTGCATCATATATTGCTATAGCAAAAAACATTCTTATTGATTCAATGGATAGTTCTGAATATATTTTTAATCCTAACCTAGAAATGAATGAAAATATATGTGATTACATGATGAGTGATTATTCAGATTTTTCCAATTTACTAGGTTTTTTAAACTCTGTAGATAATCCAGAAAATGATAAGGTTATCCATATTGTAAAGTACGAAGACCTGTTATCTTCTCCACAAGAGACAATGAGTGATATTTACAGCTTTTTAGAGATGGAAGAATTTAAGCATAATTTTAAAAATATTAAAAAAATTGAAACATATAACGAAGGTGCTGCTGGGTTACCAAAAGATTTGCACAAGATTAGAAAAACCCTTGGAAGAAGTGATATAAAGGTTCAAGACTATCTTACTCCATACTCTATTGAAAAATATAAAGATGCTCGATATTTTTAATTTTAATATAATTTAAAAATCTGAAAAATTTTAAAAATTGGGTTTTGCCAAAATCTGACAAATTTTTTGAGATGTATGATACACATATTTAAAAATAAAAACGTAAAAAAATAGTGTGCACGTATGGGGTAGTGCTCCTATTTCTAGGAGACACCCTGCACATATCCGTCTATGCCAAGCAGATCGCAAGTGATCTTAATGCGCTGGTTAGCGTGTAGTGTTGTTTTAAATAGATCAATAAAATCTAACACCTCTTGTTTAGTCATAAGTTCTATATTGCGAGTGTTACCTTGCATAGATGTGAGTGTTACTTTCATTTGGTCTCTACCTCTCTAATCTTGTAGGTAAATCCCTTACCTAATTTATTTAATTCAGCGATAACTGCTAGGATTTCCTCTGGCTTGTTAGCCTTTTGGTTTACTGCTAGTAATTGGCTACCCTGCCAAAGTGTGTAAGTAATAGTCATTTATTTAACCTCCTCTAGGTTAGTCTCTAGGACTACCCAACCTTCTAAAACCTTTTGACTTAGGTAATCCCAAGCCTTAGTTTCGCTCTCGCAAAGAGCGATGATAGTACCTGTGAAGCCCATATTTGAGCCAACCCAAGTTAGTTTATATTGTGTTTTATTTAATGTAGTCATTTGAGACCACCTTTCTTTTGGTTATACTTTAACCTTCTATACATAGTATTCTAACACATACCACTGACATTTTGACCCCTTTTCTCGGGCGTGTCGGAATTTATTTTTGTGAGTTACATCACACAGCCCGGCGCAAAAAAGTTATCCACAGGGTGAGGTTAAGTTATCCACAGGGTGATCTTATAAAATGTGAGGTTTATCACATATCCTATATGTCCGAATTACCCCTTAATGTCCGAGTCCATTTGTCGTACCCCTATGTTATACTTCTATGTATAAAGAAAGTTAAGGAAATACCTTAAACTAGAAAGGGTCAAAATAATGACTAATATGCTAACTCATAACTTAGGTTATATTCAACAATATAATCGTCATCTAATGCTAAATAATCGTAATGGCTTAACTAATTGCCAATGCGCCTTATATTGTGCGCCTAATGCTATCTATGCAGAAAAGGTAGGTAAGTAATAATGGTACAAGTAAAATTGACTTCATTTAATGGTAACACTAAGCGTGTGGAATTTGCTACCGCTTCTCTTGCTGATAACTATATCAAGGCGCTACCTAATGCGCTACCTAAAGCAATTACCTTGCAAGTGTCTTGCGACGCTCTCGGTATCTCAGGACATATCAAAGGAGTTAAATAATGAATATTGAAACAAAAGAAGTTTTAGCCGTACTAAATAAAATTCGTGGAAACGATAAAGATACTGGCGTTCACTATCTAGCAGGTTACCTATGGGCAAGCCTTGCGGATACTGAAAGAGAAAGAATTCTCGCAATGTTTAAAAGTGATTTAGAATTGGAGAAAAATAATTGAAAACAGAATTAGAAAAAGAAATAGAATGTAAAGAGGGCTATGACGCCCTGCTCGATGAATGTTACCCTAGCGTTAAAATTGGTTATGCAACTTTTACCGCTTCCGAAATTCTTTTTAATTGCGATCCCGTAATGTATCACCAAGGGTTGTTGGACTATCAAGATGGGGTGATGGATAGTGAGTAATTTTTATCAAACTTTTTTTGTAAGTGGTAACGCTGCATTCTTTTTTTGCATTGGTCTTTTATTCTATTCCTTTTATTTATTCGGGAAGGAATGAAGCCCGGCCCGTTTTCCACAGCCTGTGGATAACTTACGTGTGATCTAATTCACTCCCCGTTTACGGCGTGTCGTCTTGACTTTTTGAGTTTTGTCTGCTAGTATTGATACTATAACAATTAAATAAGGACAGATAAGGCAATGAGCCTAGCAAATAAATGTGACCAGTATCACAGTGAGCCTAGCAAATAAATGCCCCTAAATGTCAGACCCCCCTGCTAGAATAGTAATATAAAGAAAAGGAAGTGCTACTAATGGCAACTAAAAAATATAACATCGTGGATTTACTAGACGGTAAATACTATCGCTCAGACTCTCGCAATATTGACGGAGTAATCGTATGGGCAGAACCTCGCCCCTCAATTTGGTATGGCGAGAACTATGAGGCTTATCTTGTAAAGGTGCGCCCTCAATATACAATAGGCTCACTACTTAAGAAAGATTTTTATGCTACCGTAGCGGTAAAGGTTGGTGAGTAATAATGGCAAGCAACTGGACAACTTTCGCTAAGGCTACTCACTACCCTACTGGCATGATGAACACTTGCCCTTGTGGTCAGGTTGTCTTAGCCCCTGCACTATATCATGAAGGCGAGACCTATTGGGAAAATCCTAATAAGTGTAAAGAACTATTTGAGGAGAATAAATAATGGGAAACCTATTTGATGAATTGCAATATGTAACTCTTTGCGATAACTGCCACACTCTTGCCACTTTGTCAGTGGTAGGCGATACAATAGAATTAGTTAAGTGCGCCTGCGTACAACAACTATTTACCACACCCGAAAACAACTAAGAGAAAAGGAACAGAAAATGGTAAAAATCGAACACAACTTAAAGTTTGTAACTGAGGTTGATGAAACTCACCCAGTAGGAATTCGCTTGCTTTCACTTCCTGATGAAATGCAAATCGTAATGCTTGAGTCAATGCTAAAAGAATTACTTGCACCACGAATTCAGCCTGCACTTGATGAAATAAATGAAAATGGCTCTTATGCAATTCTAAAGGTGGCAGACTAATGATGACTCGTAAAGACTATGTAATCGTTGCTCAAATTTTATCATCGTATAAAGATTTGATCGGTGATGAATTTACTTATCACGATTTGGTTGATGAGTTTGCTGGATACTTTGCAGAGGATAATCCACGATTTGATTTTAACAAATTTATTTCTGCATGTAATCGTGATGAAATGTCTCCTAGCCTAAGTTAAATAAAAATCCTGAGCAAGATTTAAAACTGCTCAAAGTTTGGCCCGGCGTGTCGTCCACAGGTTATCCACAACCCTTTACGTGTGATTATAAACACACCCCTGAACCCCCGTATAAGTTTGAGTTTGTCGGTGATAGATGATAGGATATTTATATCAACTAAAGAAAGAAGGAAGTCTATGAACCTAGATGAATTTAAGGCTCACGTAAAAACTCAGCGTGAAGCAAGCAAGGAAGCAGCCTTGTCGGTACTATCTGCTAGTATTATTGTAAAGAAAGAAGGAAACTAATGGAATATAACTACTCACTAACTGCCTCATATGACGGGGTACTTTATTTTACTATGCGTACCGCAGACTTAATGGAAGCGGTAGATGCTTGGACTAAGTGTGTGGACTTTGGCGACGCTAAAGAATACGCAACCTATAACTTGTCTGACCCAACAGGTAAGATGTACACTAAGACTTTCTATCGTAATGGAGAGGTAAAGGTAAAGTAATGAAACAGTCTATTACTTGGTATTCTAACCCCACTAATAATTTTATTAAAGAACTAAGCGCAGACGAGTTAGATGTATTTAATACAGATATACAGGACGCTATTGACGGAGTAATTGAGGATTGGGAAGGTAGTAAGTGAGCGATCTACCATATTGTGAAAAGTGTTTTAATAACTATGATGAAGAATTAGACTATCGCTTTGAATACCCAGTTTGCAAAAATTGTGTTAATACGCTATGCTTAATACCACCAACAGAAGAAGGAGCATACTAATATGGGATCAGTAACAGCAATTGGATTAGCAGACTCAGTACTAGACTTAGAAACTCAGATACTTTATCACCTTAAAGGTAATCACTATCCACCTGTCCCCGCAGAAATGGTAACGCCTTGCATAGAAGCGATTGACGCTTACTATGAAGATGACTATGATCGTGAAATTGCTATGCCTATGGTTGGCGACTTTCAGATATTGTATAAAAATAAAACTACTGCACCTGCTTGGGCTATTGTAGAACAACACCATCTAAGATTTTGGCTTCCAGAGGAAGAGTACTAATGTATACCCTATGGGTTGGCGGTAGCGAGATGAATTCTAACTATCTTAACAAACACGATGCAGACTATTGGGCGCAAGAGATGATTGAAATGGGCTATGATGATGTAATAGTGGAGTACACGGGTGGATAAAAATTTCTATGTACCCCATTCAAAATACTGCGACTGCAATGAATGTTTAACTAATGAGGAGAATCTATAAATGACTGCTACAATGGAAACTATGCAATTTGTATACGCTGACCTATTAACGCCTGCCCAGCTAATGCCTGGTGATCTGATCAATATTGATGATGACATTGTTGAAGTGTTGTCCGTTATTGATGACGCAAGAGGCGACAACTATACAATTACACATCGCAATGATTTTGGTGAAACAGATGAAACCCATTGCACCTTTGAAGATATGTTTAAACTCTACGTCTTTATAGACAACGAATAGCGAGGCCGGGCCGCCTGTGGCACAGATCACAGTTACGTACCGTATTTAAATCCCCCAGAACTTGTATTTGTCAGTTCGGTCTGCTAGGATTAGAATAATCTAAACGAAAGGTCGTTCCAAATGCGATATGAAAATGATGAGTTCTATGATGAGTTCTATGCTACAACTTCACCAGATGAAAATTATGGCAACTGCAATGTTTGCCGCAACGAAACAGAACTAAATGCTTTTGACCTATGTTGGTCTTGTGAATTAGAATCTGCTATGTATCCGTCTTATTCAACTTTTGATTTAGTTAATCACCATATGGAAACTTGTATGGCTGACGCAGAAATGGGTGATCTATAATGGATTCATATGATGATTACTATGAAAATCCTGAACGTGTAAGTATTGGTTGCTATTGCAAAATTAATTTTGTTTGCTCTGAGTGCAAATCTAATTACTATTGAAAGGCCGGGCCGTGTGAGATTGATCACAGCCTTATGATTTGACATTTTTAGTCTGATAATGCTAGAATTGATTTATGAGCACACGAAAAAGCCCCGAGGAATTACGCAGACTTATAGAATTGCGCCGTTCTAATGCTGCTTCTGCCGTGCCTTCTAAAAAAGTTTATTCTCGCAAGGGTAAGAAAAGTCAGTCCCTAATGTTAGAATTAAGTAAAGAAAGTGAGTAAACTTATGGCCCAACTTAAGCGCTCCAAGGATAGAAAGGTTGCTAACCTTGTTACTAAAAACGGTAAGCAAGCAGCAATTGCTAACACATTCGGACTCCCTGCAGGCAAGGCTTATTCATGTCCTGGCGCTACGTCTGTCTGCGAGAGTGTTTGCTATGCAGGCAAATTGGAAAAGATCTTCCCTTCCGTAAAAGTTAACCTGCTCCACAATTGGGAATTACTTCGCAATGCAGACGGCCTAACTATGGTTATGCTGCTCACTGAAATGATCGATGAGTTTATTGAAGACTGCGAAAAGAAAGAGGCCCCAAAACTATTCCGCATTCACTGGGACGGAGATTTCTTTAACGATGTTTACACCAATGCATGGAAATTTGTTATCGAGCATAACCCCGATGTTCAATTCTGGGTATATACTCGTGTAAAGTCTGCAGCGCTCATCCTTAAAGACATTCCTAATCTATCTTTATACTATTCGACTGATAGCGAGAATAAGACTATTGGTATTGGCCTTAAAACTGATCATGGAGTTAAACTTGCATACCTTGCGAAGAATTTTGCAATAGGTCAAGCAGACATGAAAGAGTTAACTTCAAAACCAGGCGCTAAGTGCCCTGAGAATTTAAAGTCAATTCCATTAATTAGCAATGCAGGGTCCGCATGTGTTTCATGTTCTCTATGTGTATTCAATAAGGCGGATATTGTATTCTCTGCAACTAAGAAATAATATTTCATGACTACGTGGGGGTGGGTCCTTCTTTGGTTACTGATTCTGTTTATGTATCAGTGATCAAGGAAGCCCGGCGCAAAAAAGTTGATTTGTCAAGTTATGACACGCCTTTAAGATGTGGGGTTTATCACACTCCCAACCCCCTTTAAGATTTGATATTTATTAGATTTTTTGCTAAACTTAATATATACACCACAACGAAAGGAAAAAAAATGACCCTAGGCGGATACACTTACCAAATCGGTGATTTATTCACAACAAGCAAAACAGGAGTTACAGGTCGCATTACAGACTTCAGCCCTATAAATGCTAAACTAACTAGAGTTTCATTACGCTTGGCAAACGGCGCACACCGTTTCGCTATGGTAAAGACCTCTAAGTAATCTCAAAATATGAGATTATTCCCCAATGGATTTGTATTTCTGAGATTTTTCAGATATACTAGAAATATAACCAACAACAGAAAAGGAAAAAAAATGACAGTAGCACAAGCACTATACAAGGTCGGCGACACTTACACTTCACAGAAGTCAAAGGTAACTGGCACAATTACAGAAATCAAGCCAAACGCTAACGGCACAGTTCGTGTTAAGTTAGATGTTGCAGGTGCAACACGCTGGACTACTTGGAAGGCATAATAGCCTAAGTAAATATCCTGAGCAAGATACCAAAAGGCTCACCACAATGTCAGACCCCCCTGCTAGAATATAAATAAATCCACCAAAAGAAAAGAGAAACCCAATGACTAGAGGCAAAGCAATATCCGTAAAAATCGCAACACCAAAGGTAATCAAGGCACTAGAGTCAGCACTCGCAAAGTTAGAACTTGATTGGACTTCACAAGAAGCCAACGAAACAAAATATGAAAAGGCTAGAGAAGTATGGCGCAAGCAAGTTCAGGCGTTTGCTATTGAGAACATCAAGAAGGCAACCAACTTCCGCACATCATATCGCTCATACAACAACACACTAAACATTGACTATGATATTATTGTAGCCAATGAAAAAGATATGCCAGCAGAGCCTGAGCGTGGATATGAGCAACTACATCAGCACGAATATCGTACTCAGAAAGAGGAAATTGCAAACGCAATTCGTATCCTAAAGATGACAGATGAGGAAGTTGTAAATACTTCCACATACAATGCGGTTGCTCGTTATCTATAAATAATTAGGGGGGCAACTTAAAGTCCTGAACCCTAACGACCTGAGTAAGTCGCAAAACTGCTCACACAATTTGCAAGATGCACAAAGTGCCACGAGGCAAACGACCTGAGTAAGTCGCAAAACTGCTCAACTTGCGGCCCGGCCCGTCGTGATCAAGATCACACTATGATTTACGACACCTTTAAGAAATGTCCGATTTGCCCCATATCTAACTAGCCTGATTTGCATTTGTCGGTGGGTAGGTGTATGATTAGATTAACAACAACAGAAAAGGAAAAACTCATGGCACATGACCTAGAAACACAAAACGGCGTTGCATCTTTTGCATCATTCCGTGAACCTGCATGGCATGGATTGGGTACAGTCTTTACAGAGGAAAAGACAACCGCAGAAATGCTATCACTAGCAAATCTTGACGGCTGGAATGTTCGTCTTGAGGATTTAGAAACCCCATCACATCTAACAAGCGACAAGTCATACCAATATGTCTTGCGTACTAACCCTACCGATAACACCCAAACAGATATTCTTGGCGTAGTTGGTGAGCGTTACCATGTATTGCAAAATGAAGATTTATTTTCATTTGGTGATAACATTCTTGACGGCGGGGGTCGTTGGGAAACTGCTGGATCAATCAAGGGTGGGCGTGTAGTATTTGGCGCTCTTGCTCTTGAGCGTGAAACAATCCTAGACCCTAGCGGTGTTGCAGATAAGGTTAAAACTTATTTGCTTATCAACACATCACACGATGGCTCAATCGCTATTCAAGCAAGCATAACACCCGTTCGTGTTGTGTGCGCTAACACTCTCAACCTTGCTCTTGGTGGCGTAGGTCGTAAAAAGAATAAAGGTATCAAGCAATCTTTCAAGATACGCCACACACAAACTGCTAATGGTAAAGTACAAATTGCTCGTGAGACTCTTGGTCTTGCTAATGCGTACATGGATCAATTTGATATCATGGCTAAGGCTATGATTGAGAAAGAGGTCTCTGCTATTGACTTCAACAAAATCATTCTTGCTGCTTATCCTAAGCCAGAAAAAGACGCTAAGGGTTCAAGCAAGAAATGGGAAAACAAGGTAGATATGATTAACGATATTTACACTGGCGAATATAACGGAATGATTGCTGGTAATGCGTGGGGTGCTTTCAATGCACTAACCGAACGCCTTGACTGGTATCGTTCTGCTCGTGGTGGTTCTAACGAGTCTATTCTCGCATCAGCATCAGGATTTGATCCTGCTATCAACGCAGAAAAAAATCGTTTGCTAAAAGTTGTACAGGGTGTTATGCAAATCGCATAGCGTAACAAAAGAAAATCCTGAGCATGATTTAAAACTGCTCAACACGATCCGTTAGAATAGTTGGTTAGTTCGCTACCCTGTCACGGTAGAGGTCACGGGTTCAAGTCCCGTACGGATCGCAAGTGGGCCGGCTTCATAACATTTTGTTACAAACCTTATTACGTTAGTATGAGATTTTTCCCAAATCCTGATTACGGTACTTGCTATTTTTTCCCAGTTCGGCTATAATTAATATATACCTACTAACCAAAGGATACACCATGAGAGAAAGATCAAAAGGCTATTTAGGCCAAATCGTTGACGGCAAGAAGTTAGCAGTAATCGCTAATGGAATTTATAATCTACAGTATAGTAGTGACTTTAGTGAA